>Ga0105104_10002827_pt1 | contig 12524 bp, 11 predicted proteins | sample PPLLaktember2015_3_FD_87034 | JGI IMG/M metagenome (GOLD analysis project Ga0105104, IMG submission 87034) | Freshwater sediment microbial communities from Prairie Pothole Lake near Jamestown, North Dakota, USA - PPLs Lake P7 Core (6) Depth... | ecosystem: Environmental > Aquatic > Freshwater >...
ACCATTTTATAACCGCCGTGATCGGGATCATCGTCAATGCGATAGTCGGTAAGAGCATCACTGCCCAGGGCGACAACAGTCCTGGCGGCGATTTTTAAAAGCTCACTTTCATTTTGAAACGTGTCATCCGTTAAAGTCGGATCGCCTGCAACGATGCGGATTACATTTCGGTCACGATGGTCCCTTTCAAAACGATCCAGCAGATCTTTTATACGCGTAACTTTTTTTATAACGGTCAGTAATTTATTTCCTGTAATTGGAAAGGGACTTCCGTCACCCATCAATAAATTAACTTTTTCTATGCCGTTTTCCAGAATATAATTTCTCATTTGCTCTTCATTCTGGATGTAGATTTCCTTTTTTTTATCCACCACCTTATAAAGCGGCGGCTGAGCAATATACAAATAACCCCTTTCGATCAATTCCTTCATCTGGCGGAAAAAGAAAGTAAGCAGCAGTGTTCGAATATGGGCACCGTCCACATCGGCATCTGTCATGATAATGACTTTATGATACCGTAATTTACTGACGTCATAATCACCGGGGCCAATGCCAGCTCCAAATGCCGTAACCATGGTTTTGATTTCTTCATTTTGCAGCATTTTATCAAAGCGCGCTTTTTCCACATTGAGAACTTTACCGCGCAAGGGCAATATCGCCTGATTTTTTCTATCCCGTCCCTGTTTGGCGGAACCACCTGCCGAGTCACCTTCCACAAGATAAATTTCACTAAGCGCCGGATCTTTTTCCTGACAGTCGGCCAGTTTTCCCGGCAGCGCGCCTACTTCCAAAGCGCTTTTGCGTCTGGTCAACTCACGGGCACGCCGTGCTGCATCACGGGCGCGAGCCGCTTCCATGCATTTATTGAGGATCTGTTTAGCAATCGATGGGTTTTCTTCCAGGTAAGACCCTATTTTTTCATAAACTATGCCTTCTACCAAACCACGTACGTCGGAGTTTCCCAGTTTGGTTTTGGTTTGTCCCTCAAATTGAGGATTGCGAACCTTGACGCTGATGACACATGCCAGACCTTCTCGTAAATCTTCACCGCGCAGCGATTCCTTACCGTCTTTAATGAATTTGTTACTGGTAGCATAGTTATTGAATACACGGGTGAGTGCCGACCGGAAACCCACCATATGCATGCCGCCTTCAACCGTGTTGATGCTATTGGCAAAAGAAAAGATGTTTTCCAGGTAACTTTCATTATATTGCAGTGCAACTTCAACGGCACAGTCTTCCCGGGAGCCGGTTACATAAATGGGATCCTTGTGCAGCACTTTTTTATTGCGGTTGATATATTCCACAAAAGAAACAATGCCGCCTTTGTAAATAAATTCCGCAGACTTGTCTGTTCGCTCGTCAATCAGGTTGATTCTGACACCGGAATTAAGAAACGCCAGCTCTCTTAAGCGGTTGGCAATAATATCAAAACTGAATTCCGTTTCTTCAAAAATTTCATCGTCCGGCAAGAAAGCAACCGTGGTGCCACGGCCCCTTGTTTTTCCAACCATTTGCAGTGGTCCATCCGGAATACCTATTTTATATGTTTGCCGATAAACATTCCCATCCCGGCGCACCTCAAGTTCACAGGTCTTGGAAAGGGCGTTTACAACCGACACACCTACCCCGTGGAGGCCCCCGGATATTTTGTAAGAATCATTTGAAAATTTTCCTCCGGCATGCAACTTTGTCATTGCCACTTCAGCAGCCGACACACCTTCCGTCTTATGGATATCAACCGGAATTCCCCTGCCGTTGTCATCCACCAGAATACTGTTGTTAACGCGGATTTTTACCGTAATGGTGTCACAGAACCCTGCCGCCGCTTCGTCAATGCTGTTATCGACAACTTCATATACCAGATGGTGCAATCCTTCTTTGCTTGTGGAACCAATATACATCGCCGGTCTTTTGCGAACCGCTTCCAGACCCTCTAAAACTTTAATACTGTCAGCATTATACATCTCTGTCATAAAAACGTTTAACTCCTTGGCATTGCGATAAATAAATTTCTTCCGACTGATTTATATCTTCAACGGCATGACAATACATAAATAATTGTCACCTTCCGCAGGTTTGATCAGTGTCGGTTTTAATCCGACGCCAACTTCCATAATAACACTGTCCATAGATATCACTGAAATTGCATCAATTACATAATTGACATTGAATCCCACATCAATCTCTTCACCGGTATAATTGATGTCTATTTCCTCCATTGCTTCCCCTACATCCAGATTTGTGGAATTGAGTGTCATTTTTCCCTCGGAAAAAGAAATAATCACTCCACTGTAACGCTCCGAGGAAACAACATTCATTCTTCTTAAAGCATGAAGAAACGCTTCCTTATCCAGGTTTATTGTCACGCCTTTTTCCGTAGGAATCACCCTTTTATAATCGGGATACTCGGCATCCACCAGGTTCACTTTTAAAATAGTATTTTCGGTTTTTACCACAAACATATTCTTGTGGACGCCAACACTGACATTTTCATGAACATCAATAATTTTTTTAACTTCCATCAATCCTTTACGGGGAATGATAATCCCCTTGGTCATTTCCGGACAAGGCTCCACTGTATTTACCTTGGCAACCGCCAGTCTGTGCCCGTCCGTTGCAACCATCCTCCAGATATGATTTGTTCCGTCAGATACCATTTCCAGAAAAACCCCATTGAGGTTCTTCCTGCTTTCATCAAAGGCCATCGCAAAGGATGTCTTATTGATTAATTCGACAATGGATGATCCCGGAATATTAAAAAACTGGACATCCTGGCTGTCCGCAACGCTCGGAAAATCGTCGGCAGGCAAACCTGGAATTTTATAAACGGCCCTCTGACATGTCACCTTGACGATATTATTTGCGCTTTTTGTAAAATGAACAACCTCTCCCTGAATTTCTCTCACCATCTCATAGAGTTTTTTTGCAGAAAGCGTAATTTCACCTTTTTCCGCAATATCCGCGTCATAATCGGAAATGAGACTGATTTCCCGGTCCGTGGCAATGATTCTCAATTTATTATGTTCTGTTTTTAAAAGAACGTTGTTTAAAATGGGCGTTGTTGTCTTTTTTTCGACAATTCCCAGAGTTTTCTGAATCCCTTCCAGAAAGGTATTTCTGTTAATTTTAAATTCCATCCTCTCCTCCCATTCTCTTATTTCTTTCTTTTTTTTGTATATATAAAATAGTAGTAGTAGTAATAAGCCCTGTGGATATGTTGATTGCTGTAAATTATGTTTTAATTTCAATTCTTTTGATAAATAAACCTTGTGGAATAAACATATAAAACTATTTTACGCTTTGTTGATAATACTGTCTTCAATATCCTGAACCATCTTTGTAAAATTCAAATTTGATTCCATTGATTTTAAGATTTTATTATTTGCATAAATAACAGTTGAATGATCGCGTCCACCGATCTTCTGCCCAATATCAGGATAGGAAAAGTTTGTTAATTTCCTTGCAAGGTACATGGAAACCTGGCGGGCTAAGACAAGATTTTTATTCTTGTTATGGGCTTTGATATCTGCGATCTTCACATTCATTTTTCCCGCAACCACTTTAATAATTTCTTCCACACTCACTTCTTCTTTGTTGTTGTGTTTAACTAGTTTTTTCAGCACTTCTTTTACCAAATCCAGATCGATCTCCCTGTTGGTTAAAGAGGAATAAGCGGATATTCGGATCAGGAAACCTTCCAATTCCCGGATGTTGGACTCCACATGTGACGCGATATAATGAGCGACGGCGGGAGTAAGCTCGATCTTAATTTCGTGCATTTTCTTTTCGATAATAGCGATTTTTGTTTCAATTTCCGGTGGTTGAATATCGGCAATTAACCCCCATTCGAACCGGGATCGTAATCTTCCCTCCAGGTTTGGGATATCTTTGGGAAATTTATCAGAAGTGACGACAATCTGCTTGCCGGAATCATGCAGGGTATTGAATGTATGGAAAAATTCTTCCTGCGTTCTGTCCTTGCCGGCCAGAAAATGAATATCATCAATCAGCAATGATCCGATATTCCGATATTTTTCGCGAAATTTCGACATTCGGTCGTAACGGATGGAATTGATCATTTCATTCATGAAGGCTTCCGCCGATACATACATGACATTCAAATCGGGATGAGAGGCGGTTGTCATCAGACCAATAGCATTGAGCAGATGTGTTTTTCCCAGCCCTGAACCGCCGTAAATAAAAAGGGGATTATAGTTTTTGGCCGGCTGCTTGGCTACGGCAATGGAAGCGGCATGAGCAAACTGGTTGGACGGACCAACAACGAACCGGTCAAATGTATAATTGCCGTTTAAAAAAGAAATATTCTTATTACGGCTGGTGTGACTGTTTCCAACCTGATTATGGTCCTGTTCAAACGGCAATACGGCTGCTTCCGGCTTTTTTTCCTTATCCCTGCTTAAAATAAAATCAATATCAACATTGATGCCGATTACATTGTGCAGGGTGTTTTTAATCATGGATAAATAATTATCCATCAGCCAGTCCTTAAAAAATTTATTCGGAACAGCCAACTGGATACACTTATCTTCCATTGCCATGATTTTGATGGGTTTTATCCAGGTGTCAAAGTTCTGTTTTGAAACTTTATCCTGAATGATTTTAGTAGCTTTGTCCCAAACTGATTCCATCTTCACCCTTTAACAAACAACCTATCAACAACTGTGGATAGGTTGTTATTGTCTCTATTACAGTTCATCCAGCAGATAGCGCGCCAGACGGTTTAATTCATCCATGGATTTGTATGTGATTTCAATTGCACCTTTATTGGCCGACCCTTTGATCTGCACCCTCGCCATACATTTGACCGTCAGAGATTTTTCAAGATCCGACATGTAACGATCTTTTACAATGGCCTTTTTTTCACCGGGCTTTTGCTTTAACCGGGTAATCAATTTTTCTGTTTCCCGGACGTTAAGATCCCGTTTTAAGATAAGATCCAACAGGGTCAACTGTTCTTCCATTGAGGAAAGCGCCAAAAGACAGCGTGCATGGCCCGACGTGATTTTTTTTTCCACCAAAGCGGTCTTGGCCTTGGCCGGCAGCTTTAAAAGCCGGACCGTATTGGCAATCGTCGAACGATCTTTACCGACCTGTGCAGATATCGACTCCTGCGAGAGGTTGAACTTTTCCATCAGCGTGAGGTAGGCATCGGCTTCTTCCAGGGGATTGAGCTCTTCGCGCAGCAAATTTTCAATCAGAGATAATTCAGCCACCTCCAGATCCGAGGCTTTCCGCACGACAATCGGAACGTCTTTTAAACCTGCCATTTGTGCCGCTCGCCACCGCCGTTCTCCGGCAATAATTTCATAACCCTGTTCGGTTTTGCGGACAATGATCGGCTGAATGATGCCGGTTTGCTTTATGGAAGCGACCAGTCTCTTCTGGTCTTCGTCGTTGAACGTTTTCCGGGGTTGATACCGGTTCGGGCGCAGCTCCTCAATACCGCAAGTGCTGGTTGGCACACTTTTGCCGTTATTTTTTTCGAGTAAATCGGGGAAAATAGCACCCAGTCCCTTGCCCAGCGCGTCTTTTTTTTGCGCCATTTACATTCCCCTCCGAAGAATTTCTTCCGCCAGAGCCATATACGCAAATGCTCCCCGCGATTTGACGTCATACAGGATAATCGGCAATCCATGGCTCGGACTTTCGGAAAGCCTGACGTTTCGCGGGATAATGGTTTTTAAAACCTTATTGCCCAGATGTTTGCGCACATCCTCGGCCACACGATGCGCCAGTGAATTTCGAGCATCAAACATGGTCAGCAAAATACCGTCCAGAGACAGCTCGGGGTTTAAATTCGCTTTTACCAGTTTGACGGTATTAAGCAGGTAGCTCAGGCCCTCCAACGCATAGTACTCGCACTGCAGCGGAACAATCAAAGCGTTAGCGGCAACGAGAGCGTTGACTGTCATGAAGCCCAGTGAAGGCGGGCAGTCAATAATAATAAAATCATAGGATCCATTCATGGATTGCAACAACTTGCGCAGCCGCACTTCACGATCTTCCAGATGAACAAATTCAACTTCCATTCCGATCAGGTCCTGATTGGACGGTACCATATGCAGATTGGGCAGAGCTGTTTCGACAATCACGGAATCCAGTGTCATCTGTCCGATCATCGCATGGTAAAAATTAGATTGTCCATGAAGGATTCTGTCGATGCCCAGCCCGCTGGTGGCATTGCCCTGCGAGTCGGCATCGATGAGCAGAGTTTTCTTTCCTGCTGCAGCGAGTGATGCGGATAAATTAACCGCTGTCGTCGTTTTGCCGACGCCGCCTTTTTGATTTGCGATGCATATGATTTTATTCATTATTTTTGTGTAAGTCTTTCGAAAATTTCTTTTTGAAAAACTTTGGCAATGAGTAACACAAAAAAGGGTTTTTTAGAAGGGTTTTTTGCGTTATTTAGTCTTTCTGGCAATAATAATTTTGCGGGGCGGACCTAAAAACAATTTATTTATATCATATTGATTTATTTGATATATTTTTGATGTGTTTTCGTCTTCTAAAGCTGTTTTCAATTCGGAGGAAACGTCCTGGCCCTTTAGAGTTATCAACAGGCCTTCCGAGACGAGAAAATACTGTCCCAGGGGCAGCAGATCGGACAGTTTAAAAGCTGCCCGTGAGATGACCATTTCAAATTTTTCACGCCACGCATCTGTGCGGATGATGTTTTCTGTCCGGTCATGGATGATGAATGTGTTTTCCAGTTTCAAAAGGCGTATAACCTGTTTTAAAAAAGATACCTTTTTTCGATTGGATTCCAGAAGGTAAAGGTGTATGGACGGAAGAAAAATTTTTAAAGGGATGCCCGGAAACCCTGCACCGGAACCTATATCCACGATCCTGGAGTGCGGAAGGGTGATAAATCCGGCAGCGGTCAGTGAATCCAGAAAATGACGATTTACGATATCTCCTGTTGTTTTTTCAGAGATCAGGTTGGTTTTCTCGTTCCACGTTAAGAGCTCATTTTGGTATAAATCAAACAGGGCGAGTTGTTTTTCATGAAGATCGACGCCCAGGAGTCTGGCGTTTTGCTGAAGTAAAAGCATATCAGGATTCATAAGTATTGAATTAACAAAAATCAGGCATTGCAGCAAATGATAAATGTCATGAATCAGCCATCCTACAAAATATTATTCACCCGCCAACTCCCCGAGATGCAGGATGGTTGGCAGGGCGCCGTCTGGCGTCAGGTTCCGCCTCTCGCCGTAAATTGTCGCCGGCCTGAAGGGAGCTCTCATCAACCCCGAACGCTGTGTAAACTGCTGTATAATGACCGAAATATTTATGGCATTTTCCGTGTGGAAGATCAGTATGTGCGCTCGGTCCATACCGGTTTTCAAAGCGATGTCTGGAAAGACAGCTGTGTGGAGTTATTTGTGCAGCCGAAAGTTGATGGAGGCTATTTTAATTTTGAGTTTAACGGCGGCGGTACACTGCTGGCCTCCCATGTGATAAATCCCACGCGTGTGGATGGCTGTTTGAAGGAATTTCAGCCGCTGTCATCGAGTGATGACCGGCAAATCCGGCGTTTTTCCACACTGGCCCGGGTCGTCGAGCCGGAAATTCCAACTCCGATGATCTGGTATCTGGAATTTTCAATTCCTTTTGCAGTTTTAGAAAAATACGCAGGCCCTGTTGGCGCCGTGGCGGGACAAATCTGGCGGGCCAATTTCTATAAATGCGGCAATGAAACCTCTCACCCCCACTGGCTTTCCTGGGCGCCTCTTCGGGAGAGGAATTTTCACGATCCGGCAAGCTTCGGCCAGATTCAGTTTTGTTGAAGATTGGTTCTCCCTGACCACCGTAAATTCTTCGTGCATTTCTTTGGGGACAGTTTTATAAAGCCTGCACGATTTTGGAGGTGATGGTTCTTGCCGTTGAAAGCCAAAACAAAAAACATCAGCATTGTTTTATACAGGCCCAAGTACGCCGGCAATATCGGTTCGGTGGCGCGGGCGGCCAAGAATATGGGAATCACCCGAATCGTTGTGGTGGGTGAAAAGCGATTTGATCGTGAGGAAATGGAGCAGCGCTCCACGCATCTTGCGGCGGATGTTTTGGATCGGATTGTTTATGAGCATTCGATCGAAGAGGCGCTGGGCGGTTTCAATTACATTGTGGGCACAACAGCACGCATCGGCAAGGCCCGCGGTCCGTTTGTATCTCCGCGCGCGACGGCGCAAAATATCGCCGGTCTTTCGCAAAACAACAAAATCGCGCTTTTGTTCGGTCCGGAAGACACGGGGCTGGCCAATGATCAGCTGCGCCTCTGTCACAGTGTGGTCACCATTCCGACTTCGCGCGAATTCACTTCGCTGAACCTTTCCCAGGCGGTCATGATTCTCTGCTATGAGATATTTATTGCATCGCCGTCTGCGGCAACCGCGGCGGAGGCTTCTCCCAAGCTTGCTTTATCGTCTGAGACGGAAGGCATGTATTGGCAAATCAAAGATCTGCTGTCCGAAATCGGATTTTTAAATCCGGAAAACCCGGAATACTGGATGCTGGATTTGCGCCGGTTTTTTGCCCGTTCCGGCCTTCTGTCGCGCGAAGTCAAGATTATCCGAGGTGTCTGCCGTCAGATGGAGTGGTATGCAAGACACAAAAAAACTTGACTTTAGGCCTGATTTGGCGTGAAAGAAAAACCTTGAAATTTAAAGAGTAACCAAACCTTAAATCCGTAACGATGGAGGTCGTTTATTATGAGAAAAATATTTTCGTTTACCGGCGCTAAAAAAATTGTCTTCGGCAATGGATCGCTTCTAACCCTTGCCTCGCATCTTAAAGAACATCACGCACAAAATCCTCTGGTTGTTATGGATAAAAATCTGGCGAAAACCGGACTGCAGGAAAAAATCGCCAGCATTCTGGTGTCCGAGGGCATCAAGTTTACCGTGTTTGACAAAGTGGAGCCGGAGCCCCGCATCGAACTGGCGGATGAAGGCGCAGCGCTGTCTCTGAAAAATAAATGCGACAGCGTGATCGGCATAGGCGGCGGTTCCGCCATGGACGTGGCCAAGGCCATTGCCGTGATTGCAACCAATAAGGGTGCTGCGGTAGATTATCTGGGGTTGAATAAAGTCCCGAAACCGGGTCTGCTCAAAATCATGATTCCCACGACAGCGGGCACTGGCAGTGAAGTGACATTCACCGCGGTTTTTATTCGCAAGAACCTCAAAAAGAAAGAAGGAATGAACAGCCCGTATCTTTATCCCGATCTGGCGCTTCTGGATCCGGAGCTTACGCTTACCCTCCCGCCGGAGCCGACGGCGCACACCGGTCTGGACGCCTTGTGCCACGCGATCGAATCCTACACGTCGATCAACGCTTCACCGCTCAGCGAGATGTTTTCGCTGGAAGCCATTGCGCTGATTGCCGAGAATCTGCGCACCTGTGTGCATGACGGCAAAAATATTGCCGCCCGGGAGAGAATGCTGCTGGGCAGCCTGTATGCGGGCATCGGCCTGGCCAACGCGGGCGTTACCGCCGTTCATTCCCTGTCTTACCCGCTGGGAGGGAAATTCGGCGTTGGTCACGGACTGGCCAATACGATCCTGCTGGCACCGGTCATGGCGTTTAATCTGCCCGGAGCGCTGGAAAAGTTTGCCGACGTTGCCGAGGCGATGGGGGAATGCGTCGACGGGCTCCCGCTGCGTGAAGCCGCCTACCTGGCAGTTGATGCGGTTGAAGCGTTGATTGAAGATTGCGGCATAACTTCCTCGATACGGGATTTTGGTGTGAAGGAGGCCGATTTTCCGTCACTGGCGGATGTGGCCATGACCGTTGCCCGGCCATTGGAGAACAATCCGCGCAAAATGACAAAAGAAGAAATGATTGCGATTTACGCGCAGGCTTTTTAAACCAGAAAGGATAGATGAATATGGCAGGAGCTGAACTGATCGGCAAGGAAGAAATCAAGGAAGTCATGGATGTGCTGGAAACCGGCATCCTGATGCGATACGGGTTTGACAAGGAGAGAAAGGGTGTCTACAAGGTTCGTCAATTTGAAGAGGATTTTGCCAAATACTGCGGTGTCAGCCACGCATTAGGTGTTACGTCCGGTTCCTCGGCGCTGAAAGTCGCTCTGGAGGCGATGGATGTCGGGCGCGGCGACGACTTGCTGGTGCCCGCCTTCACGTTTTTGGCCACATACGAAGCAGTGTTGGAAGTCGGCGCCATTCCGATCATGGTGGATATTGACGACACGCTGAACCTTGATCCAAATGAAATTGAAAAGAAGAAGACGCCCTATACCAAGGCCGTCATTCCTGTCCACATGTGCGGACTGGCTGCCAACATCGACCGGATTGTCGAGGTTGCCCGCAAAAACAACCTGCTGGTTTTGGAAGACAACGCGCAGGGCTGCGGCGCCAGCTTCAAAGGCAAAAAGCTTGGCAGTTTCGGTGACATGGGGACCTTCAGCTTTGACTATGTTAAAACGGTGACGACCGGAGAGGGTGGAATGGTCATCACCAACAACCGCGATCTTTACCTGCGTTCGGAATGGTACTCCGATCACGGTCACGATCATAATCCCAATGTCGGCCGCGCACTCGAAGGCAGAACCATTCTCGGATTCAATTACCGGATGAATGAACTTCAGGGTGCTTTAGGACTGGCACAGTTGAGGAAACTGGATTACCTGATCGGCGAGCAGAAGAAAAATAAAAAAATCATTATGGACGCGCTTGCCGCCATACCCGGCGTGGGATTTCGTGCCAAGCAGGACCCCGAGGGAGATTCCGCGACTTTTCTGGCATTCAACTTCCCTGAAGAGCATATTGCGCTCAAATTCCAGAAACTGCTTGCTGCCGAAGGTGTGGACACGACCTGCTACAAAAATAACCTCTGGCACTACGTTCCCAACTGGGAACATTTTCTGGCATTTTCAACGGCCAATTCCAAAAAGCACCCCTTCACAGATCCGCTGTATAAAGGCAAGGTTGAATATTCGCGGGAAAGTATCCCCCATGCGGAGGATATTCTGGGGCGGACGCTGGTGATGGGAATTTCCGTCAGGATGAGCAACGAGAGACTTGACGCCATCCGGAAAGCCATTGAGAAAGCTGCGAAGAATATCTAAAATTATCTTTGCCGGTCATATTGACCGGTCGGGCCCCGCAACAATTTTACAATGAACAAGAAACCGTGCCGGATATATCTGACACGGTTTCTTGTTTTCATGTCCGTGATTGCAAACGTGCTGGCTGAAATATATTTGACACTCCTGCCAGACAGCCTTATACTTTTTCGCAGCACTGAACAAATTGCATGTCTTTCAGGAGTCCTATGCAGAAGATTTATCGTTATGAGTTCACCGTGCCGGAAGAGGCGGAGGATCAAAACGGACATGTGAATAATGTTGAATACCTGCGCTGGATGCAGGATGCCGCGATGAAACACTCGGACACGGTCGGGTGCACGCAGGCGACAGAAGCCGCCGGTGCCACCTGGGTGGTGCGCGCGCACAAAATTGAATATTTCAAACCTGCATTTGCCGGCGACAGGATTGTGGTGGAAACCTGGATTGCCGATTTCCGCCGCGTGCAGTCGCTGCGCAAGTACAAAATCCTGCGTCCGGCAGACAAGGCCGTGCTGGCGGAGGGAGAAACCAACTGGGTTTTCGTGGATGCCCGGAAAGGCACCCTGCGCTCCATTCCGGGGGCGGTTAAGGCAACCTTTGAATTGTTGCCGAAAGAGATACAGGTGGATATCACCGAATCTTAATATTGAATTATGTTTTATCCTGATTAAAACACAGTTATGAAATGATGGTCTGCAATCGGGTGAAACCCGCATAGGCAAAGTAGCCGGCAAACACCACCAGAAAAACAGCGCAACAGGCAATCAGGCCGCGGTAAAGACGATCCGTCAGAAACTGCCGTCCCCCGGAGACGGCGGCCGAGATGAATGAATACCAGATCAGGTCCGCCAGGATATGTCCGGCAAAGAAAAAAGCTATGCCCCAGACGCCAAACTGCCATGAATAAAGAATATACCCCAAACCGATTGTTGCCCACCAGATAATCCAGTAAGGATTCGAGACGCTCATCAATATGCCGCTGATCATCGGATGTTTCAGCTGTTTTTGCTTTCCTTCCCACGACAGGGTCAGCGTTGGCAGCCCTCGAAACATTCCGAAGGCCATCCAGAGAAGAATGGCTGCACCGCTTAGAGCTACGGCCACAAATACAACCGGTAGCTGAAAGAACGGTGCGAGACCCGCAAGGAGAGCGATGACAAGCGCCAGCTCCAGAACGGCGTGTCCGGCAATCATCAGCGGCCCGGCGATAAAACCCCGCTGAGAGGTTTCACTGATCGTCGCGGTCAAAAGCGGCCCCGGCATTAAAGCGCCGGAGAGTGCAATGATAAAGGAAGAAACAAAAATAGTGAACAGGGTTGTCATCATGACCGCTATGTGATTAATCCACGCGAATCAACATCGCGTCGCCCTGGGCGTGGCCCGAGCAGATGCCGCAGACGCCCCAGCCACC
>Ga0105104_10002828_pt1 | contig 12522 bp, 8 predicted proteins | sample PPLLaktember2015_3_FD_87034 | JGI IMG/M metagenome (GOLD analysis project Ga0105104, IMG submission 87034) | Freshwater sediment microbial communities from Prairie Pothole Lake near Jamestown, North Dakota, USA - PPLs Lake P7 Core (6) Depth... | ecosystem: Environmental > Aquatic > Freshwater >...
CGAGGACGTGCCCTAAGGGGGCTCACGGCGGCCCTCTCCCGGATTCCGTCCGCGCCGGCCTACCCCGGGCGGACCGGAGGAGATACAAGCGTGCTCCGGGGCCGGGCGCGCGCGGAGCCAGGCCGCAGTGCGCCGGTGTGGGCCCCGGCCGGGCCGGTCCGCCTCATTGACCCTCGGAGAAGGCGGCCGGTACCGTATCCGCCTTTCCCCGTGCCACGACCTCCGCGATGACGCTCGCCGCCGGGACGCCCATCGGCAAGTACGTCGTCCGGCGAAAGCTCGCCGAGGGCGGAATGGCGGAGATCTACCTCGCCGCGGCGCTGGGCCCGGAGGGGTTCGAGAAGGACGTGGTCATCAAGCGCGTTCGCCCCGGGCTGGCGGGGGATCCGGAGTTCGTGCGGATGTTCATCGCCGAGGCCCGGGTGGCGAGCCGGCTGAACCACGCCAACCTGGTCCACATCTTCGACTTCGACAAGCACGAGGACACCTACTACCTGGCCATGGAGTACGTGCGCGGCCACTCGCTGTGGGAGCTGCGCCGGCGTTGTCAGGAGCGGGGAGTGGCCATTCCGCCGATGCTGGTCGCGCAGATCGGCATGGAGGTCGCGCGTGGGCTGGCCTACGCCCACCGGCTCACCGACGGCGGCCAGAGCCTGAACCTGGTGCACCGCGACGTCACCCCCCACAACGTGCTCCTCAGCTTCGACGGGGCGGTGAAGCTCACCGATTTCGGCATCGCCAAGGCCGGCGGCCACGCCACGACCTCCGGGATGCTGAAGGGCAAGTTCGCCTACATGTCCCCGGAGCAGGCTCGAGGAGACGCGCTGGACGCCCGCACCGACGTCTTCGCCCTCGGGGTCACGCTCTGGGAGCTGCTCACCGGCGCGCGGCTGTTCGAGGGTGATGGCGACGTGGCGGTGCTGCGCGCGGTCCAGGAGCGGCTGATCGTTCCGCCCGCCCGCCTCAACCCCGGGGTGTCCGCGGCGCTGGAGGCGGCGGTGATGCGTGCGCTGGAGCGGGAGCGGGCCCGGCGCTGGCCCAGCGCGCAGGAGCTGGAGCGGTCGCTGGCCGAGGTGGTGCTCGGCGGCGCCCGCTCGCTGGAGGACACCGACGTCGGCGCGTTCGTCCGGCGGATGTTCCCCGAGGAGGCGGGGGTGGCCGAGCCGCTGCCCGGAACGGGCTCCATCCCGATCTCGCTCTCCACCTCGGCCCCTCCGGCCGCCGGCCCCCGCGAGGCGTCGCCCTCCGTGCCGGTGACGCCGCCCCAGCCCACCGAGCTGGTGACGCCGCCTCCCGCCGAGCCGGGGCCGACCGAGATCCTCCCCCGGGCCGCGCCGCTGCGGCGGCGGGTGGCGGGCGTGCTCGCCCTCGCCGCTCTCGCTGCCGCCGCCACGCTCGCCGTGCGGGCCGGACCCGGCCTGCTCACGCGCGAGCGGGAGCGGCCCGGAACGCCGCCCGCCCGCGAGACGTTGGGCGCGGAGCAACCGGCCGCGTCACCGGTGAGGCCCCCGCCGGCATCGGGCTCGGCGCTCCCGCCGTCCCGGGGCGAACCCACCGCCGCCGCTCCGCCCGCCCCGGCGCCGGGAACGAGCACCGCGGTGGATCCCGGCGCGGGCGCTCCGGGCAAGGCAGGGCAGGGCGCGGTGCGGGCCCGGCTGGTGATCCGGGCCAAGCCCTGGGCCGAACTCCGCGTGGACGGCAAGCGCGCGGGCTACGTGCAGGGCAGCAAGACCGTGCGGCTGCCCGCCGGGCGGCACCTGGTCGAGCTGACCGGCCCCGATGGCGTCTCCGGCGCCTACACCGTGCAGCTGGTGCAGGGCCGCACCGCGACTCTCGAGCATCCACCCGCCGAGCGCTGAGCCTCCGCTCCGTTCGGGGTTGCTCCCTGAACGGCCGATGCCCTCTTGACGGGAGTGTAAACCACTCAATACCATCTCATGAGTAGCCGATATTCTCAATCCACCACTGAATGGATTACCTCGACCCGGGAGAGCTGTCGCGCATCGAGAGCGAGTTCGCCCGCGGCCTGTCCGCCGGGGCGATCGTGGAGATCTTCCGCCCCAAGGGCGTCCGTCTCTCCGAGGCCACCTTTCGAAAGTACGTGCAGGCGGGGCTGCTGCCCCGGAGCCGCCGGGTGGGCCGCAAGGGCAAGCACCGCGGCAGCCATGGTCTCTACCCGGTCGAGTCGGTCCGCCGGATCAACGCCATCAAGAAGATGATGGCCGCCGGGCTCACCCTCGAGGAGATCCGCCGCTCCTTCGTCGGGGTGAAGAACCACATCGACCAGGTGGAACGCAGCCTGGACGAGACCCTGAGCGGCCTCGAGTCCGAGCTCGGCGAGCGGGCACTGGCCAGCGAGCAGCGGCGCTCGCTGCAGGGCGAGCTCACCGGCCTGCGCCGGCGCGCCGAAGTTCTGGTGTCCGACCTCTCACGGGTCGGCAGCGCACTCACCGCGCAGCGGGCCCTCGGCTCCGTCGAGCGGAGCGATCTGTCGTGACACCACCGGCGACCAGTTCGGCCGTCAAGCGGTCCGGAGGAGGGAAGCGATGAGTCAGGTCAAGCCCGAGTGGACGGCGGAACCCGGCGAGCCCGCGGGCGCTCTCCCGGCTCCGGTGGAGCGCCGCCGCTCGAAGACCATGTCCCGCAAGGAGATGGCCCGCGAGCTGCGGCGGCGTCGCCTCGCCGGCGAGGTGGATCCCGAGGAGCAGGAGCTGATCCGGAGCGTGGAGGAGAACCGGCCCCGTACCCGGGCCGATTGCATCAACGGCCCGCGCCCCTGCCTCTTCGTCTCCTGCAAGCACAACCTCTACCTGGACGTGAATCCCGAGACAGGGTCGATCAAGCTCAACTTCCCGGACAAGGAGATCTGGGAGCTGGAGCACACCTGTGCGCTCGACGTGGCGGAGAAGGGCGGAATCACGCTCGAGGAGGTGGGAGAGATCATGAACCTCACCCGCGAGCGCATCCGGCAGGTGGAGACCCGCGGGCTGGCCAAGCTCCGGGAAGCCACCGAGGACTGAGCCTCCTCGGCGCGAAGGCTTCAAGCGCCGCAGGATCCCCCGCGCGGGTCGTCGCACTCGCCGCCGGGGTGCGGTCGACCCCCCGGGGCTCACCGGTGCGCTGTCGTTCGTTGACAGGTGAAAGGGTGCGGTGTTTCGTCCCGGGGTCTCCAGTCTTTCCCTCCAGGACCCGTGATCGCCCTCCTCAGCGTCTCCGACAAGCGGGGACTCGTCCCCTTCGCCCGTGGTCTCGTCGACCTCGGATTCGAGCTCCTCAGCACCGGTGGAACCCTCCAGGCCCTCAAGGACGCGGGCCTCCCTTCGCGCAAGGTGTCCGAGCACACCGGGAGCCCGGAAATCCTCGGAGGCCGGGTGAAGACCCTCCATCCCCGGATTCACGGAGGGCTGCTGGGACGCCCAGCGCTCGCCTCGGACCGGGCGGAGATGGAGGCCGGTAGCATTTCCCCCATCTCGGTGCTGGCGGTGAACCTCTACCCCTTCCGCGAGACGGTGGCCAAGGGCGGGGGGGAGGACGAGATCCTGGAGAACATCGACATCGGAGGCCCGGCGATGATCCGCGCCGGGGCGAAGAACGCCGCGTCGGTGACGGTGGTGGTGGACCCGGATGACTACCCGCCGGTGCTCGAGGAGCTCCGCCGGGGGGGCACCGCGGCCGAGACGCGCCGGCGGCTCCAGCGCAAGGCCTACGCCCACACCGCGGCGTACGACGCCAGCATCGCCGGGTGGATGGCCGAACGCGACGGGGTCACCTTCCCCGACGAGCTGGGCCTCGGGTTCCGCAAGGTGCAGGAGCTGCGCTACGGGGAGAACCCCCACCAGCGCGGGGCCTGGTACCGCGGCTACCGCGGGCCCCCGGGCCCTTCCGTGTCCTTCGCCGAGGTGCTTCAGGGCAAGGAGCTCTCGTACAACAACCTGCTCGACCTCGACGCCGCGCTCGCCCTGGCGCTGGAGTTCCCCGAGCGGCCGGCGGCGGTGATCATCAAGCACAACACGCCCTGCGGCGTGGCGCAGGACGAGGTGCTGGAGAAGGCGTACCGGATCGCCCGCGCGGTCGACGAGGTCTCCGCGTTCGGAGGGATCGTGGCGGTGAACCGCGAGGTGGACGAGCCCACCGCCCGGGCGATGGCCGAGACCTTCCTCGAGGCGGTCATCGCGCCGGGGTACTCCGAGGCCGCGCGCGCGGTCCTCGGGGGGAAGAAGAACCTCCGGCTGCTCGATGCACGCCGGGCGTGGCCCCCCGGGGCCCGGGCCTTTCCCTCGCTGGAGCTGAGGAGCATCTCCGGGGGCCTGCTGGCACAGGATCGTGACGCGGTCGAGCCCGCCACTGAATGGAAGGTGGTCACCCGGCGTGCGCCCAGCCCGGCGGAGCTGGCCGCCCTCCGCTTCGGCTGGCGGGTGTGCAAGCACGTGAAGAGCAACGCCATCGTGTTCTCCGCCGCGGATCGGATCCTCGCGGTGGGAGGGGGACAGACCAGCCGGGTGGAGTCGGTGAAGATCGCCGCCGCGCGCGGGGGCGAGGCGCTGCGGGGGAGCGCGGTGGCCTCGGACGCCTTCTTCCCCTTCCGGGATGGGCTGGACGCCCTGGCCCAGGCCGGCGCCCGGGCGGTGGCGCAGCCGGGAGGCAGCGTCCGCGACGCGGAGGTGATTGCCGCCGCCGACGAGCACGACGTGGCGATGGTCTTCACCGGGGTGCGGCACTTCCGGCACTGATGCCGCCCGCGGATGCGCCTCCGATGTGAACAGTGCGGTACCGAGTACCTGCTCCCGGACGACGCGGTCGCCCGGGCCAGCCGGGCGCGCTGCCCGAAGTGCAAGCACTCCCAGCAGCTCCGTCCCGGAGGCGTTCCGCTCAGCACCCCGAGCGGGGGCAAGAGCCAGATCGGCCGGGTGGCGCTGACCACCCGAGCCCTCGACCCGACCCCCGAGCCCGAGGCCGAGGAGGAGCTGTTCGGGGAGCTGGACTGGGAGACGGACACCCAGCTCGACTTCGTGGTGGGGCGGAGCCACGTCCAGTTCGACGAGCTCCCTTCCCCGCCCGCCAGTCCCCCGGTGGCGCCGCCGGCGAGCAGCGCGCCGCCCTCCCTCGGGGCTCCCAGCTCGGCGCCCATCGACTTCAGCGACCTCGATATCGAGGACGCCGGGACCGAGCAGGCGGAGCTGCGCGGGGGACCCGAGGCGGACGCATGGCCCGAGACCGAGCGCTCCGACCCGTGGAGGCGCACGCCGCTCCCCCCGGTGCAGGCGGAGGCCTCCTCGCCGGCCCCCGCGGACGACGGCCAGCGGCGCGCCCCGCCCGGGCCGCCCGGGACCCCGCCGCGCGGCGCTCCGGCGCCGACCCCCGTCGGGACGCCCCGTCCGCCGCCGGCGGGAGTGGCTCCGCGGAGCAGCACCCCCGCCACGCCGGTCCCCGCCTCCGCTCCTCCGGAGCCCTGCGCGGCCTGCGGGGGAAAGCTCGTCGACGCGGACGATCTCGCGAGCGGTGTCTGTGGCGCCTGCCGCGCCCGCACCGCCGCGGCGCTCGGACGGGGAGCCCCCGGCGCGGTGACCGCCGGCGCGCCGTCTCTGCCGCGTGGAATCGAGCCGGACACGGTGGAGGTCACCGCGCGCCTCCCGACGCCGCCGGCGAGGCTGCGGTCCGCCTTCCGTACCATGCCGCCGCCGGACCGCCGCCGTCCGCTCTGGCTGCTCCTCGGGGTTCTCGGGCTCGCGGTCGCCGGCTCCTCCGTCCTCTGGTACCTGCGCGTGCGGCCCGATCCTGCCGATCTGCAGCGCGTCGCGGACGTGATTCCCCGACCGGGGAAGAAGCGCCCGCCGGCCGAGGCCCGGCTCCCGGACGGACTCGAGGCGCGGCTCGCGACGTGGAAGCCGCCCGCCGAGCCCCGCCCCGTGGCCGAGCTCGTCGCCTCGGGGCAGGCGGACCTGGCCCGGGACACCGAGGCATCGGACCTCGCTGCGGAGCGGGCGCTGGAGCAGGCGCTGGTGCAGGACCCCCGGAACGCCGAGGCGCTCGGCCTGTGGATGGAAGCCATCGCCCGGGGGCGCGGAAGCCAGCTCCCCGCGAGCGAGCTCGACGCGCTGATCCGGCTCGGAGACAGCTCTCTCGACCGGATGAGTCGCCGGCCGCCCCTGCAGATCGGCCTGGCGAGCCTGCTCCTCGTCCGGGGTGCGCCGAGGGACATCGAGCGCGCTCGGAGTCTCGGTCAGGGCGCCGTCGACTCGAGCCGTCCGCCGCCTCCTCCCGCGCCGGGGGCATCGCCACCGCCGTCTCCCGCGGCCGTTCCCTCGCCGGTCTGGGGAACGCGGGCCCGGCTGGTGCTGGCCGAGGCCTACGCCGGCTCCTCGGCAGCGCTCGCGCTCTCGCTCCTCCAGGAGGTCCAGGATCTGGACCCGGCGCAGCGGAGGGTCTTCAACGTCCGGGCGGCCGCGCACGAGGCTGGAGGCTCGCCCCGAGCGGCCAGGGCCGATCTCCAGTCGCGGCTGGCGGTGGACCCCGACGAGCCCCGCACCGCCCAGGCGCTGGCGAAGCTCCTCGGACAGGTGGGGGAGACCGCACAGGCCCGGAAGCTCTACGAGCGGCTACAGGCCAGCGCCGCTACCCAGGACGGGCCGGCGGTGATCGAGATGGCGTCGCTGCGGGCCGGGGCCGAGCGGGCGCCCGCCGAGGCGGTGAAGCTTCTGGCGAGCGCCCTCCAGCGGGGACGCCTGACCGGGATCGATCGACTCCGGGCGCAGGTGTGCCTGGCCCGGGTCGCCCGGGCCGCTGGCGACCTGACCACCGCGGCGCAGTCGGCGGCCGCGGCCCTGGCGGTCGCCCCGGACGACGTGCAGGCGCATCTCCAGGCACTCCTGGTGGACCTGGACCGCGGAGCACCGGAGCAGGCCGCGGCCCATCTCCCGCCCGTCCTGGAGCACCTCGGCGACCCCGGGCTCGCCGCGCTCGTCGAGGGCAGGGTCCGCGCAGCACAGCAGCGCTGGCAGGCGGCAGGAGAGGCCTTCGACCGGGCCGCCGCGGCAGACGCGCGCCGGACCGACGCCCGGCTCTGGGCGGGCGCGGCCTGGGCGATGACCGGTGACCGCGAGCGGGCCCTGCAGAGCGTCGCTCCCGCGCTCCAGGCCGACCCCCACCGCGACGGGCCCGGAATTCCTCCGCTCTGGCCGGGCGACGGCTTGAAGGGAGCCGCGGAACGTCTGGTGCTGCTGAGCAAGGACGATCGTGACGGGCAGCCCCTCCTGGCCGAGGCGGTGCTCCGGATCCACCAGGGCGACGCGGCGGGCGCCGAGGCCCTCGTCGATCGGATCCTGAAGACCGGGGCCAGCCAGGCGGTGGTCCTGGGATGGAAGTCCGTCCTGCTCGGCGCCCGAGGTGACACGGCGGGGGCCGTCGCACGCGCCCAGGAGGCGGTTGCCTCGGGAGGGCGGACCAGCGGCTTCGCCCAGTACGCGCTCGGCTCGGCGCTGCTGGCCAGCGGGGACGCGGAGGGCGCGCAGCGAGCGCTGCGCGAGGCGCAGACCCTCAGCCCGGCCCTGCTCGGCGCCCGGGTGCGGCTCGCCGAGCTGGAGGCCCGCTCGGGGGCCATCGTGTCCGCCCGGGAACGGCTCCAGCGTGTCATCGTGCTCGATCCGGAGTACGCCTCGGCCTGGCGGGCCTTGTACCTTCTGCCGCCGGAGGGTTGATCGACACCCGATGCGCGTTCTGGTCCTGGGAAGCGGTGGGCGGGAGCACGCGCTCGCCTGGAAGCTGGCGCAGAGCCCGAGGCTCAGCGCGCTGATCTGCGCCCCGGGGAACCCGGGTACCGCCGCGCTGGCCGAGAACCGGCCGGTGATCGCCGACCGTCCGGACGCGGTGGCGAGCCTGGCCCGTGAGGCCCGGGTGGACCTGGTGGTGGTCGGACCCGAGGCCCCGCTGGTGGCAGGCGTCGCCGATGCGGTGCGGGCGACGGGAATCGCGGTCTTCGGCCCCGATGCCGCCGCGGCGCGGCTGGAGGGGAGCAAGGCCTTCGCCAAGGAGGTGATGCTGGCGTCCGGCGTCCGGACCGCCGCCGGCCGGGCGTTCACCTCGGTTCCGGAGGCGGAAGCCTGGGCCCGGGCCCGCGGTTCGGTGGTGGTGAAGGCAGACGGGCTCGCTGCGGGGAAGGGAGTCATCGTCGCCCGAGGGGCGGACGAGGCGGTGGAGGCGGTGCGCGCGCTGTCCGCGCTCGGCGAGGCCGGGCGGACGCTGGTCCTCGAGGAGGTGCTGGACGGCGAGGAGGTGAGCGTCATCGCCCTGTGCGACGGCGAGCGATACGTGCTGCTCCCGCCGGCGCAGGACCACAAGCGGCTGCTCGACGGTGACCGGGGACCGAACACCGGCGGGATGGGCGCCTACTGTCCCGCCCCGGTGCTCGACGCCGCCGCCCTCGCCAGGGTGGGCGAGGAGGTCATCGCCCCGGTGCTCCGGACCATGGCCGCTCGCGGGACGCCGTTCCGCGGCGCGCTGTACGCGGGCCTGATGGTGACACCCGAGGGCCCGGCGGTGCTCGAGTTCAACGTCCGCTTCGGCGACCCCGAGGCGCAGGTCCAGATGCTGTCCCTCGGCGAGGACCTGATTCCCTGGCTCGAGGCTTGCGCGCGGGGCACGCTCGCCCCGGCGCCGCTCGCGCTGCTTCCGGGGGCCTCGGTGGGCGTGGTGCTGGCGAGCCCGGGGTACCCGGCGGCGCCGGTGACCGGAGCGCCCATCTGGGAGGCGGACCGCATCGGGGGCAGCTGTCAGGTCTTCCACGCCGGCACGACGCTCCGGGACCGCGCGCTGGTGACCGCCGGCGGCCGCGTGCTGACCGTCTGTGCCCGCGGGCCCACCCTGGCCGAGGCCCGGGCGAACGCCTACGGCGCCGTGGGCCGCATCTCCTTTCCGGGGATGCAGTACCGCCGGGACATCGGGGCCAAGGGGCTTGGGACCGCGCGCACGTGAGGTGGCCGGAACTTCCCCTGCTCGTCCGCTATGTCTTGACCGAGCTGCTGGTCCCGCTGCTCCTCTGGGTGGTGTTCCTCTTCCTGCTGCTCTTCGTGATGCAATTCCTTCGCGGGACCGAGGTGCTGCTCGGCTCGGCGGTGACCCCCTGGGACTTCCTGCGGCTGGTCGTGCACCTGAGCCCGCATCTGCTGGTGATGTCGCTGCCGGTGGGGTTCCTGCTCGCGATCCTCCTCGGGCTTGGCCGGCTCGGAGAGGACCGCGAGCTTCTGGCGCTGCTGTCGCTCGGCGCGACGCCGTGGCAGCTGGCCCGGGTGCCGCTCGTGGTGGGCGGCGCGCTCGGGGTGCTGGTGCTCCTGCTCGCCTCCACCGCCGAGCCCTGGGGGCTCAAGCAGGTGAAGGTCCAGGTGAGCGAGGTCATCAAGAAGAACGTCCTCGGGGACGTCCGCCCCGGCGTCTTCTACGAGGACCTCACCGACCTGACCCTCTACGCCCAGGAGGTGGACCGCGAGCGCGGCGTGTGGACGCACGTCCTCGTGCACGATGATCGCGATCCGCGGGCCCCGCTCCTGGTCCTGGCCCACGAGGGGACGGTGAATCCCTCGGGACGCGGGGCCTCGCTCGCGGTGGGGCTGAAGTCCGGAGAGGTGCACCGGGCCGAGCACACCGGCACCGATTACGCGGTGCTCACCTTCCGCGACGGGAGCCTCTCCATCGGCGTGGAGGACTCCATCCTCCGGAAGAACCACTTCCGCTCCCCGAAGGAGGAGCTCACCCCCCGCGAGCTGCTGGCCGCCGCGAGCGAGGCGCGGGCCGCCGGGAAGAGCCCGGCGCCCTTCCTGACCGCGTTCCACGTCCGGCTCGCCCAGGGGCTGACCCCGCTGGCCTTCGCCCTCTTCGGCGTCCCCCTGGCCATGTCCTCGCGCGTGGCGCGGACGCGGGGGTACCTGCTCGCGCTCGGGGCCTACGTCGCCTACTACGTGGTGGAGCGGAGCTTCGAGAACCTGGGGACCGCCGGTCGGCTCGCGCCCTGGCTCGTGGGCCTGGCCCCCAATCTGGTGTTCGGCGCGTTCGGGACCTGGCTCTTCGTTCGCCTCACCCGGCGGGGACTGGTGGCCTGATGCGCGGGCTGCTGCTGCGCCACGTGCTCTGGCGCTACCTGGTGCTGGTGGGCGCGGTGCTCGCCGGGCTCCTGGTGGTGTTCCTGGTGGCGGACTTCGTCGACCGTGCCCGCGCCTACACCGGCCCCAACTGGGTGCGGGACGTGCTGGAGCTGTACGGGTGGAAGGCGGTGGTGGCGACGCACCAGCTCGCTCCGGCGGCGCTGCTCCTGGCCAGCGCCACGCTGGTCTCGCTGCTCCGGCGGAGGGGAGAGCTCACCGCCATCCTCGCGCTCGGTTTCGGGCGGCGGGCGCTGATCCTCCCCGTGGGAGCGGTGGCCCTCGGCGCCGCGCTCGTCCTCGGGCTGCTCGACGAGCTGGTGGTGGGGCACGCCAGCCGCCGGGTGGACGAGATCACCGCGCTCCGCTTCCATCGCTGGGGCGACTGGCGCTCCTACTTCGAGCGCAAGCAGTGGTTCCGGCACCAGGATCGCATCCTGCATCTCGAGTCTGGCGACGTGGACTCCGGCTTCCGGGGCGTCACCGTGCTCCGCCTCACGCCGGAGTTCGAGCTGGCGGAGCGCGTGGACGCCCTGGGCATGGAGCATGCCGGAGGCACGCGCTGGCGGCTCCGCGGGATGACGCGCCGGGTGTTCGACCGGCGAGGCGGGCTGAGACTGACCGAGCTGCCCGAGGAGACGGTGGACCTGGGCATCCCGGCGTCGCTGCTGGCCATCCGGCCGGGGCGTCCGGAGCAGATGCGGCTCCCGGTGCTCCGCCAGCAGATCCGGGCACGCCGCGAGGTGGGGCTTCCGGACCGGCTCTACCTGCTCGCGCTGGGCAACCGCTTCGCCTATCCGCTGGCGGGCGTTCCCGCGGCGCTGGTGGCGGTGGCCCTGGCGCTGCGGCCGGGGCGGGGCGGCTCGCTCACCGGGGCCCTGGTCGAAGGGCTGGCGGTCACGATGGGGCTGTGGGGCCTCACCGTCATCGCCCGCGCGCTGGTGAACGCCGGGCGGATGGCGCCGTTCGTCGCCGCCGCCCTTCCGATCCTCGTCCTGACCCTGGCCCTCGCCGCCCTGCTCTGGGTTCCGCCCGGCTGGGCGCGGCGCCTCCTCCGCCAGCGAGGGTGGTCCGGAGCGCGGGCGTGAGCCCGGCCCGGGTGGCCACCGTGCTCCTGGCCGCGTGGGCGGCCGCGTTCTGGCTCGCCGAGGGGCTGCTCCAGGGCGTCGCCGACCTCGCGCTGGTCGTCTCGGCGGTGCTGGTCCTCCGCGGCGCGACGCTCCCGCCGGACGCCCGGCTGCCGGCGCGCGCGGCGCTGGCCCTCGGGGGATGGCAGGCGGTCTCGCCGCTGATCGCCCGTGCGCTCGGAGCGCCCGGGCTTCCCCCCGCCGCGCTCTGGCTGCACTGCCTCGACACGGCAGCGCTCGCCGCCGCCGCGCTGCTCGGGGCGCAGGTCCTCCGCTGGACGTGGCCAGCGGCACTCTTCGTCGCCGGGGGCCTCCTCTCGCTCGGCCTCTCGGCGGTGCAGCATGCGGTGCGCTGGTCCATCCCCATCCCCGCCTTCCTCCGGCTCCCGGTGGGGCGGGTGCACGAGACGTTCGGCGGCGAGGACCGCTACGCCGCCGGCGGCTTCTTCTTCCACCGGCTGCGGCTGGCCCATGCCTCGGTGGCGGCCCTCGGCCCGGCGGTCGCCACGGCGCTACGACCGGCCGCGGTGCGGACCGGGGTGCTCGCCGCGGCGCTCACGCTCTCCTGCCTCGGCTGCATCGTGCTCTCCTACGCCCGCGCCGCGCTCCTGACCGCGGCGTTGCTCGTGGCCCTGGCAGCGGTGGCGGTGACGCGGAGTGCCCGGGTGCGCACCGTCCTCGGAGCGCTGGTCCTGGTGCTCGGCGCGGCGGCGCTGGTGAGCCCGGGCTGGCATGCCCGGCTGGGCGCGGCGATCGAGAACTTCGCCGGGGGAGAGCGGGCGCTGGCGCGGGGCGCCGGGTGGGACCTGGTCCACCAGCACCCGTGGCTCGGGGTGGGCTTCGGCAACTACCGGGCCGCCGCGCTCGGAAGGGCGAGCGTGACCGGAATCACCGATCAGCTCTCGCGAGACGCGCACTCCATCGCCCTCACCACCTGGGCGGAGTCGGGGTTGCCTGGGCTGGTCCTCTGGGTGCTGCTCCACGCGGCGCTGCTCCGGGCGCTGCTCCGCCGGGCGCGGAAGGGGAACACGGTGGCCCTGGGCGCGGCGCTCTCGTGGATCGGCTACCAGACGCTCGGCCTCGCCCACCACCTGCCCTTCCACCCCAGCGTGGCGCTCGGCTTCGCGCTGGTCTGGGGCGTGGGCCTCGTGTACCCCGGCTCCGCTCTCCGCGGATCAGCCCATGGCGGCTCGGTAGACGGCGAGGGTCTGCCGGGCGCAGCGCTCCCAGGTGTAGGCGCGGGCTCGCGCGCGGCCGGCGGACGCCCA
>Ga0105104_10002829_pt1 | contig 12521 bp, 24 predicted proteins | sample PPLLaktember2015_3_FD_87034 | JGI IMG/M metagenome (GOLD analysis project Ga0105104, IMG submission 87034) | Freshwater sediment microbial communities from Prairie Pothole Lake near Jamestown, North Dakota, USA - PPLs Lake P7 Core (6) Depth... | ecosystem: Environmental > Aquatic > Freshwater >...
ATATTTTATATCTAAATGTCAAGAAAGGATAGGAAAAGAAGGATATTCAGCAGAACACAATAAAGAACTTATTGAAAAGAACAAGAAAAAAGAAAACAGTTGGTTTGATCTGATAAAGACTGTACCCTGGTGGGGATGGTTACTAATAATTGTATTCTTTGTCATTCTTTTTATAGTAAATCCTGAACTAGCAATAAACATTCTATTCTTTTGGCTTTTCTTAGGAGAAAGCGGGGGTGGAGGCGGAAAAGGATTTGGCGGTGGATCTTTTGGTGGAGGCGGATCAAGCTCTAATTATTAAACGAGTTAATTATCATTCATAAATCAAATTAAAAAACAACATCATGAGAACATTGTGGATTGTATTAGGTGTATTAGCACTGATTGTGTTTATCACAGTATCGAGTATTTCTGGATCTTATAACGGATTGGTTCAGAAACAGGAACCGGTAACAGCTGCCTGGTCACAGGTAGAAAACGTTTATCAACGAAGAAGTGATCTTATTCCAAACTTAGTAAGCACAGTTCAGGGTTACGCTAACTTTGAAAAGGCTACTTTAACTGCAGTTATCGAAGCAAGAGCTAAAGCTACTTCTACTACGATAAATGCTGAAAATTTATCGGAAGAACAGATCAAAACATTTCAGGCCAACCAGGGAGGTCTTAGCCAAGCTCTTGGAAAACTAATGATGGTAACAGAAGCCTATCCTGAACTTAAGGCCAATCAGGGATTTTTAGATCTTCAGGCTCAGTTAGAAGGTACTGAAAACAGGATTACGGTTGAACGCCAGAAGTACAACGCGACTGCGCAGGATTATAATACTTATCGAAGAAAATTCCCTCGTAACATACTAGCTAACATGTTCGGGTTTACAGCAAAACCTTATTTCGAAGCTGAAGAGGGTGCTAAAAGTGCTCCAAAGGTACAGTTTTAGTATTAACAAACACTAATTTAATTAAGATATGACACTATTGAAATATTTATCATTCGGAAAGTGGTCTTATTACATGAGTAACGAAAGTTCTGGAATGGTTACAGCGTTTGCTGTTATAATCTTGATATTTTTCGCCATAAAGTTTTTTGCTGGTGTTTCTATAGATACTGGAAGGAACTATAACGTGAAGATGAGTACTGCGATTGTCGGTCGTTTTGTAAATCTGTTGCTATATATAGCTTTGTTTTCTATCGTATCTTTATTCAATAGTGTCGTATTTTTTGTTATAATAGAGGTCGCTGTTGGATTATATCTTTTGGTTGTAGGAATAATGTGTGCAGCTCAAGAAGATGTTGCAGACTATTTTTCCGTGGAAAACGTTTTTATTGCTGGATTAGAGTCTAATTTTGATGAATATCAGCGAAATCGAAAAACAAGAAAGAATACATGTAACAATATAAACAAAAGAATTCATGACTACACAAAGCGAACAGTTATTGGGTGATATAAATTCATTCCAAGAAAATCTAGATGTTATGTTCAGTAACGTCTCTGAAAAAAGACAGCTGGTTTTACAGTCACACGAAGACAGTGAAACCACTATATCTTCTAAACAAGAAAATCTGTTATCTAACTTAGGTTTTTCTCAGACACAGAACGTGAGGGAATACGAAAAGAATCGCGCAGCCTTACATAAAGCTGGGCTTGCAATGGATACAATAGATGATCTTAAAAAGATAAAAGAAGAATACGGTAAAAACATAATAGGATACAACCAGTTAGTAAAACTTTGTGAGAAACATAATCTTTACTTCGGTGATTCTAAGTATTTTATTGGAAAGATTCCTATGCAAAACGTGAAGGAAATGGAAGAATTTCCATTCAGCAAATTTGCTTCTCATTACAACGTTATCTCTGCAAGACACTTAGAGAGTGTGGTAGATGCAACCAATTCTACCACTGCTAAAGCAATGATAGTTGCTCCGCTCAATCTGTTTAAGTTGAAAAACGTTTTTATCAGCAACACAAGGGAACTCATAGATTTTTCAGGTGTCAATTCAAAGTGTATTTTTCCGTGTGCAGAAGATCCTATCGTGATTCTTCCATTTAAAACAAAAGGAACAAACGAAATATTTTTCTTAATCGTTACCCATTGGGATAACACAAAATCCATAATCTAATGAAAACATTTATTTTATCTTTTATCTTTACAATGACAATCATCTTGTCATTTGGTCAGACAACCACTGACAAAGTCATTAACGGAGTCGGATCTGAAGTAACTGCTCTTCATTCGGATACCAAGGATGCAATCGGTGCTCTTCACGAAGATGCTCAAGCGATAGTTGCAACAGCATACAATGATGGAAAGGGCGTCATTGGAACTCTTTACGATGATGCAAACAAGATAATAAAGTATGCAGCTCCAAAATTAGAAGCTGGGCTCGTGGCCCTTGCACAGACTCTTAAGACTACCGTTGCTGAAGTTTATAGAGTTTTAGTAATGAAACAGATAGCGATTGCTGTAAGCTACGCGTTTATAGGTTTATTTGCTCTTTTGTTTGCATGGTTCTCTTATAAGATAGTAAACTTACCGGAAGAAAAACTGCTTCAGACTAAAGCTGATGAATATGGGAACATATCATGGAAACCACAATGGGTGTTTATTCTTGGATTAAGCTTGATATCTTCTATTGGGTTATTCATTACATTCATTATCAATTTTCAAACTATGTGTCTTGGTTTCATCGCACCTCAAGCGGGAGCCATACAGGATATAGTAAATATAGTAGATAGCCTATTGAGATAATGTTATCATCCTAAAAATTTTAATAATTATTTAACGTAAAAAGCCTTATTAATAAGGCTTTTTTTGATATATTTGCATATACAAAATTATTAATATCTATGCCGAAAAATCTTTTACCTGAAATGATTGGAGTTTCTAGAAACTGTAGGTTAACTCTCCAAATACATAGTCTGATACAGGAAAAACTAGATGATAATGATCTTGAATCGTTTAGGAGATGGATTCAACTGATTAATGATGAGAAAGAGATTGATGTTAATCGAGAAAAAAAACAGAATCAATATAGGAGGTTTTAAACATGATTCAGAAACTCGTGAGTGTAGTTACTGCTACCATAGCAAAAGATAAAGGATTCCCGCAGTGGGGAGATCCTTTGTTTTCTATGTATCATTTTTCAAGCACCCCATTGGTTGCTTACATAGATGGTAGCACTCAATCCTACTGGTTTAACACAGAAGGAAAGAACAGAATAGCTGTTAGACCCACACAATGCTTGTTACAGAATTGGTTAAGAGAGAAGCATAAAATTGATGTAATAGTCATTCCAAATCCAAAGATATCAGGTGAGTATACTTGCACTATATACAATCAATGGACAGAAACAGATCGCTACACCGAAAGAAAACCAAAGATAACTCATTTAACATCTAATAAATCTAAAATAGTTTGGACAGTATATGAAAAAGCTCTTGAGGAAGGTTTAAAGGTTGCACTTGGTATGATAAAGAGTTGATAACTATGAAAAAACAAGAACAAGAAAAAGAACAAGAAAAAGAGTTTGTATGTTATGACATTGCGCTATCTCTTAAAGATTTAAATTTTGAAAAGAAGTGTATTTTTTTCTGGGAAATAGATTACACTGGTAAACCAGTGTTGAAACAATTTCAACAAAAGGGGTTCGTGGGTTTATTTTCTAGCTTCAACGACGTGGCTATAAGATCTTGTCCATCAATAGACTATAAAATAGATTATTTTGGTTCTGAAATGAAAGATATTGCTTTTGCACCACTGTGGCAACAGGTCATAGATTGGTTTAGAGAAGAATACCATCTAGATATAACGGTGAAATTTCCAGAACCAAAGGGTGGAAAGATACACGAGGGAATAAACACACCCTATTATGATATTGAAATTAAAAAGATTAATGGTGGAGATGTTTGGAACAGGTACAAATTTTTACAGTACTCTGATAATTATTACGAAGCTAGGAAGAAAGCAGTAGAGTGTGGTATAGAAGAAATAAAAAACGATAAATCATACGACATCTTATGGAGAAACAAAAAAACTTCTGTTCAGAATTAGAAGAATCAAACAACAAGAATTTTTCTAACAAGTGTAGCTGTTATGATAGTGATTGTGACAAAGTAGAAGATAAAACGGCGTGTTACATAGGAATAAATCAATATGGGGTTTGTATAGGTGTTGCTGATGGGTACTGCCCATACATTCACAATCAAAATTAAACTATGATGACAGTAGGAGATTTATTTTTGATCATATGTGTTATAATCAGTGTAGCAGTATCATGCTGGGAGCATATCTTTTTTTCTTTGACAAATCCAACGAACACACAGGATGGTTTAACGAATTAAGCGAATTTATTTTTATGTTAGCTTGTGTATATGTTATTGCTGTTATTTTAGTTATAATAGTACAATATAGTGTACCAATTATAGAAAAACTTTTTACTTACAAAATATTTTAATATGTCAACTTTAACAATTAAAGATTTAGAAGAACAAGGATTGATAATTTTTTCGGCAATCATGGGCAGTACTGCTTATGGTACAAATACACCCGAATCAGATATTGATATTCGTGGAATTTATGTTCAGCCTCTTGATTCTATCTTAGGAATGGGATATGTTGATCAAGTTGCAGATTCTAGTAACGATACCACATATTACGAGATTCGCAGGTTCTTAGAACTCTTACAGACAAACAATCCCAATATTCTAGAGCTCTTAAACGCGCCAGCCGATTGTGTTCTAGTACGACACGATATAATGGATATCGTGTTCGACAAAATAGATCAGTTGCTTACCAAAAAGTGTCGATGGACGTTCGGAGGGTACGCGATGGAACAGATCAAGAAGGCTAAGGGTCTTAATAAGAAGATGAACTGGGAAGAAGGAGAGATGACAAGGAAGACTGTACTAGATTTCTGCTACATTCTCAATGAAGACGGTAACGGATCAATACCGGTAAAAAACTGGATCGACACACCAAACGTTCAATCTACCAAATTGTGGGGAGATTACAAAGGCGAAGTGAACCAAAAAGTTTTTGGACTGTCTAAAATAGACCATGCCAAAGATTGTTACGGTATTTATTGGATCGTAGAGGAAGCTGACGTTATCAATACTCCTGATCATGCTGGTATAGTTTCAAATGAAGAAACTGCTAATGATGTACAACTTACTTCATTTTCTAAAAATTGCCCTTATATTGGAGTTCTTGTATTCAATAAGGATGGGTACTCTACCCATTGCAAACGTTATGCTGAGTATCAAACTTGGTTAAAAGAGCGTAACCCTCATCGTGTTCAGATGAACAAAGATCATGGAAAGAAGTACGATGGAAAAAACATGAACCACTGCATTCGTTTGCTTACCATGGGAGTCGAGATTGCTGAAGGCAAAGGGATTATTGTACGCAGGAATCCAGAAGAAATCAAAAAACTTTTGTCTATTAAAAAGGGAGATTATGAATTTGAAACTCTCATGGAAGAAGCCGAAATATTGATGAAAAAAATGGATGAATCATACGAAGCATGCAATCTTCCTGCTCAAGTGAACTCTGAATTGATTAATAAAATTTTACTTACTATAAGAAAAGATATCTACGGACTATGAAATATATGAGAGTAAAAGATTTAGTGGAAGAGTTGCTTAAACATGATCAAGAGTTGCCAATTGTAATTACTGATTGTGGAAAGGATCATCAATACGGAGTAATTAATAGCACTATTCGTGAGACAAGTAATCCTTACTTTGGAAATGATGATGGAGCAGAAAAAGCTTTTAAGTACGATAGTAAGTTTCTTAACATAGGTACGATTTAAAATGTGAGGCAGAGTGAATTCTTTTATTTATTAATAGGAATACCCATTTTGCACAAAAGAATTTATCAGATTCACCCTAAATATAACATAGTAAAGTCTAAAACGTTTAAATATAAAATATGCACATTAAAAACGTTACTCTAACTCAAGATAAATATGTTTTGAAAAAAGGTTTGTCGATTGATTTAAAGGATATAAATCTCCTTGTAGGAGAGCAGGGATGCGGAAAGAGTACTTTGCTTTCTTTATTAAGAGATAACAAAGATATTAAGCTAGAGTTATCCGTAATGGCGCACATTCATGGAATCGAAACATTTTATTTTGATTCTGAAACGATGAATCCGCGCGTCACCGATCTTCAGCTGTATTCTAACCCAGATGGAACATCCAGAGGCATAGGTGTCGGAATTGCATTGAAATCTAGGTTTATGTCTCATGGCGAAGTTTTAAGAGAATTCACCGTGAACAGAATAAAGGATGCAAAAGATTGTGTACTTTTTTTGGATGAACCGGAATCTGCATTGTCACTTGGTAACCAATACAAGCTAGCAAATGAATTAAAAAATGCTATATCCAAGAACGTGCAAGTTATTGCATCGACTCATTGTCTTCCACTGATTCTATCAGTGGAAGAAGTGTACTCATTAGAGCACAAAAAATGGATGAAATCCGAAGAATTTGTGAATCTGAACAAATCTTATTTGTAATTAGAAGTGTCAGAGTGATGTCTATTATTCGATAATATACAACATTATTTTTAAATTAATTCACTGTCTGACGTATTCTGAATATTGCATAATAATGAATTGATACCTTTAAAATTATTAAATAGAAATGTTATGGGAAATTGGATATATTTTGATGAAGGAGCCGTGGATTTAAATGAAGTAATAGCAGTTTGCAGCATATCTGCCATCATCAATTCAGGTTCACGGAAACCTGGTATTGAGTTTACTTTAAGAAGAAAAGAAAATCGAGTTGTGATCACATTCATCAGTGACGGCGGAAGAGATGTAGCGCTCGATTCAGTAAAAACAAAGTTAAAAAACATACGATAATGAATGCAAAAGAAGCCAGGGAACAAGCTTTTAAAGTGAATATGGCGGAGTTTAACGATCAGTACAATAAAGTTAAAAACGAGATTTCTATCGCTGTAAAAAAAGGAAATTATAAAACTTATATTTACGAAGAATTAAAATCCAGTGTTAAAGAGTTATTAATCCAAGAAGGATTCGTAATAACACCGAATTTTGATCAAAAAGATGGAATCACAATAACTATAGCATGGTAGAAAAGATGCGATACAATGAATGCAGCATATGCGGTGCAAAAGATGGTAGGGCTGGCATGTTATGGAATATACATTCTTTGGACCTTATAAACGCGTGCGAAAACTGCTATCAGACAAAGAAAACGGGAACGATAGTACTACATTCTCATTTGATTCGAACAGAAGAAGAAATAAAAAGAACTATAAATTTGTTAAATCAACCTATATTATGATAATAAAATTTAATAACAGAGAAAACAAGTTGATAAACTATGAGGGCAAGGATATATGGCTCTCTAGGTCTGTTGCTGTAGTAGGAATTCATTTAGCTAAGTCTAACGGAGAAACTTACGTGTTAATAGAAAAACGTTCAAACAAAATGGATTGTCCTGAGAAATGGTCGGCCGTTTGTGGATATTTGGATTGGGATGAATCGGGATACGAAGCTGTCGTAAGAGAGACCTATGAAGAAACTGGATTGTACGTTCCATTTCAAACTGAAATGGTTTTTAACAATAAATCAAATCCGATTCGTGTGAATACTGATCCTCATAAAGATGCTCGTCAAAACATTACACTTGTTTATCTTTTTGTATACGAATACACAGATAAGCTGCCTAAAGAAGTAACAATGTTTAGAAGTTCTGAAGTTGATGATGTGATGTGGTTGAATGTTAATAACCTAGATAACGGCAGTTATTTTGACGATACAAGTGTTTGGGCGTTTCATCACGATTCGGTCATTGCTGATGCTGTTGGTTTTTATAATGAAACTTTTCATTAAGAATCAATAACTTATTGGTTTTTAGTAAAACCTTTTTATCGAATATGTGTATAATGTAAAAATATATACACATGTCACAAACAATACAACAGTTATTCACAGAGAGATTTAGACCAAAGGATTTAGCTACTTTAATAGCTCCAGCTCGGATAAAAACGGAATTATCCAGAGGATTAGTTCAAAACCTGTTACTTTATGGTAGTCCTGGAATAGGAAAATCCAGTATTGCTTTCATAATGATGAAAGATACTACCCACTTATACATCAATGCTTCCTCTGAACGAGGAATAGATGTTATCAGGGAAAGGATATCTAAGTTTTGTTCTTCTATTTCATTAGAAGGTGGAAAAGAAAAACTTAAAGTAGTTATATTAGATGAAATGGATGGAGCAACTGAAGAGTTTTTTAAAGCTCTTCGTGCAGTTATGGAAAAGTACGCAAACGTTTGTAGGTTTATTGCAACGTGTAACTACATAAACAAGATTCCAGAACCGGTTCAATCCAGATTTAACTGTATATCGCTAGATCCGATAAATGCAGATGAAGAAGCGTATACGTTCAACGAATACAAAATTAGAGTAGGTACTATATTGACAGCAGCGGGAATTTCTTACTCACCTGAAATACTTGATAGGTTTATAAAGAACTCGTTTCCAGATATGAGAAGATTGATGAATAAGATTCAATCGTTTTACTTACAAGGAGTAAAGGAACTTAATTCGGGAAACTTTAATATAAACTTTGATTTTAACGATTTATTTAAGCTATGCGTCAGCAAACCAGATAAACCTTATGAGAACTATAAATTTATAGTAAGCGAGTTCGGATCTAAGATAGATGAAGCAATGAATGCGCTTTCTTTTGATTTTGTAGAGTTTTTAAAGACGGATTATCCGAATAAACTGGATAAGATGCCGCTTGTTATAATTTCGGTTGCGGAATATCAAGCACAACGTGCAAACGTAATAGATCCATTGATTTCACTGTTAGCTCTTGTAATGAAGATTCAGATAATTTTAAATCAATAAAATGGAAATGTTAAAAGTTTTATCATTTGTTTATTTCATTATAGGCTGCGCAGTAATACTGTTCAGTGTTTGGCCAGTCGGAAACTGCTTTAGCAAGATTGTAGTGAATAAATTTGATAGTCCAAACAGCTTTAATAAGTTTTTAACATATGTTTGGCTATACCCTCTGGGAGTGTGTTTTTTAGTATATATGTTATCTATTATTTAAACATTTTATATGGAAAGAGAAATAATCAATATTAGAGACATAACCGGTAGTGATTATCCTTACGATATCGAAGGATACGAAATGGTTGAAGATGATGAATGTGGGTTTGATGCCGAACATGGATTTATTGATCATAAATGCGTAATATACAGAAAATCTGACAAAAAATACTTCTCGTTTAAATACACACAATTCGGATACAATGGTACAGATTTATTAAAACAAAAGATGAAAGAAGTATTTCCGAAGGAAAAAACGATAACGATAACAGTATACGAATGATAAACGACGATAAAAAAACCAAATTTATAGAGTGCGAGTGCGGAGCCGAAGGAGTTTTAGTGACTCACTGGACTCATGACACAATGGACAGAGAAGTATACCTTACAATGTACAGCTCCGGCACTTATCGTGATGATTCACTAAGTTTTAGTGAAAGAATTCGCCACGCATGGAACATTATGAAAACTGGTCATCCATTTACGGATTCTCTTATACTTACAGAGAAAACTGCAAAAGAACTGGGTCAGTATTTGGCTAACATAAATTTTGATAAAGATGGAGAATAGACAAGTAAAACAAGTTATTGTAATACGTAAAGATTTGAAAATGAGGCTCGGGAAGGCTGTGGCACAAGGTTCACACGCGTCGCTAGGAGCGGTTCTTCAATTAATGGAAAGAAACTATTCAGGAAGTGAACGTACTCTTCGATTAGAACCTAATGTGCCAATCACTCAATGGCTTAATGGCCCATTTGTAAAGATATGTGTTAGTGTTGACAGTGAAGATGAGCTCGTTGGTATTTATCAAAAAGCTACCGATGCTGGATTGAATACCGTGATGATTGAAGACAATGGGCTCACTGAGTTCCATGGGGTTAAAACTAAGACATGCATTTGCATTGGTCCAAATTGGTCTGATGAAATAGATGAAATAACTAAACATTTAAAACTATTATGAAATTAAACGATTTATTAAACTTTAGAACGGCAAACAAGTTCATTGTTATCGAAGATTTTAACGATAAAATTCTCGATTTATGGAATGGAAATACTCAGCTACACAGTTTACCAAAGGGATTGGTTTTTACAATAACATCTATTAGATTTAATAATGTTACTCAGACAATGAGGTGTAAGATAATAAGATCTAAAAAGATAGTTGAGGCTATTTACAAACCCAACAATATTGATCCAAAATTTTACACATTGTATAGGTACGATAAAAACATTGATGAAGCCGGATATGCTAGTTTCGCAATAAGCGGTGAAAACTTATTTACATTCTTAAATACTATAAAAGCAGAACAGTTTACATCAGAATATAAAAGAATAACCGATGAATACGACAAATAATGAAGAAAGAGCGCTGTTGCCTTTAGCATTAAGAATTGCTGCCGCTACTACAGAATTTGATAATATCAAAGTTATTCCTGTTAATGAAGAGCTACCAAGAAAGACGGAAGTTACTACGTTTGATAGAGAAGGTTGGGAAGATAAAGCAGTAATAATGGCATCACGTTTGCTTAATAGAACAATAAAAGAATGGTTAGAAATAGATCCAACTGTTTGTTTTTATGTTTATACTCTGGCAGAAGTAACACGAAAAAATGGAAGAGTTAAAGTTAGCAGTAGATATCAAATAAAATAAAATAAAACTAAAATAAAATGGACAAAGTAAAAGTATTAGTAGTAGAAAGTGCTGATAAAGTACAATCTGCAATTAACACATTCTTAAGTGAAAATAAGAATGCAAGTGTAAAAAGTACATCTATGTTTGAACAAGATGGAAAACTTGTTGTAAATGTTACGTATTCCGAAAAACCTAATTTGCTATTAAGCTAAAATGAATATAAAAATATTTAAATTTAGCCCAAGTAATGATGAGAAATTAATAAATTCAGTCATTAATGAATGGCTTAACACAACTAATATGGTGTTTGATAGTATGACTTGTGTGATGAATGACGGGTATTTAATATATTCTATAGCTTACCGAAAAATTAGATAAAATGATAAATTTACAATTTGATATTAGCAATATCTTCATGCGATCTCTTTTTGCTATCTCAGGATTTGGCTCCAAGTCATACACTTTTGATAATCAAAAAGAGCTTGATGAATTGATGCGAAAGGTGGCTATGGACACTTCTTACATCATAAGAGGTATGGTTCCTGGGAGGGTGATCATGGCGGTAGACGATAAGTCTTGGCGAAAATCTATTGAGATAGAAGAAAACGATGGGTACAAGGGCAGTCGTAAAAAATCAGAACACCTTAACTGGGATAACATCTACTCTATAATGGATGAATTTCTTTCATTGTCTGAGGAATACGGATTCATAATATCTAAGATAAAATCGGCCGAGGCTGATGATGTTATGACGTTATGGAGTCACGAATTTGTACTAGATAAGAATGAGCATCTTATTACAGTATCTGGTGATGAAGACATCCGTCAGTTGGTTTTTTCTAATGATTCTACTGATAATTTAGCATATTCTACAGTCTTTAACCCTTTTTTACAAGGGAAAAATTCTTCTAGAAAGCTTTACATACCACCAACATTTAATTCTTGGCTTAGTAAAGATGATGAAGAGGTTAGCATATGGAACATGAGTAGCGCCATAAATCCAGATAAAGAAACTTTTAAGAAGATTGGAGTGATGGATAAAACTCGATTCGAAGAAGTGGACGGTAGGATGATCAGGCTTAGAAAAATATTCTGTGGCGATGATGGTGATGATATTCCGTCGATCTTTACATGGTTAATAGATGGAAAGGATAAAAATGGTGAACAGAAAACAGCTCGTTTAACTGAATCTAAATTTGAAAAGATCTATGAAGAGCTTCAATCGACTTCTAATGTTCCTTTGGATTACGTTCATATGTTGCAAAAAAAGGACGAAGTCTTGACACTACTAGAAAAGTATACAAAGCAAGTACCTAATTTTGATATCGGAACGAGATTACAACGTCAGATAAAGCTGGTAGCATTAGATCCTTTTGTGTTTCCATCTGAAATCAAAGATCAATTCGAAGCAGAAAAGACGACTAACTTAGAAAAACCAAGAATAGATGTTGCATCTATAACCATGCATAACCTGTTGCAGGGTACAAGATACGTTAGTTCAACTTACGGTGGCAAATCAAAAAACACAGGATCAGAAGCTTCCATTTTTGGCCAATTAGATAGAATGAATTTAAACAAAAAGCTTTTTTAGTTTAAACCCTTTTTATCTAATTTCCTAAAAATAAAAAACTCATATGGAATTATTCGATTTAACCAAAGTTATCTTTGAACGACCTGGCGACTGGGCCGATGTTACTAATAGTGATAAAAAGAAATGGTTTTTTTTAGTTCAACGTCGGTTTGCCATACAGCATCCCATACAAGCGAACGCACTGCAACACATAAAGATA
>Ga0105104_10002830_pt1 | contig 12515 bp, 14 predicted proteins | sample PPLLaktember2015_3_FD_87034 | JGI IMG/M metagenome (GOLD analysis project Ga0105104, IMG submission 87034) | Freshwater sediment microbial communities from Prairie Pothole Lake near Jamestown, North Dakota, USA - PPLs Lake P7 Core (6) Depth... | ecosystem: Environmental > Aquatic > Freshwater >...
CGGACACTCTGGCCTAACTATCGGACACTCTGGCCTAACATTCGGACACTCTGGCCTAACATTCGGACACTCTGGCCTAACAATCGGACACTCTGGCCTAACTATCGGACACATTGGCCTAATTTGGGTTGTTGTTAGCGCAACCGGGTTTCCGCGAGGTAAAAATAGCAATAAATAAAATTTAAAAGGCATTTTCATCCACAGATTTGACTTTTACTCCATTTTACGTTATAAACTTACCTTATTAAAAAAAGCTACTTTTCAATTGTATAGGAGGTTTAAGTGAATATTTATGCCTGTATCAAGCAGGTTCCCGATACTGAAGCCATTCTCCAGGTCAAAGACGGGAACCGGGTTAATGAAGACAATATTAAATGGATCATCAGCCCTTATGATGAATACGCGATTGAAGAAGCGTTGAAGCTGAAAGAAAAAATCGGGGGCTCCACCGTCACCCTCGTGTCGTTAGGCCCTACCCGCGTTGAAAGTTCACTGAGGGCAGGACTGGCTATGGGAGCGGAAAATGCGACCCACATTAAAACCGATGAATACCTGGACCATAAAACAACGGCACTGGCACTGGCCAATGCCATCAAACAAGACCCCGGTTTTGGCGTTGTCTTCATTGGAAAACAAGCCATCGATGACGATGCTTATGTCACCCACATCTACCTCGCCGAATTCCTCGGGATCCCTGTTGCCACCAACGTGATCGCTTTCAGTTACGACAACAACCGCGCTGCGGTTGAACGCGAAATCGACGAAGGCGCCCGGCAAAAAATCGAGATGCAAGTCCCTTGCATCATCGCTGCCACTAAAGGTTTAAATACCCCCCGCTATGCTTCATTGATGGGAATCATGAAATCTAAAAAAATACCCATTAAAACTCTCACACTCCCCGAATTGGGTATCTCCCAAACCCAGGCTAAAATCCGACCGGAAAAACTGTTTGCTCCACCCGAAAAACCCCAGGGAAAAATTATCCAGGGTGAACCCGAACAAACCGTAAAAGAACTGGTTCGTCTCTTAAAGGAAGAGGCTAAAGTATTATAGGAGAGCATCATGGCAAATATTGGCGTATACATTGAATTAAAAGACGATAGTTTTAAAAAATCCAATAAAGAAGCTTTGGGGCTTGCAATAAAAAGCGGGAAAGACGTTTATGCCGTTATCTTTTCCAATAACACCGCCCCCTATTCCAATGAACTCAAAGGCATTAAAAAAATTATTCAAGTCACCGGCGACGAATTAACCTTTGCCCCGGATTCTTATGCCGACACAATAGCAAAAATTATCACCGATTACGACCTGACCGACTTTGTGGGCATCTGCACCGCACAATGCAAAGATTTATTCCCCCGCATCGCCGCTAAAATCGAAAACGCTTCCCACCTCAACGACTGCCTCGCCGTGGACCTCGAAAACAAACGCTTCACAAAACCCGTTTATGCCGGGAAACTCCTCTCCAATTTCATCATCGACGACCAATACCGCTTATTCACTATTCGCCCCAATGTTTTCCCTCCTCTCCCTGCCGATGCCATCCCCACCGCTTCCCCGGAAACCGTGAAATTCCAACTTATAAAAAAAGATGCCAAAAGTAAAATCGTCGACGTGATCCGAAGCGCTTCCAAACGGATCGACCTGACCGAAGCCGAAATAATCGTATCCGGCGGAAGAGGCATGAAAGCCCAGGAAAACTTCACCATTATCGAACAATTGGCCGGTATACTCAACGCAGGTGTCGGCGCTTCACGCGCTGCCGTGGATTCCGGTTTTGCCTCCCACGATATGCAGGTCGGACAAACCGGGAAAGTGGTCAACCCGAAACTCTATATCGCCTGCGGTATTTCCGGGGCAATCCAGCATTTCGTCGGCATGAAAACCTCAAAAATCATCGTTGCTATCAACAAAGACCCGGAGGCCCCTATTTTCAAAAAAGCCGATTACGGTATCGTGGGCGACTTGTTTAAAATCGTCCCCATGCTGGCCGAAGAACTGAAAAGCAATCAATAACAACGATATTTGCGCGATCGCACCTTGGCAAACCACTGGAAATAGAGCTCTCCGTTTCGACTCGAATCGCTTGAGCTCTATAATTCTTTTTTTTTTATTATCATTTCGCAAGAAAAAATTTGAAAAATATATTGACATTTCAAATATTATATTTTAAGCTATTTGAGTAAAAAAGTTAAAAATTAAAATAGGAGAAGTGAATATGAAATTCTTAATTGTGGATGATTCATCAACAATGAGAAGGATTATTAAGAACTCGTTAAAACGGATTGGTTTCGAAGACATAATTGAAGCGGGAAATGGAAGAGAAGCCCTTGAAATTTTCCAGGAAGCCGATATTATCTTAACCGATTGGAATATGCCTGAAATGGACGGACTTGAGTTTGTTAAAAACGTCAGGACCAAGAATAAAGCAGTTCCTATCCTGATGGTAACAACCAATGCCGCCAAAGATGATATAGTAGAAGCACTGAAAAACGGTGTGAACAACTACATCGTTAAACCATTTACACCGGAAACCTTAAAAGAAAAAGTCGAAGCCGTCTTAAGGTAGTATGGATCAAATGGATCAGAAAGATATAGACGCTTTATTCAACCAGGGCAGCATCTCTGAATTCAATAAAAAACAAGATGAGCTCATTAAAAGCCTGGCTGAAAAAGAAAAACGAGATGTCAAAAAGGGCAAAGTTATCGGACAGTTGTCCCGGGTTTCCGAGGAATCGGAAGCCGGGACTAATCTCGTTATGGGATACCTCGAAAACGTTCTCACTGTCATTTCCAAACAACAAAGCTTCATTAAAGATATAACCGGGTCATACCAAAAAAATCCCGCAGCCAGTGAGTTCCTCGAAGCTCTATCTTTCATGGGCGATAATATGACGGCCATCGAAGACCTTATTTTTTCTGCTATGGATGCCTTCCAATTCCAGGATATCGGCAGACAAAAACTATTGAAAGTCATGTATACCCTGTCGAAACTGAATCAATACCTCAATGAATTACTGGGAGGAGAAGAAAGCAGAGAAAAAACCTTCGGGCACCAAATCGAAAAAAGAACCCTGGAAAAGGATAAAGATAAGGATCGAGTGGATACCATCATCGATACTTACAAAACAGAAGATCCGGAGCCCATTCGACCGACTCCCCCTCCCCCTCCTGCCCCGACTTCAACTGCACCCTCTATTCCTAAAACACCGGCTCGACCTCCCTCCTCATCTCCCGGACCGGTGGTGGATAACGCCGACGTCGATAGTATTATCCGCGAATTCCAGGAAAGAAGCAAAGGCATCTAATGTGCCCCACTACGTGGGGTTTTATTGCAGGGCCGTTGAATCGTGCGATGAGAGGGAGAGTGTCCGGCTCCTTTGAGATGTGGAATTCTATCGTAACAGCGTAAAACTACGTGAGGCCCACTGCGTGTGGTTTTATTGCAGAACGGGGAGACTTGCGATGTGAGGGAGAGTGTCCGACTCCTTTCTATTTAACAATCAAAACTTCAAAATCGTTTTCCGCTTTTGAAAATTTTTGAAAAAAAAGAGGCGTGTCGATGCCCCCTGGATTTCAAAAAAAGAATTGCTGCCGCGGTTAATTGTTAATTAATAATTCTTTTTTTTGTGGACAGGTGGACCATCCGGGCTTAGCGGACGAGGGAATTTTATCGATTAGCAATTATCGATGTGAGGAAAGATGGTGGAGCCAAGCGGAGTCGAACCGCCACCTCAGCCTTGCGAAGGCTGCGTTCTCCCATTAAACTATGGCCCCGATCATTTGGGTGACTTCATGCCACCGGGCGTCATCCATTTTTGAACCGAATACTTCGATGACTTTCCCGGAAACGATAGACCCTATTTTACCACAAACATCCAGCCTTTGTCCACTGGTTAGCCCATAAAAAAAACCGGACGCATACAAATCGCCGGCCCCGGTCGTATCGATACTCCGCGCAGAGATTGGAGAAATACGGCTTTCGAACGTTCCTTCCTTGATCCAGGAACCTTCTTTCCCGATTTTTACAACGGCGGTCTTGCATTTCCCGGCAATTTCCACCAAAGCAGCGTAAGGATCGTCTTTTCCTGTAAATACTTTCGCTTCTTCTTCATTAGCAAAAACGATATCTACATAGTTTTCCACGATTGAACGGAGGAAATCCAGGTTAGCCCTAACGATGTTAAAGCTGGCCAGGTCGATGGAGATAGAAATGTTAGCCTCTTTGGCTAACGCAGCGGTTCGCTCTACCAGCGGGTAATTTTGAACCAGGTATCCCTCCAGTTGTAAATAATCATAACCCCGAAACGGTTCCATAGATAGATCGGAAGCGTCCAATTCAATGGCTGCCCCGAGGTAAGTCGCAAAAGTTCGCTCCGAATCTTTTGAGACCAGGACGATGCATTTACCTGTATCTTCTTTCCCGGTGAAAAGCGTGGCACATATGTTATTGCGTTCCATATAGGATTTAAAAAAAGAGCCGTACTCGTCATCGCCGATTTTCCCGATATAACCCGATGGAGTTCCCAGGCGTGCCAGACCATAGATCGTATTCGCCACAGAGCCCCCCGCAGATTTTTGTATGGGTAATTTCAATGCATCGATACGCTCCAGGACAGCGTTCATCGTCGACCGGTCCACAAGGGTCATACTTCCTTTTTCAAGTTTGAATTCCGATAATAAATTATCATCGGGAAGAGAAACCAGGATATCCACGAGGGCATTCCCAATACCTATAACAGTCTTCATTTTTCCCATTTCATTACCTTTTCTTTTCGATAGATTTTGCGTTTCAGGATTTTAGAATCCCACTGTTTTTCATATATTCCGCCAATTGGTCGATTAATAGTTTCGTTTTTTCGACCTCTTTATCCTGTGCGGAATATTGGAGATCCTTGGCTATCTCCGTACCTTTGTCCAGGCCGAAGATACCGGATGTACCTTTGATATCATGAGCGATTTTAGCAATTTCATCAAACTTGCCTTCCTTGAATAATTCGGACATTTCGGCGATATTCAGGGCGATGGTTTCCATAAACTCTTGTTTTAATTCTTCCATAAAAATTTTATCCGTATCGGTCATTTTATTTCCTCCATCCGAAGATTGACGACCTTCAGTATTTCGACTTTTGTTCCTGCTGTGCAGGGAGACCTATATAATTTATTATATTTTACCATTAATAATTCGCTCCACATTATTGTGATCATCCATTAAAATAATGGTTGCACTCAATGAATTCAATTCCCGTTCATCCAATAGGGCATATGCTGCGATAATTATTTTGTCCCCGATAGAAACCAAACGAGCAGCAGCTCCATTCACGACAAATTCCTTCGACCCGCTTTCGGCTGCCATCAAGTAAGTGGAAAACCGGTTCCCGTTGGAAATATTATATACTTCAACCTTTTGATATTCTCGAAGCCCTGCTTGCTTTATTAAATCGCTGTCTACAGAGATACTACCGGTGTAGGACACATCAGCGCCCGTAACACAGGCATTATGGATTTTCGCAATTAAAAATGGAATCAGCATTTTAAATCTCTCCTAGAATAAAGTTATCGATGAGTCGAGTTTTTCCAACCCAAATAGCGGCGGCGATCAATGTGTCGTTTAATTCGACGGTTTCCACATCTTCCAGCCGTTCCAGGTCTACGGCATCGACATAATCGATGCGTATCGAGCTGTGCCGGTTTAGCTCGTTCCGAATGAGTTGTTTGACTGCTTCGGCATTTCTCAAACCGCTATTTATTTGAAGTCTCGCTTTATCGAGTGCTCCCGGTAAATATAATGCCAAAGACCGTTCTCCAGTGGAAAGGTAAGAATTCCGCGAAGAAAGAGCAAGGCCATCGGCATCCCGTACTGTGGGTATTGTTCGGACGCATACATCCAGGTTCAAATCCACCGACATTTTCTTGATTATTATTGCCTGCTGTGCATCCTTTTGGCCAAAATAGGCATGGTGAGGACTCGTGATATTAAACAATTTCAATACCACGGTTAAAACCCCGCGAAAATGGGTGGGACGGTTTTTCCCGCATAATACTTTCCCCATTTTTTCAACTTCGATATAAGTCGCATAACCTTCCGGGTATACTTCTTTAATTTCGGGGCAGAATAAAAGGTCTGCTCCTGCTTTCTCCAGCATTTTAACATCCCGGTCGACATCTCGTGGGTACCGGTTGAAATCTTCGGTCGGGGCAAATTGAGCCGGGTTCACAAAAATCGAAACCACCGTGATATCGTTCTCTTTTTTGCACGCTTCGATTAAATGAATATGGCCTTCGTGAAGGTATCCCATGGTCGGGACAAAACCGATAATCTTTCCTTGTTCTTTCAGCTTTCGAATCGCCTGTTTCGTTTCATCGATAGTATTAAGGATTCTCATGGTTTCTCCATGGTTCACGAATGATGGTGGCCGGGATCTTTTAAACGGTAGCTTTCTTCTTCGCCCGGGAAGTTGCCGGAACGAATATCGGCGATATAGTTTTCCAGTGCATGATGTATGGTGGAGTACACATCGGCATATTTGCGAACGAATTTCGGGAGATAGACATTGGTAAAACCCACCAGGTCATGAAAAACAAGGATTTGACCGTCGCAGTGTTTCCCGGCGCCGATGCCGATGGTAGGAATGGAAACACGTTGGGTTACTTCCTGGGCCAGTTCTGCCGGGATCGATTCCAGTACGATGGCAAAAACTCCCAATTTTTCCAATGCTATCGCATCTTCAATAATTTCATCCGCTTTTTCTTTTAATTTTCCCTGGACTTTAAAACCACCCAGGGCATGGATGGATTGAGGAGTAAGACCCAGGTGGCCCAAAACCGGGATATCTACATCCAATATGGCGCGGATGACATCGAGCCGTTTTCTTCCGCCTTCCAATTTAACTCCTTCAGCACCGCCTTCTTTGACAAAGCGAATCGCATTCTCGACTCCTTGCATCGGGCTGAGGTGATAAGAACCGAAAGGCATATCCGTCACGACCAATGATAGCGGATCGGCTTGGGAAACCATGCGGGTATGGTAAACCATATCTTCGACAGTGACACCAAGCGTATTGGGCCGGTTTTGAAGAACCATCCCAAGGGAATCGCCCACCAGGATAATATCGATCCCGGCATCGGATGCAACTTTCGCCGTCGGGAAATCGTAAGCGGTTACCGAGGAAATTTTTTCTCCCAGTTTTTTCTTTTTTTTCAAAGCACATACCGTCTGTTTATTCTCAAGCCGGGGCATAGTATCTCGTTCCTTTTTTATGATCTTTGATTTCTTTGACCAGGTGCTGGATATCCACGGGGTTATCCATGTCGATTTTTTCAATATTCACAACCAGCAGCGGGGACAGTTTGTAATTGAAAAAGAAATAGTTATACGCTTCGAATACTTCTCTCCAGTATTCTACCGGGACATTTTTTTCCGCTTCGGTTCCTGTTTGTTGAATTCGTTTTACCATTTCGGTGTAGGAAATTTGAAGATATATGACCAGGTCCGGGCTGGAGATGTTGTTGGAAAAGATATGGTAAATCTTCTTATAAATTTCGAGTTCTTCGTCGTTCAACATCAAATGAGCGTAAATACCGTCCCGCGAAAAAATATAATCGCACAGTGTCGTTTTTTGGAAAAGACCTTTTTGGCTGATTTCCAACTGTTGATTATACCGGTTCAATAAAAAAATCAACTGGGTTTTCAGGGAAAGTGTATTTTCTTTGAGGGTTAAAGCGGAATAATAATTGTCCAGGAAAGGGTTATCCTGGTTATCGAGGATTATGCGTGAGTTGAATTCTTTTGATAAAACTTTTGCCAGTCTGGTTTTTCCAGATTTTACCAACCCGTCTACGACAATGTATTTAAATTCGCTCATTTTTCGTATATTGTGAAATGATTATACCAAAAATTCCAGTTAATGTAAATCAAATATATTTCTTCTCAGCAGTTCTTGTTTTGAAAAGTGATTTTATACGCAAAGGGGGCGTGTCGGTGCCTTTGAAATGATGAATGATGATTGATGAATTGAGAAAAGATAATAATCGGTTCACGGGTGCACAGGTTCTCGTTTCCAGGTTTGCTTTTTCATTAAGCGATTTTTTCGACTGTCCCCTTTTTGTGATTTTTTTGACTGTCCCCTTTTTGTTTTTCATTAAGCTATTTTTTTGACTGTCCCCTTTTTGTCGATTTTTTCGACTGTCCCCTTTTTGTTATTTTTGTGCTATAGGGGCGTGTTCTAATCACGCCCCCAAAATAGAGGATATTCCGGCAATGCAATAATAAAACCCGTCCGTGACGGGCCGACTACAGCCCCCGCGATTCCAAAATGACAATTACTGGTTGGCCGATTTCTTCCCAGGAATCATTAATCATTCCACACGGCAATCCGAATTCGGGGCCATCCTTTACAGTGCTTTATTAAAACCGGTGGACGAGGAAATTGCTGATTTTTAATTTTGATTGGTTAATTGTTACTCACCTATTGACTTTTTTTCAATTTTTTTTTAAAATCCAGGTATGAAAACAACAAATATCCTATTCACCCCGGGTTTCAGTTGCACACTGATACCGGTTCGGGAGGTATTATGGCTAAAGAAATTATTTTTAAACTAAAAGGAAAGGAATTCCCTTTCGCCCCGGTCAAACTTGACCGGAAAAAACTTTATGGCTGGCAGGACCGTTTTGCAGTGGATGAGAATGAGCAAACCTGCGAATTGGCTTACATCGATGAATACGGTACCTCCATCATACCGAAAGGCGGTATAGGACTGGGTATCTTAGACCCTCTAAACCAGTGGGTGGAACGCTCGGAACTGGAAGCCGTAGATGAAAACAACCGGCCGGTGGAGCTCGTACCTTCGACTTTTTCCGCCCCGGTAAACCTGGAAAAAACAGTGACTGCAGACGAATTCCTGGGCCATGAAATCTTCTCCGTTTATTCGCTCCAAAGCGAAGACCTTCACCCCGACTTTTCTCAAACCATTGCCGCTTCCGATCTCATCTACACATTTACTTTCAATTACCGCGACAGCTATGAAGGCAACCCCGCTTTCATCCTGGAAAACGAAGGAAAACTCTTCCTACTGGTCGGCCAATCCATGGATTACACCTTCTATGGCCTGGAAGAAATCGCAGATATCGAGGAAACCGGCGAAGAAGAACCCGAAGAGGAAGACCTCGATTTCAGCATGATGTAATGAGGAGGAACCACCATGAGAACGATTAATATTTCAAACGAAAAAAAACGAGATGCCGTGGTCTCAATGGAAAGTAAAAAATCTCCCAGGAAAGTCTCCTTTGTCCTGCAAGACGGATCTACTCCCTTCAATATTAAATTCCTCAAAGCCCCCATCGATGTCGACCCGGAAATCCTATTGAAAAAATACAAAACCCCGGAAGCCCTGGGCGAAGCCATAATCAAAGAAGACCCGGAAATCGACCCGGAACACACCGGCATGATCATGAGAAGTACCAACAGGGTCTACTTGAAAAACGATAAAACCGTCTCTTTCAAAGTGAAACTCATGGAATCGGTCAAAGACCCCAACGGGGAAGAAAAAGAAGTCAGGACCTATTCCCCGAAACCCGCCAACGTCTCTTCCGATATCCCCCTCAAATGGACCGGCAAGTTGATCCCTAAAAACCAGGCTGTTAAAAAATTCGTTTTCTCAAGGAAATATCAAATCCGCCACGTCAACGGCCTGACTTTCGATTTCCTCTACGATATGGCCAAAACTCTACAAGAAAAAGATTCATTGCTCTTCCTGGGGGCCGGGAAAACCGGGAAAGAACCCCTGGTGCTTATGGAAGGCGGATCGCCCTACCGCGGCTTCCTGGAAGGACGAATTAAAGGCGATACCTATTGCTTGATGCTCCATCTTTCCAACATGGAATTAAAGGAGGTGGCCTATGAAGATAAATAACGAATTATTCCATAACAAAAACGGGTACCTCGAAGCCGGTACCGATGCCGTAGACCGCGAAACTGCCGCAGAAGCCGCGGATTATAAGAAAAAAATCGCTTCCAATTTCATTTCCATCACCCCCGAAGAAATCGACCTAAGGGTTAAAGGCGAAACTTTCTTTGCTTCCCTTAAAATCGACGGCGAGTTAGCCGTCATTTTTTATGAAGACGGCAATATCATTGCTATAAACACCGGCGGTACCGTTCGCATGGGTTTACCCCCCTTGACGGAAGCCGGGGAATGCTTGAAAAACTCCGGCATCTCTTCCGCTGTCCTGGCCGCCGAACTTCATGTCGATGAAACCGACGGACGTAAACGCATCTTCGACGTCATTTCCGCTCTCTCCGATAAAAACGGCCCACCTAAACTCAGGCTGGCTGTCTTCGACATCGTCTCTATCGACGGTAAACACTTTCATACCGAAACCTACGATAAAATCACGGCCGAAATCGACAGGATTTTCCACGCAGCTAAAACCGTCCGGCCCGCTCAATTCATCCAGACCAAAGAAAAAATAGAAATCAAAACCATTTATAAAGAGTGGGTCACGGATAAAAATGCCGAAGGTATCGTTATCCGCAGCGATATGCCTTTTATATTTAAAGTGAAAACCAAGCACACCGTCGATGCCGTGGTGATCGGTTTCACAGAAAAATCCGAATTCGAGATCACTGCTTTCGATTCATTGTTGATGGCTTTGAAAAGAGATGAAAAAACCTTTCAGATCATCGGTAAAGCAGGGGTCGGCCTCTCCGATTCCCATCATAACGCCATTTATGAAAAACTCAAAACCCTTGTGGTAGAATCCGATCACATCGAAACCAACCGGAAGCGAGTCGCGTACCGGATGGTGAAGCCTGAAGTTATTTTGGAGATCGGTTTTCATGATGTCCTCGTTGAGACTCCCAAAGGGGATATCAAAAACACGCTGTTGACTTTTGAAAACAACCGGTACACGTTTTTCTCCGTGACGCCCGGTGTCAGTATTATTCATCCTGTTATCGAGCGGGAGCGGAAAGACAAAACCCCTACCCTGGAGAATCTTCGTTTCTCACAAGTTTCGGACCTGGTTTATATCCCGGGGCTTAAAAAAGAAATGAGAGCTGCACAGTTGGAAAAAAGCACCGTGATTTTTAGGGAAGTCTATACCAAGCAAAGCAAGGGAAACGTGATGGTGCAGAAGTTCGTGGTCTGGAAAACCAATAAAGAATCTACCAGCGACCGCCACCTCGCCTATGTAATGCACTATACCAATTACAGCCCCGACAGGAAGGATATGTTAAAACGGGAGGTGCGGATTTCCAGTACAAAAGACCAGGTCATGAAAATCACAAAAGGGTTTATCGATGCCAACATCAAAGCCGGCTGGTCACTCTATAAGCCGGCGGGGTAACGAATCGCCCCAGGGATTGCTTGTCTCCTTCAAAACTTAATAATTAATAACTAAGCAAAAGCTTTTGCGGGGGTCCAGGGAATGGAGTATGCTTTCGAAACCGTTTTCCATTATCATCCGGCGAACCCTTCGGCCTGCTTCGCAATAAGCGGCACGGGCAGCTTCTGCATCTTTCCCGTGCAATGCTTCATCGAGTTTTCCCAGGGGAATTCCTGTTGCTTTCGTATCGCAGTCCAAACCCGGCATTTCATTGTTGAGGTTCAATACTATTCCTTCGTTAAGCCAGGTTGGTACGCTGTTCCCCCCTACCCTGGAAATGCAATAATGGAGAAATTCATGGTCCAGGGTTTGTTCCAGGATTTCTCTTTCGCGTAGCGCTTCCGGGCGTTGAATAAAAATAATTTGGTTTTGGAAATGCCCGCCGTTCCACCATGATGCGCCGGTCAGTTTCAAGAACTCTTGCAGGTCCTTGCATACGTGGATATGGAGTTGAAAATTGTTATCCAGTTTAAAAAGCGGTAAAAAGCTTTCTTCAGCGTGGTCCAGGATGTTTTCGATTTCTTCGCGGTCTTGGTTGGAGAGGGAGCCCGTGATTCGGTACTCGCCGGGCCATAAAGACCACAAAAAAAATAAAAAAAGAAGGGAAAAGAAAACCGCTTTTTTCACCCTATCCGGCTGTCGTTTGGTTGCGAAGCAGCTTTTATTTAAAAGCGCGAAGCGAACTACTTCCGATTCATCACTCATCATTCCTCGTTTATCACTATCTTTTCAATTCGTGTTAATTCGTCTAATTCGTGGGCAACTTCTCTTCAATCTTTTAAAATCCGTGTTAATCTGCGTAATCTGCGGACTTCCTATCAAAGGCCTACCATGATAATCTTCTTATCATTATATTCGATTTCTTTATAATACAAAACCATTTCATGGGTATTATTTTAAAAGAATTTGCCGGGAAATGCAACAGGTTCCGGGGTATCATTAAAAATTCCCCGCTGCGTGGTTTTTTCCCCCATGTAGAGGGTTTGGGGCGGTGAGTGATGCGGGGTTGACTGTCCCGAATGCTGCTAAGTTAAGACTAATATTCGAGTTAAATTCAAATCCAGGGGGCTGTAGTCGGTTTCCCCTTCCACTTCACCCCTTCGCCGGTCATCGGCTCCGGGGACCCGTC
>Ga0105104_10002831_pt1 | contig 12513 bp, 9 predicted proteins | sample PPLLaktember2015_3_FD_87034 | JGI IMG/M metagenome (GOLD analysis project Ga0105104, IMG submission 87034) | Freshwater sediment microbial communities from Prairie Pothole Lake near Jamestown, North Dakota, USA - PPLs Lake P7 Core (6) Depth... | ecosystem: Environmental > Aquatic > Freshwater >...
GCTTTCCCTTCGAAGCACCTCAACACCGAGTTTTGCATGGTTTTCTGATTTTTTATCAACAAAAGTGCGATATCGGGTGAATTGATCGAAACGGCCAATGTCATGAAACAGGGCCATCGTCTCTGCAATCCTCAGGCCGTTTTGACTCATGTCGAGTTGCCTGCCGACATTCAGAATTTCACTGCAGACCTTCAAGGAATGCTCTTCTTTCAGCACGATGGCCTGTTGTGTGACAGGATCAGTGCAATAGAATGACCTGACATAATGAAAAAACCAGTTTTTCAAATGATTCAAATCGGTTTCTGTTAAACTATAGGGGGTTTGAGTTTCCACGATTTTTCCCTTTACCGGCAAGGCGGACTAACACAAAGGAGCAGGAAAAGCAAACTATGGCCGGCGTCAGACGCAACTCTCTGATTCCGCTTTCCAAAAACCGGAAAGACGCAACAAACACGGCCTTGATAACGATTATGGACTGCAGATTATTATTCGTAAATTACCAATATGTGATTCCGGAGTTATCTGCTTCCAGGCGGGCTTATCAAATGGAACATGAACAATTACTTTGTAATTTTTATCATAAAAAGTTTTGGACAAATACCGGGACATCCCTTTCTTACAATCAATTTCATTTAAATAGGTCATCTGGGACAGTCCATCCCAGTTTTCGGTCAATGGCCCGGTCTTTCTCAGGCCTTTCATAAATTTTGCCCTGCTTTCATCAGAATAAATATACTTCGTCCATACCTCAAAGATATTTTGAGGTTGATTCTTTATGTGGGCCTTATCATATAAAAGGACACCGCCATCATGGGTCGTCCCGTATTCCACCCAACCCGACGAGCTTTTAACCGAAACGGATGATTGTTCTTTCGTTTTGTTTTTCCCGCAGCCGATAGAAACAGCCATCATTAAAACAATGACAATCACCACTGTTATTTTGTTTTGCTTCATGATGATTTCCGCCGCATATTGCAGTTATTCTTCCATATAAGGTTGAACGAGCTCATCCCATTCTTTTTCAGTCTTACATTTCTTTTCATAAACAAAACAATAAACTCCATCAGAAGAAAACATTCCGCGAAGATTTGATTTGTTGACGTCATATAAAATCTTACGTTTCGTTACCGGATTGTAAAATAACATATAGCACTTATTTCGTTTCTTATTATAATGACTCGCGTAAAAACCAGAATAAACGGCATCATAGCTTTTCTTGAAAAATTCTTCACTATTCTTACCGCATTTTGCCTGCAGCTGATCATCCTCTTTATTGTTGTCCACGCATCCGACAAAAATAAACAAGACAACCCCAAAAAGCAAAAGAATGAAATTCCGAACCAGCTTCATACTCCCCCGTACCGATAGCACAAATGGATCAAGATGAAACAATGATTAAAAAATTATTTATACAAGTGAAACACATCTAAGATACTTTTTCAAGGTGAATGCGCTACCTTTTACGGTTTCCCTTCAATTGTCAACCATAAAAAAGTATTGCATATCATGAGTCAGAGGGAGCCTTTGCTATATGATCAGCATATCCAGGAAAGGTAATCCTTACGACAATGCCGCCACGGAAAGCTTTTTAAAAACACTCAAAGTTGAAGAAGTTTAGCACTGTGAAGACCGAACTCTGGAAGAAGTTCAAATTCGGCTTCCCTTTTTCACCCAAGAAGTGTACAAATCCAAAAGTCTGCATTCCTCCCTGGAACTGTGCCTTGGAGTCGATAAAGCTTGTTCTCGTTATAGAAAACAAAGGTCATTTGTAATGTCGAACAATTCTGATACAAATCTGAAAAACATATTAAGTAACCTGATTGTTGCTGCAAAGGCGCTCGAAACCAAAATCAAACAAGCCGACTCTTTTTCCCACACAAACCTCAAGAATGCTTTAAGCAGTCTGACTGCTGCTGCGAAGAGACTCGAATCCAAGATTAAACGGGACAACTCTTATTCCCATGCAAATCTCAAGAATGCTTTGAGTAACCTGATTGTTGCTTCAAAGATGCTCGAATCCAAAATTAAACAAGCCGACCCCTCTTCCCATACAAATCTCAAGGATGCTTTAAGCAGTCTGACTGCTGCTACCAAGAAACTCGAATCCATAATTAAACAGGCTGAGTCCTCGTCTGATAAAGTTGGTCAGATTCTTGTTTCGAAAAAAATTATCACGGAATCCGATTTGAGTGAAGCCATTGAACGAAAAAAAAGAGAACCAAACAAGTATTTTGGACAAATACTCTGCGAAATGGGTCTTCCCCATTTCAGGATAATAAAGGAGATTTACGTAAGCAACAAAAGAAAACAACTCGGACAAATTCTTGTCGAACAAAACATCATAAATGCAGCACAATTAAACAATATTCTCTTGGAACAGGAGCATCTTACATACAACGGAGAATACAAACCGCTGGGCGCCTTGCTATCCAAGAAAGGAATTATCAGCGAGGATAATTATCTAAAAGCACTTTCTGCCCACTTCAGCATTCCGATTGTTTCGCTGAAAGGGTTTCAGGTATCATCATCTCTTCAGGAAGTTATTGGAACACGGTATGCTTTCAAAAATAAAATTGTCGTCTTGAGCAACAATGACAGGAAAGTGAACGTAGCTATGGCGGAACCCCGTTTAATAATCCTTGAACATCTTGAAAAATCCATGCCACAAGGTAAATACATCACTTTTAGCATTGGAAGATGCGCGGAAATAGAAGACTGCCTTAACGAGTGGTATTTCATGTACGGATAATTTAGAGATGAATAATTTACGCTAACTTTCTGAACTAGTGGAGATCTCACATCCATGAGTAAAAAAAAACCCACCTATAATGAATTAGAACAAAGAGTCAAAGTACTCGAAAAATCTGCCCTCGAAAATGAACGGCTCAAAAAGGCGTTGCAGGAAAGTGAAAAACAGTATCGCATCCTGGTGGAAAACGCCGCCGATATTATATACCGGGCAGATGCATCGGGTGTTTTTACTTTTTTTAATCCCGCCGGAACAAAATTGACCGGCTATGTGGACACTGATTTAATTGGCAAACATTACACTGACATCATTCATGCCGATTACCGCTCGGAAGCAGAACGTTTTTACGGGCGACAATTTGTTAAAAAGATTCCTGTTACTTACTTAGAACTACCCCTAATCACTGCAAACCAGAAGCAGGTTTGGGTCGGGCAACACGTCCAGCTCACCATCGAGGATGGTCAAATTACCGGCTTTCAGGCGATTGCCCGGGACATCACCGAGCGCAGGCAGGCGGAAGAAAAGATTAAAGAGAGTGAAAACCGTTACTATAAGCTCTTTGAGCATATGAGCAGCGGCATAGCGATCTATGAAGCCTTCGAAGATGGGTCGGATTTCGTTATCCGAAATTTTAATGCTGCGGCTGAGCGGTTGGAAAAGATTAAAAGTGAGGAAATCCTGGGTAGGCGGGTGACAGAGGTCTTTCCTGGGATCCGTGATTTTGGACTTCTGTCAGTTTTTCAGCGGGTCTGGAAGTCGGGCATTCCCGAAGATTACGACGTTTCATTATATCAGGACAACCGGATTTCGGGATGGCGTGAAAATCATGTCTATAAACTGCCTTCAGGGGAGATCGTGGCAATCTATCAGGATGTCACTGACCGCAAACAGGCCGAGGAGGCACTCCGGGAAAGCGAGAAACGATTGCTCGGCATCACCACAAACATGCCTGGTGTCGTTTTTCAGTTCTATGCAAAGGACAATGGCGAATACGGCATAAGTTATGTCAGTGAACGCTTGGCGGATCTATTTGAAGTACCGTTCGAAACCGAATTGGATGCTCTTTTCCCTATATTCATTGCTCAAATCAAGGAAGAAGACCTGGATCGGTTTGTGGCATCTATACAAAATGCGGTGAAGGCGGTTGCGCCCTGGAATTTTGAAGGTCGATACATAAAACCATCAGGCAAGGTGTTCTGGTTCCATGCGATGTCCGTACCAACTCGCCATGAAGCTCGCCTTGTCTTTGACGGTATCCTGTTGGATGTTACAGAACGCAAGCAGGTGGAGAATGCTCTGCGTGAGAGCGAGGAACTGTATACAAGGCTGGTGGATACGATTCCTGATGCTGTTATCCGCACGGACCTCAATGGACACATCCTTTTCGTGAACGACTATGCATTTCAGAGAGGCGGATACACGTGGGAAGAAATGGAAGGTCGGAACATTCTTGAATTTGTTCCTTCCGAAGAACATGAGAGGGTCATTCAAAACCTCAAACGTATAATGGAGGAAGGCAAGCAAGGTCCTTACGAATACCCTCTCATCATAAAGGACGGCAGCCTAATTCCCTTCGAAGTAACCAGCGGTGTGCTCCGAAGCGCAGACGGCACGCCTAGAAGCTTAGTGCACGTCTGCAGGGACATCACTTTGCGCCAGCAGAACGAGCAGGAAAAGAAAAATTTACAGGAACGGCTGAGCCAGGCCCAGAAGATGGAATCCGTGGGTCGACTGGCAGGCGGGGTCGCCCACGACTTCAACAACATGCTTGGCGTGATTCTCGGCCATACGGAGCTGGCCATGGAAATAACAAACCCTGAGCAGCCAATCCACAGCCATCTCCGGGAAGTCCGTAAAGCCGCGGAACGCTCCGCCAATCTTACACGCCAGCTACTCGCCTTTGCCCGCAAACAGACGGTTTCCCCCATGGAGATCGACATAAACGAAACTGTGGGCAGTATGATCAAAATGCTGCAGCGTCTGATCGGAGAAGACATCCACCTGTCTTGGTTGCCGTGTGTGAATCCCTGGAAGATCAAGATTGATCCGTCGCAAATCGACCAGATTCTGGCAAATCTGTGTGTCAATGCCCGTGATGCCATCGCCGGGGTGGGCAGGGTCAGCATCGAATTGGGAAACATCAGCATTAACGACGATTTTTGCGCCGATCGTCCTGAATGTATCCCCGGAGACTATGTCTTCCTTGTCGTGAGCGATGATGGTTGCGGCATGAGTAAAGAGATCCAGAACAAGCTTTTCGAGCCTTTTTTCACGACCAAAGAGGTGGGAAAAGGTACCGGTTTGGGCCTGAGCACTGTTTATGGCATTGTCAAGCAGAACCATGGATTTATCAATGTTTACAGCGAACCCGGTCAAGGAACAACCTTCAGGATCTATTTACCCCGGTACATCGGCAAGTCCGAAAAGACAAAGGTGGAAAAACAACAGGAATTGGTCTTCAGCGGCCGGGAGACCGTGTTGGTCGTAGAGGATGAATCGGCTATTCTGGATTTGATCAAAATCATGCTTGAGCAGCAGGGATATGATGTTCTGATTGCCTCAACTCCGGGAGAAGCGATCCAAATGGCCGAGGAACACAACGGGGAGATCCATCTATTGATAACCGATGTTGTGATGCCCGAGATGAACGGTCGTGATCTTGCGAAAAGAATCCTATCCCTCTACCCCAACATTAAGCGTCTGTTTATGTCCGGCTATACAGATAATATGATTGCTCACCACGGCATACTTGATGAGGGTATATGCTTCATTCAGAAACCCTTCTCCAGAAAAGACCTGACTGCCAAGGTACGGGAAGTACTGGATCAGAAATAAATGACCGCTTTCAAACCATGCAAATCCGATAAATCATTTTTATAGCAGATGATATCTTGTCAGGTGTGTGATTGCTTGTTCTTTCTTGCAAACTTAATACTCAATCACAGGAATTTTTTTAAATTCGTTTGTTTGTGAAACATAGAGTCCTCTTCTGCTTATAAATTTTCACATCAGGAAGTCCACAGACTCCAGATTCATTATGTTTCTAAAGCGACTGGTAACAATTTAGTCATAAATAAAAAAAGGGGTTGAGAAAAAACCTCAAACCCCTTAATTTTCAATGGTGGGTCAGGGCAGAATTGAACTGCCGACACTCGGATTTTCAGTCCGATGCTCTACCGACTGAGCTACCGACCCGCCTTGCTTTTTTATCTTCGAAAGGCTGGAAACCTCTATAAAATCTGACTTCCTTTGTCAAGGTATTTTTTGGCTGTCCATGCCTGCCGCATCCTCACGGGGCGCTATTCCAGGCCTGTTCGTTTCCATCTGTCCAATGTCACCTGACATGCCGCCAAATGGAACAGGCCCTTGCGGCGGCTGGCCGGAATCGGTAATGGAAATTCCATCCGCATTTCCCAGTGGTTCACGGATAATAACGACCGTACCTGCAATTTTATCATGCCATGTCTGCTTCTTTTTATCAAAGGCTGCCCAGATATAACCGAGAGGTACTGTAAACAGTAAACTGGAAACCAGATAACCCGCCGATCTTAAAAAAGCGGTGCCGAAAGAAATCGGGCTGCCATCGGTGTGCACAACCTGAAGGACCAGCAGTTTTTTACCGGGTGTCCGTCCGCTCAGTCCATGAAAGAATGTAAAATAAGCTATAAACAAAAAAATGTAAGATGACAGGATGACCATTCCAACCGGGCCAAGACGTTCAGGATTGTTCAGTTCGTCGATCAACATCTGACTGTCATTGGAGACCGCTCCGGTAAAATAGGCAATGCCGGACACCATCATCAGAATTAAAAAAGCAACAAAGATGATGAAACTATCGATCGAATAGGCGACAAAACGCCGCCAGAATCCTGCATACGGGTATGTTGTCATTTTCCTTCCTCCACCGTCTGGCTGAATATGCCTTTTTCATACTGGATAATGGACAAAATGGCCGCGGCGGCTGTTTCCACTTTTAAAATCTGCCTGCCAAGGCTCACTGAAACAAAACCTGCCTCTTTGGCAAGGTTTACTTCATCGCGCGACAGACCGCCTTCGGGACCCACAATAATAAAATAGCTGACGGCACCGGCAAACCGTTTCTCATTCAGTGCATCTCTGATGCTCTGCTGATCCTCTTCTTCCCAGAAAATCAGCTTCCGCTCGTCGGGTGCCGCCCGGGAGAGCATATCTGTAAAAGACAACACCGGCTCGACGACAGTTACCCGGATGCTGCGCGCACAACGGGCCGCTTCACGGACAATCTTCTGCCAGCGGGCGACTTTCATCGACGCTTTTTCCCCTTCTATACGGCTTACCGATCGGGCACAGATAAAAGGGACAATAACATCTGCACCCAGCTCAGCGGCAGTTTTAACAATCAAATCCATTTTCCCGGCTTTCGGAATCGCCTGGGCCAGTGTGACGCTTATTTTTCTCTTCGTCTCCGGAAACTGCTTTCCCAGACTTAAAGACACATCAGAGGATCCAAAGCTGTCAATGCACGCTTCAAATTCATGTCCAAAACCGTCAAAGACAATGATCCTGTCGCCCGGCCTGAGGCGGAGCACCGTTTTTAAATACCGGAGATTATCCTTACCCAACAGACATGTTGAAGCATTCTGGAGTGTTTCTGAACTGTATATTCGGGGTAAGGTCAACGCCAAATGTTCCTCGAAAGATTTTTTTACCGTTTGGACATCATCAGGATTTTCCGCCCGCCGAATTATTTTTGAGAACGTAACATACCCATTCCTTTTCGGTGAGTTTATTCTGCAGCACAAGCGGCGCAACAATGAAATGCTCTTCAATCGCGGGGATATCGGGTTCAATGATTCCGGAAATAATCATGTAGCCGCCGGGTATCAGGAGCTTGACCAGATGTGCGTGCATCTTCAGCAGTATTTTTGCCGTCAGGTTCGCAATGATGAGATTGCGCGGTTCCCTGATTCGCATCGCATCTTCCTTCAGAATGTGCAGACGGTCAGCGACAGAGTTGATGACGGCATTCTCGGCCGCAATCTCAGTTGCCTTGGGATCGTTGTCCACGCAAACCACATCCTGAGCGCCCATCTTGGCTGCAGTAATCCCCAGGATTCCCGTGCCGCAGCCGACATCAAGAACTTTCCAATCCGTGATGGATCGATCTTTCATAATGATATCTTCAATCGCTTCCATGCACATCCGCGTCGAAGCGTGCTGACCGGTTCCAAAAGCCATTCCCGGATCAATTTCAACAACAATATCCCTGCTTTCCGGGGCATATCTCTCCCAGGTCGGTTTGACAACAATATTTTTACAAACCCGAATCGGCTTGAAATACTTTTTCCATTGCTCTCCCCAGTCCGGATCGGCAATGATGGTTGTTTCAAGCGAGGAGGCACTGACTTCGGGAAATATTTCCTCAAGGCTCTTTAAATATTTGCGTATGGTATAAATCCGCTTTTCGCTACGGACATCCGCGGGGAAAAATGCGTTAATGACTTCAAAACCTTCAGCTTCCGGAAAGTCATCGGCCCCCGGCGGCAGCAATGATTCCGAAAAAACGCCTTGTGCGCCCGTTTCGTCCAGGAAGTTACTCACGGCATCAATCAGGTCCGCAGACGCCCTTATTTCAACCTTCAGCCATTTTTCCGGTTCTTTCGAAGTCATATTCAGGCCTTATTGATTTCAGGAACTGTTAATAATTGATTATTCATATAACGTGTTTTCATGAATATATCAAGCTGCGTCATTCACAAACAGAAAGCATAATGGCTTAAAGTCGACATCATTGGCGTCTGGAAAAGCGAAACGCAGATCAATCGCTCCGGCAAGGTTCCCGAAATACAGAGCCCCTATCAGACGGAGATGCCGTCATTGTTCCTGTCGACCCGATCCTCTACTCAACGAACATATTTTTCATCTTGACAAAGCCTCGACAAACGCTTATTCTTTGGCTGGTAATACCACCAGCCACATGAGCAAAAAGGAGAAATAATGCTCGAGCAATTAATAGAACCGCTCCGGGCCGACAGCCTCAAAGAGGTATTTGTTCTCCGGTTTGAAGAGCTGATTCTTTCCGGAAAAATAAAAATAGGGCAGAAGCTTCCATCGGAACGGGAACTGGCCCTGCAGCTGGGCGTAAGCCGCCCGGTTGTGCATGAAGGCCTTGTTGAACTTGCGTCACGCGGACTGGTTTCGCTCAAGCCGCGCATTGGCGCCACCGTCAATGATTACCGGAAGGAAGGATCCATCTCCCTGCTAGCGTCGCTGATCCAGTATCAAAAAGGCAAACTGGAGCCCGAGCTTCTGGAAAGTCTGCTGCAGTTGAGAATGCTTCTGGAGCCGGCTTATGCCATGCTTGCGGCCCAAAACCGGACGGAAGAACAGGCCCGCGAACTTTACGAAATTATCAACAAAGAAGAATCCGCCGGGAGCCGGGACATTCAAAAGATTACAAACCTCGATTTTGAATTTCACCTTCTGATTGCCGTGGCGTCGGGCAACAACGTTTATCCGCTTCTGTTAAATTCTTTCCGTCCGGTTTACACAAATCTTTCCGGTCAGTTTTTTAATGACCCGCAAGTGACCGCCACCGTCCACAAATACCATCTTAACACGGCCAGGGCGATTGAATCCGGGGATGGGAAAAAAGCGGCATCTGTTATGAAAGAACTGCTGCGTCACGGAGAAACGCATCTCCGCGCAATGATCGACCGCGAAATGTAACGATATTTGCTTCATCTTGTCTAAGAGGAGGTCTGCATGGAAACCGTTTTATCGTCCGCGCACAAGCTCAAAGAACCCGCAGGACTATCGAGCCGCATCCAGTGGTTGCGGGATTATTACTTCCGGGGAACCGAACGGGTCTGGAACAATGAATTCACGTGCTGGACAACAGGGACTCCCTGGGATGTCATCTACAACGAGCTGACCTTTTATATTGTACCGGAAACCTATACGCTGCTGGGAACGCTGGGAGCTTCTTATCGCCAGGCCGCGCGGCCCGTGGAGCTTCATCCGGATTTCTGGCGCTGGCCGCTTGTGGAAAGGCGCGCGTGGTTTGTCCGGGAAGTGATCGTAAACTGTGTGCCCCAGGAAATTCTGCCCGGCGACCTACTGGCCGGCGCCCGTTTTAATGTCCAGACCTCCATGTGCTTTACCGAAGAGGAAAGTAAGGCATGGCAGAAACTGGTAAAAGGCAAAAACGGCGCGAGAGCAAAGATGAAATGGTTTCATAACCACGGATACGGAAATGCCGGCGCCACGAGCGGCCACTTGATTCCCGGACATGAACGCGTGTTGAACCTCGGCTGGAAAGGGGTTCATGCGGAGCTTATGTCTTTCTATAATGCGCTTGACAATAAAGAACGCACCGGCCCGAAGGGAGCTCAGCTCAGGGCCATGATCACCGCATCGACCATGGCACGCGATCTGGCTTCACGATATAAAACACTGTGCGAAAACCTCGCGCAAGGCGAGCCGGACGGACATCGCAGATCGGAATTGCTGACCATGGCGGCCAACCTGGGGCGCGTACCCTGGGAACCGGCGACAACCTTCTGGGAGGCGGTGCAGGCGCTCTGGATTAACCACATGCTGGTCATGACGGACGAAAATTATCCCGGCGCCGGTGTTTCCTTCGGCCGGGTGGATCAGTACCTTTATCCCTACTACGAAAAATCCATCCGCGACGGCATGGACCGGGAATGGGCCAAGGAAATCCTGAAATGCTTCTGGATTCATGCCAACACGGCATACGACGCCATGATCCGCAACGGCAACCAGGGAATCACCGCCGGTTTCGGCCAGCTTGTCACCCTGTCCGGCCTCGGGGCAAAGGGACTTGACATGACCAACGATCTGACCTACGTCATTCTGGAAGTAATCGACGAAATGTCGCCCATCCTGGAGCCCAAGCCCAATGTGCGCCTGCACCAAAACAGCCCCGAAGCCCTGTTGGATAAAATTGTGGACATGATTGAATCCAGCCAGGGCGCGCCTTTCCTGTTGAACTTTGACGAGCGCTCCATGGCGGGCATGATGCTGGAAGCCCGGAAGGCTGGCCTCACAGATCTGATTAACCGGGACAATGTTCATGAGTATGCGCCCGTCGGATGCCTGGAAAACACGATGGTCGGCAATGACCGTTCCGGCACGGTGGACAACAACATCAATCTGCTCAAAGCCGTGGAACTGACGCTGACCGGCGGCAAAGACCTTCTGCCGTTTACCAACCCCATGACGGGGAAAACCGAACCCGTAAGGCAGGACGGTCCCCGCACGCCGGACGTATCATCATTTAATACCTGGGAAGACTTCTTGCGGGCCTATGAAGTTCAGACCCGATATATTATTCAAAAATGCGTTGATCTCTACGAGACATCCGAATCTATCCGCGCCCGTTTCTTTCCCACGCCTTATCTTTCCTGCCTCGTCACAGGCTGCGCGGAAAAAGGGAAAGACATCACACAGGGTGGGGCCCAGATCAGTTTTGCCACGCTGGAAGCCGTTACGTATGCAACCACCGTGGATTCGCTCCTGGCTGTCAAATACCTGGTCTTCGACAAAAAAACCTGCACCATGCAGGAATTGGTTGCCGCCCTCGCGGCCAACTGGCAGGGCTGCGAGGTACTTCAGGCCATGGCCAAAAACCGCGCCCCCAAATACGGCCGCGACGATGATGAGGCCGATGGACTTGGCCGCAAGGTCATGCAGCTTTGGTGCGATGAAGCCTGGCGGCATACAACAAAATCCACCGGCCGCCGATTCCGGCCCGGAATGCTGAGCTGGAACTACTGGGCGGGCGACGGCTATGTCATGGCGGCAAGCGCTGATGGAAGGACCAAAGGTCAGTTCCTGTCCAACGCCATCTGCCCATCAAACGGAGCGGACATCAAAGGCCCGACATCAAATGCCAACTCCGTTGGAAAAGTGCTGGGCGGCAAAGCTCAAAACGGTCAGGGGGACTGGCAGGATTATTTCAACGATCTGCCGAACGGCGCCAGTCATACCATCACATTCAATCCCGCCATTCTGCGTGATCCGGCACACAAGGACAAGTTCAAGGCGTTTCTAAAGGGCTACACCCATAACGGCGGCACGGCTCTTCAGATCAACATGCTGGACCCCGGCATGCTCAAAGACGCGCAGGCGCATCCGCAGGACTACCGCCACTTGCTTGTCCGCATTACCGGTTATAACGCCTACTTTACAACCGTGGGGCGGGAACTTCAAAACGAAGTGATTGAACGTGTCAGTCACAATAAATTTTAAGGCTTTCGGCTGATGACACACCAAAAGACGCAAAAAGGAACCATTCTGGAGATCATCCGCATGTCCACCGAGGACGGACCCGGCATTCGAACAACCGTCTTCTTCAAGGGATGTCCGCTGGCCTGCCGATGGTGCCACAACCCCGAAAGCATCAACCCAAAACCGCAGATTCAGTGGATACAAACCAGCTGCATCGGATGCGGCATCTGCGTGGAAACATGCCCTGAAAAAGCGCTTGGGCAAACCTCTGAAGGCATCACCATCAACCGCACGGTTTGCACCGGCTGCGGTTTATGCACGGAGGAATGCCCGACCACCGCCATGGAACTTCTGGGCAAAAAATGGAGCGTTCCTGATCTGGTCCGCGAAGTCGTCAAGGATCGCGTCTATTTCGAACAGTCCGGCGGCGGCGTCACCCTGTCCGGAGGAGAGGCCGCTCTGCAGAAGGATTTCTGCCTGGGCCTCCTTAAAGAACTGAGAGGCAGGGGCATTCAAACGGCGCTGGATAC
>Ga0105104_10002832_pt1 | contig 12505 bp, 11 predicted proteins | sample PPLLaktember2015_3_FD_87034 | JGI IMG/M metagenome (GOLD analysis project Ga0105104, IMG submission 87034) | Freshwater sediment microbial communities from Prairie Pothole Lake near Jamestown, North Dakota, USA - PPLs Lake P7 Core (6) Depth... | ecosystem: Environmental > Aquatic > Freshwater >...
CAGTTCCGTCCTCCAACAGAACAGGTGATGTCCAGTCCTTTATCAGAATAGACTTCTCTTCCGACAGATTGATATTCCCTGACGTGTCCTCTCCTTCTCTACACTATCCTATCGTCCATTCATCCTCAGGTAATTCAAAGTTCCCTTCCCATAACTCCTGCAAGCTCTTCTTCAATTCTATCGTCCTGCTCCCTCCCTTAGGACCCACTAAAACTCGAACACCCTTGACACCTATATTGTCCAAAACCTCTACCTTGAACCGTAGTGACCTTCCCATCATCCCCTCCCTATTGGTATGGTCCCCCACTATCTCCGGCGCATCGTTGTCTAACACGTTGACCTCATTCGGTTCCGTTATGTTCTTGTTCTTAGAAGTGTCCTCCATCATCAATCTGTATCTCAAACTCCCAATCACATCATTTGGAAAGTATATCTCACCTCTCCAATTTCCATCATCATCTTCTATCGCTTCCAGTTCGACCTCCTTCCATCTGTTCAAAGAATAGAAGAACGAGCAATAACTTACCTCTATGTTGTCCTCTACCTTGGCCTTCAACTCGAACTTATCTCCCGTAGTACCAATTCTATCTGACAGATCTTCCTTCAGATATGGTGCGTCATTGTCAACCACATCTATTGTCCTGTTAACAGATCGGATATTGTTTCCCTGAAGATCGAACGCATAAAACATATATTCAATGGGCGAGAGGTCATCTGAGACCATGACCTCAACAGACCAGTTATCATTCTCCCCCTTCACCAAAGAAATGTTACGCCCTGAGATCCGTCCATGATTGTATATCACATTGACACCCATGAGGTACCAATCATCCCTTGCTAATACTTTGAACACGAGTGGGTCTCCAGTATAGGCTCTTCCAGGTGACAGATCTTCCATCAGCTCAGGTGGGCTCATATCAAGATTCGTGACTATATTGCTGGGTAAAGATTCACCCATGATATTGTAGGCCGTCACATAATACCGATAGACCTTGCTAAGGTCGACCGTTCTGTCCGTATAGGTCAGGTTTTCCAACAAATCAGCAATTACCACAAAGTTCCCATCTCCCTCTGAGCGATAAAGCTTGTACCCGAGAACAGAGCTTCCGCCATCGTTTCGAGGTTCGTTCCAATTAAGCTCATATCCCCCACCTTCACCGTAACCTATCATCAGATCTTGCGGAGGATAGGGAATAATTGTTAAGTTCAACACAAACACAAAACCTGAATAACCCCCACTCCATTGTGAATCATAAGCTCCATCAGAAATCGGGAAATCAAAGGAAGTGGTCCATCCTGAAGTAACTATACTATTAGAGCCTATTAATAAATTGATGCCATGAATCCTTTCAGAAGAGCTTCCTCCAATATATGTTGAATATATCATCTGTTCTCCTTTTGAGTTTATACCAATGATAAAGGCATCACCATTTTTATTATAGGCACCATATGCAATTTCAATATTGAACCCCATTCCACCAACATAAGCGTTATTTTGCTTGTCTAGACATAAGCAGTAGCCTATCGTTCCTTTTAAAAATGTTGAGTAATTCAATGATTGACCGTACCTATCAAATTTCAATAGAAAAGCAGAAGCTGATATTCCAGGATCAAGCTGAGGTAGGTAAGATCCTAGGGTCGTTGGAAAATCCAAGGACATACTATTTCCAGACTGAGTTCTGCCCGTAATATAAGCATAACCATCTGTATCAATAGCTATCCCATGACCTTCGTCCGTTCCGCTTCCTCCTATGTAGGTCGAATATTCAATATTCCCCTCCTGATCCAATTTTGTAATAAAAACATCAGAATTACCACCATTGAATGTATTATCAAATACATCTTTTGTTGTAATCAGGCCGTCTAAAGTATAACCGGTAATATAGCAATTTTTATCTTCATCTAAAGTTAGGTCCATTCCACTACTTGTTCTTTCATTGACCAATTTTAAAACATATTCAATATTATTTATATTGATATCTATTTTAAAAATAAAAGCTACCCTGATAGCATAATATGGTGGAATTTCTGGTGGCAAACCAGGGAATCCATGATAGATACCTCCAGTGATGTATACTTTTCCTTCATCATCTACTTCAATATCCTCACTATAGTCCCAACCAATGCTTCCAATATAAGTAGAATATTCGATTTGATAGGTTGTACCATTGATTTTGATGATGAATATGTCAAGATAGGTACTGGGAGACCATTCACCAGAAAAATTTAAACTTTTATTATATGCATTATCTGTTATGGGAAAATCCTTCGATGTTGTAGTACCTGTAATATATATGTTTTTATATTTATCAATAGCTATACCAGTCCCCTGATCTATTCCGGAACCACCTATACTATTAAAATAATACATTGTTGTGCAATCTGAAGAGATTTTTCCAACAATTATATCCCCATAATTATTTCCAACGAAATATATATCATTACTTTCATCAACTATCATAGAATATAGAGATGCCTCAGGATTTCCATTAACATATGTTGAATAAAAATTGTTTATAACCTCCGATTCCGAATCATTAGAAGCTACTTTATATGATGTTGATATTATTAATAAAATTAAAAAATAAATTATTATAAGTTTTCTTCCTTTTTTTTTGTATTTATTTTTTATCATATACCCACCAATTATTTACCTTTGATCTGGATTTTTTAAGGAGCATTATACGTTTTAAATTTATTTAACCCTCTCAAATCATATGCAGAGGTCTTGAACCATTTCGCATCATCTATCATTCCCTCGAACTTATCCACGACGACCCTGTTCGTATTGCTATCCCAGGTACCTCCTATTATTGCATCTCCCATCCACCAATCCGTAATGTCATTGATACGCCACGTAGGGATCCAAGAGGTATCATACCATCTTGGATGACTGTATTGGTAAACATCTCGTCCCACATGGTTCCAGCTTGCACCCATATACCGCCATAAATCCAATGCCATATCAACATAATAAACATTGTTGATGACATATTTCTCAACCGTCAGCTGACACTTGTACCACGTATCCCCCTGTACCGTTGCATTGTCCATCTGAAAAGATACTACCGTCCAGTTGATACCAAGATCTGCAAATAGATATCCATCGGTGTCTATACCTATCTTATAACCATACGTTTTGTCAGGTGCTCCTAGTACCCTGAACAATCCGAACTTGCTCAACAATATCATATCATACTGAGAACTACCTGTCTTCTTGAATACACATCCTATCTCGAACGTTTTCTTATTGTTCTGTCCATCGCTCTTAGGCCAACCTTCCAGATGAAGATCACCGCCAGATATCCACCATTCATCTATGTCTTTCTTTATTTGACCATATATTTCTCCATCAAGAACTAAACACTCAGAATTATCATAACTCAAGCTCCCTTCGTATTCATCAGCAACGATCATTCCATTATGAGGTACCGCATGTGCCCCGTCGAAGAACATATAACATTCATCATCATAGGTCAATGATTCCTTTAATTCAACATTCTCGAAATTATAATATGCGATCTCATTCTCATGAGGAAGGGAATGTGTAATGTTATGGTATTCCCACATACCCATATTAGGGGGAGCACCAGAAGGTAATGGTGGAAATGGTTGGCCTCTAGAAATGCACAATTCTTCCAATATTCCTTCATAATAATAACCAACATTTGACCTACTATGGCGTCCAATATGGAGAGCATGACTCGAAGATAATGGGAGGTTAATTATTTCCATATCATTTCTATAAATATCTATTTTTTGAGAATTTGTATCATTTTTTATCATTAATTCCATCCATAAATGACCATGTGCTCCTTGACCTGTGTTCGGATTAAAATCCCAACCTGCCCTAACAAAGGATCGATTATAAAAATAGCTTTTTGGGAGATTAAAATCATTAAAAGGATCTATAGATAAAAAATATGGCTGAGTGGTATTTTCTATATTAGATACTTTGAATCTAATCCGCCCTCCCCCACCATTCTGCCAATTCTCCAATTCAATCTCCCAACCATAGTAATTCACTGAATCAGAGGTGTTATACTTTGAAACCAATGGCATGATATGATTGTTAGTTCCACCTTTAACATCATCCGCATCCATCCAGAACGATATCCTCATGAAACAATCTGTATCTACCTGATTCAAATTTAGTTCTTCTATTGAGGATTCAGAGGTTAAATACAAATATTGTTCATCTGTAAAATTCATCATCTTCTCATCATAGACGAAAGAATTCTCATAATCAACCTCTTTATCACTAATTACATTGTATCTATTAACGGACTTATCCTCGATATCATCATTGAAATTCAACCAGAAAAGGATATCATCCGTCTCGAAAAAATCTCCATCCGTTGAAAAACCTGTAACATCATCTGATTGGATGATGAAAAGAGAGCTTACAACCATCACCATAAGCGTTCCATATATTGTCATTCTTCTAATCGCCATTTTATCACCTCTTCCTGTTCTTTCGCTATCCAATGAGAATTGGACCTTGAACAAGGACCTCCTCTATCGTTCTCTCCTTCCAGTATGCTTCACTATACGAAACATGACCATCATTGTTCGTATCTGCTGTCTGGTCGTTCAAACCTCTTGCTATATCGAACTGGTCCTCTTCAAAGGAACTGTTAACTCCCATCGAACAGATGATGGTCCGGGATGTTCCTGATAGGGTCGAACCTGCCAATGCAGACCTGTTCCCGTTCAGAACTATGTTCATTTCCTGATATTGCATCTGGTCCAGTAGATAATCCATATAGGTGGCGCTCAGGTCCCCATCGTCAAATTCGAAATACGGTATCCCATTGATTATCTTCTCATGATCATAGATGTAAATGACCGGTTGACTTGTTATCATGGAGGTATTCCTCAACCAGGAGAAAGATGACAAGATGTTCGTGATATTCGGGTCCCCATCATATCCTTCCATGGAACTTTCGGTAAGATACACGACCTCATCATCATCGTATCCTTCTTCCAACAGATATCCATAGAACCCGTCTGCCTTGTCAAGCTCATGTCCGTCCGGACCCTCAATGTCCGATACAACGATAATTGCACACCTCGGGACCGTTACCTCTGCATATACTGGTCTTGAGGTAAAGAGTAGGGTGAAAAAAAACATCGATAGGACACATAGGCAGACATGTCCTTTCAGTTCCATAAGGTAAAAGCGCTATAGGAACCAGGGATATAGGACTTGCCCTGATCTGCGTAACGACATGGGACCATATTTAAGGCAAATCGGATTTTTTTCCCATGTGTGATGCCATCCTTGACCTGTAGACCTCTTCACGCTCTTTCGCTTTCTGAAGATAGATCAATGAGAACATCTTGGACCTTTCAAAATAATGTTCAGCCCTTTTGTGGTTCCCCATATCTATCTGGACAAGGGCCATATTAAAATCTACGGCGGACAATCCCTCAAGGTCCCCTATTCCCTTTAAGGAACTCCTTGCTCTTCTCAGGTATTCCAGAGCGAGTCTTGTCTTTCCCTTCTTTGAATAGACATCAGCAAGATTGATCGATACCATTGAGATGATCCATGGAAGGCGCAGTCTCCTAGCTATCCTCAACGAGTCCTCCCAATACCTTGTAGCTTCCTTTAACTTACCTTCCCGATTATACATAACCCCCAGGTTATTCAAGATGGCACTACGGAGGATAGGTTGGTCTTTCTTATCGAAGACCTTGAGGCAATGCTTGTACATGTCCGATGCCTGGTCCATTCTTCCGAGGTCTTGGAGGATATCCGCAATGTTCTTCATGAGAAATGCCCTTTGAAGAGGGTTTTTAGTAACATATAGGGTTTCATCCAACATTTTCAAGGCAATATCGACCTCATTCTCATAAAGTAAACACTGCACGATCCCAACGATGCAAAGGACCCAGAAATTGCTCTCCATACAAACACTGCTTTGAAGGATTTTTGAATATCCTTCCTTTGCCTCGCGTATCATCCCTTTTCGACGTAATATCTCCGCTTCGCGAAGGAGGTGAGTTCTCTCCATCAGGTCCAATGTCGGTGTAACGGGCTCAGGACTCGGACAGACACCATATATGCAATACCTTTCCAGCACCTTGTTGAGGGGGATCATCTCTGGTACTGGAACCAGACCTAATACCTCCTTCTCCATCTTCTCGGAACGCTTATCCGCATTCATAGAGCGTATTGACTCTATGACCTCCTGAACTGGCCTTCTTTTGAAAATCAAATGATCGATGAGCCGAACCCTCCCATATGGGTCCGATATATTGGACAAGAGCTTGTCAATATTGACCACCTTACCATCATCCAATGTCAAAACTACCCTCTTAGAGATCTCCATTTTAATTGAAGAATATCTGGAGCCACCCTTCTTTGAGAGGATCACACTTTGGTCCCTATTCGATTTGTTCTTTATATAGTTGATATGACCTTTCTTGAATAGACTTTGAACGACCCTGTCCAACGACCTATGATCGATACCCATGACCTCTGATAAAAGTTCCAAGTTCGGGACATCATCTCTTTCTATGGCCGCGCCTATGCCAAATAGTACAATATCTTCCCGGGAGAGCCTTCTCATAGAGACCACCAAATTCGAGGGGTCATCCATTCTGTTCTAAACATAATTAAATCCTCCATGAGTGTACGTTCATTCCAAATATACTTTACTGGAACATGAATATAGTTAAGAACAATAAAAACTGGAATTTTTCAGGATTCTCGGAACCCTGTAATTTATTCCACTTTGATAACGGCATCCAAGCACATAAATAGGGAAATCCTCCATTTTTTGCTTCAGGTGGTTTTCCAGGGCATTGTCCTGAAATGGAGAACGAGGGTGGACCTATGACCGAATTGGACTGTTACAAATTGCTCGGCGTCGAGAGGACCGCATCGGAGGTCGATATCAAGAAGGCATACAAGAAGCTCGCCGTCCAGTACCATCCGGACATGATGGGGAGCCTTCCTCCCAAGCTGCGGGAGGCCGCCAATGAGGAGATGAGGAGGATAAACAATGCCAAGGAGACCCTCATAGACCCCACGAAGAGGCGTGAGCACGATAAAGGCTTGTCCAATGCCTCAACCGTCCCCGCCCAGAAAGGGGTGCCCACTCCTGGGAACGGGAACGGCAACCAACCCAATGCCTTCATGTGCCCGCACTGTCGCGGAAGGATCTCTGCCATACCCATTGACCGCCCCTATGTCATATCTTGTCCCATCTGCAAGAACCAGATGACCATACCGGCCTCCCCAGCCCGATCCCAGACCGGTCCTCAGAACGGAACGTCCCATGACCGATTGAAGGTCTATGAGGAGGCAATGAGGAGAGCCCTGACCGACGGTATCATCACCAATGACGAATCACATATACTCGACGGGCTCCGGGATGTGTTGAGGGTTTCCCCTACCGAGCATCAGAACATCCTGTTCAGGCTGCAGTACCGGGTGCAGTAGCTCAGACAAGGTCCGTGAAGGCCACCAGTTCCAATAACGCCATCTCCATCTGCTCCTCTGTCCCTTCGGATCCTACTTCAAGCAGCTTTGAGGCCTTCATACCGCCCCAGACCTGGACATCCGAGCCCGACGTTATCGGGGCAAGTCCCTTGATACCCACAGGTCCGCCTTCAACCACTTTTACTATGGGGAGGACCGAACCGTCCCCTTCCATCGGCCAATCGTCAGGGGCCGTACATATCAGGATCGAACGTGAGTTCGGTCCAGGGGATGCTTTCTTCAGACCTTCTACCAGCTGATGGGAGCCGGAGAGCCACCTGAGCACCTCCATGGAAGGTTCCCTTGCCCGGGACCTGCCAGATAGGATCGCCCTTGCGGCGTGCATGAACGCAGATGAGAGGTGGGAGGGTCCGTGAACTGTATCCCTGTCGATGATGACCCGGACCTGCCCCTTGCAAAGATGTTCCAAGAGCGAACCCAACACTTCATCGGTGAAGGGTGCCTCACATCCTATCAGCTGGACCGCTACCACCCGTTCCATTCGCTCACTCCGATCGAAGATGAACATGGTCCCTGAGGACCAGTCATCACTAGGGTTTGATAGCGGAGCAGATGCTCTCCGCCATCTCCTTTGTTATCCCATCTATCATCATGAGGTCCTCGGGAATGGCCTCCCTGAGCTCGGCAACGTTCATGTACCCTGAATCCCGCAGCTTCTGTGCCATTCCTGCATCCACCCCGGGTATGTCCTCGAACCTCTCAGGACCTGTTACTGCCACCGCGGCAGCGGTCTCACCGACCACTGGCTGCTGGGTCGTTCCCTCCGTTGGTCCTTCATCGCCCGGCTCCGGTAAGGTTTCAACCTTCGTCTCTACTTTCGGTGCCGCAGAGGCCTCCTCCTTGGGGCCGCCGAATATCATTCCCTTTAGCTTATCGAAGAACGAGGGTTTCTTCTCAAGGGGCGTTCCCACAGGTTCAAGGGCCTTATCCTTGCTCTCTTCGACCGCCCCGGCGGCCGGCGGCTCTATGGATGGTTCCGGAGCGGGGGGAGCCTCTCCCTCCTTTGAGGCTTCTTCCTGGACCGCTTCAACGGTCACATTACCGGGAGGGACCTCAGCGGTATCGTTGGATCCGACCACTGTTGGGGTTTCGTTCTCCTTGACCTCGGCCGGTGCCGGTGCTTCCGTGGGTACAGGTGCGTCCTCAGGAGATTCCTTTACCACTTCATCCTTGGCGGGGGAGAAGAACCTCTTCAATCCCTCAAGGAACTTGGAGAAGAACCCTTTCTGCTCCAAGGAGCCCTCTATCTTCGCCTCTTCCTTGGGGGCCTCCTCGGCGGAGAGACCGGTGGCCTCCTCTATGATCGGTGTTGTCGGAGGAGGCTCGATGATCACCGTTACTTCTTCCACAGGTTTGACGGACAATGTCTCCTTTGCATGCTCAATTATCACGAGCGCGAGCTTGGGCCCGACGCCCTTTACATTGACCAGCTCGTCCGGGTCGGCCTTTGATATCTTCTCGACCGAATCGAACCCTTTCTTTATCATATCCTTTGTAGCGCTGCCCCTCAAGCGGGGAACGTCCTCTAGTAGCGCCTTGACGGCCGAAAGCCTTTTGGAACGCTCCTCTTCCGTTTCAAACTCCCTCCTCTTCTCTCTAGCGAGGTCGATTAGTATGGTGGCTGTCTTCAGACCTACACCTCTGAACGAAAGGAAATAGTTCTCATCCCCCTCTGTAAGCTTGTTCCATCTGTCCAGACCCTGCTCGTAGAGGGAGTTTGCCAACCCCTCTTTGATGGCCCCGTCCGATGTCAGGAACGCCACAAGCTCGGCCTTCCTCAGCTTCTTCTTCAGAGGGTCCACCCTGCGCTTTGCCCCTTTGGTCATGCTCATACCCACCGTGGCACCGGGAGCGGTATGTGATACCCTGTCCCGGTTTCCAAGCGACGGATTATATGGATGTGCCTATAATATCGTTTTGCACTCTGGGAAAGGTCCCTGCATGTGAACGAGTATCATATCGACCCGGTCTCGGCCAGGCCTTTCAGGTACAGAATGGCGGCCTCCCTCGAGAATGGGAAGGTCAGGACCTTCATGGTGAATTTCACTGATTCCCCTTTGACATGAGGTGCAGGGGTCCCCAGATAGGCCGATTGCTTATCGAACCTGTAATGGAACACGTTCCCTTCGTCGAGCCTCTCGTCCGCTCCGTCAAGGAGAGCGGACCTGAGATGGTCCGATGCCAGAAGGACCTTGATGGCTGCCTTCACATCCCTCTCCCTGACAAGTTCGACCTTGAGCACGATGAGGGGGTTCTTGTGGAACCCTTCGGACCGGATGGCCTTCACGATACCGCTCATATCGGACCCGGTCAGGTTCGAGAGGGCTTTGACGACCTTGACCTCATCCTCCGTGGCCTGGACGAAGGCCTCGAACGTCAGGTGGCCTATCTTTGAGCCCATGGGTGGGTAAAAGGTCATAATGGATAGAAGCCTTTCCACGATAGGTGTGAGCTATGGAAATACCCTCAAGTCACCCCCGGTACCTATCCTTGATGACAAGGCACAAGCTCGTAGAGGGGTTCAGGAACGGACTTACAGCACCAGAAGGCCTCATCGCCCACGGCAGAGGGGAGGCACTGGACTATCTCTTAGGGGAGAGGACAACAGAATTCGCTGTAAGAGCTCAGAGGGCGGCCGCTGCAGCTCTTATCCTGGCCAAGAGACCTGTCATCTCGGTCAATGGCAACGTGGGGGCGCTTGTCCCGGAGGACATCTCGGGGCTTGGGAACGAGCTTGACTGTCCCTTAGAGGTCAATATTTTCCACAGGACCGAAGATAGGGTGGCCAAGCTGTGTCAGGTCCTGAGGTCGTCAGGCTGCCGGAAGGTGCTCGGAGAGGACCCCGACGAGAGACTCCCGTTCCTGGACCATCCCAGGGCCGTCTGCTGCAGCGGGGGGATATTCTCCGCTGACACGGTCCTGGTCCCCCTTGAGGACGGTGATAGGGCAGAGGTCCTGGTGAAGCTCGGCAAGAGGGTCATCACGATAGACCTCAATCCCCTTTCCAGGACAGCCAGGACTGCCCACATAACGATGATCAACAACATTGTAAGGGCCGTCCCTGAGCTCAAAGAAGAGGTGAGATCATTCAAGAACGGGCTCGAGAAAGGGGATCTGGATGAAAGCGAGCTGGAAAAGGTACTTGCCGATTTCTCGAACATAGAATGCCTGGACGGTTCGCTTTGCATCATCAGGAACGGACCTCTTTGATATTTTTCAGCTAATGGAACGGGGAGGAGGGGCTTGAGTAATGGCAAATAATATCTACGAATTATGTCATCTGACAGGATGAACGGACATCCGTAAGAGGTGAAAGACATGGACAAGTACAGATGCATTGCATGCGGTTACATCTACGATCCGACCAAGGGCGATGATGACGGCGGTATAAAGCCGGGAACATCCTTCGAGAACCTACCTGATTCCTGGACATGCCCGGTTTGCGGCGTTGGCAAGGACATGTTCGAGAAGGTCTGAAACAGGGTAAATGACCAATGAAGAGGCTGTGATCGCATGGGTCTTTTAGGGGCCCACGTCGGTATATCCGGTGGGCTCCATCTGAGCATTGGCAGGGCCAGGGACCTGACCCTTGAGAGCTTCCAGATCTTCTCCAGGAACCAGCGCAAGTGGAATGTCCCGCCCCTTGAGAGCGGGGAGGTTAAGCTCTTCAGGAAAGAGATGGAGGGCTCGGGACTGGCCCCACCCATCATCCACGCATCTTATCTGCTCAATATCTGTTCGCCCGAAGCTTCCATCTTCGATCGCTCGGTCTCCATGCTCTCGGACGAGCTCCTGCGGGCGGACCTGCTAGGCGCCTCCGGGGTAGTGATCCATCCCGGGGCACATATGGGGGCTGGCCTGGAAGCTGGACTGATGAGAGGGGCTGAGGGCATCAAAAAGGCGCTCGAGCGCTACCTGGAGCACCCGGTCGGCGGCCGCCTTACCCATAGGCCAACTCTGCTCCTGGAGACAACAGCAGGCCAAGGAACGGGGGTCGGCCATACGTTCGAGCAGCTAGCGGACCTGATGGAACTGTCGGGAATGAAGGAGCATATAGGGGTCTGTCTTGACACCTGCCATATCCATGCATCTGGATATGATGTCTCGAGCGAGGAAGGATATCTTGCTATGATGGATTCGCTCTCATCGGTCATAGGTATTAGGTCGGTCAGAGCGGTCCACCTCAACGATTCCATAAAAGGACCAGGTTCTAGGGTGGACCGGCATACGAACATAGGGGAGGGGGCTCTCGGGCTCAAACCGTTCGAGCTTCTTGTGAACGATAGCAGGTTCGATCATGTCCCCCTGGTCCTGGAAACACCTGGCGGGGACGAGGGTTACAGAAAGGACCTGAGGACGCTCAGAGGTCTGGTCCGGCATTGAGCGACGGCTTGGTGGAGGGGGGTTTTGGCATTGCATCAGGCCTCTTCCGGTCCAGTGTATCCAAACTAAGTGAGCTTTCGGACGAAGAGGGGCCAAGGTCATCGGTGAGCATGTCCGTTATCATGGAATCCCTATCCATCTCGAGCAGGACCGCATCCGAGGTCTGGAGGTTCTCGAGCGACCCGGTCTCGGAGGAGAGATTCAGACCATATCCAGGCCCTTCGTAGGTGCTGGGGGACCTGGGACGAACCGTTTCAAGGAATGCCCTCTCGAGCTCCCGGACCATGGCAGTGTCTATCTGGTCCCTGGCTATCATGAAGGGGTTCAGCATGGCCTCTGCGTGGAGCTTCCTCTGCGCATCTTCCGGTATCTCCAGGATCCCTGCCACCATCTTGAGGATGCCGTAGAGGTTCTCGTCCCAGGGTTCCTCCACGCACTTCCTGACCAGGTAACCGTAGATGTCCATCAGGTACTTCCTGGGATATCTGGCACCGGTCTGGCGGTCATGGAGGTCTCCCTCCCCCTTCTCCCTGACGAGTGCAAGGAGGTCCTCGGAACCGGTCCTGAGCCAGTCATAATCGTGCTTCATAGCGCTAACCTTCGGGATAA
>Ga0105104_10002833_pt1 | contig 12500 bp, 12 predicted proteins | sample PPLLaktember2015_3_FD_87034 | JGI IMG/M metagenome (GOLD analysis project Ga0105104, IMG submission 87034) | Freshwater sediment microbial communities from Prairie Pothole Lake near Jamestown, North Dakota, USA - PPLs Lake P7 Core (6) Depth... | ecosystem: Environmental > Aquatic > Freshwater >...
ATGCTGCCCAGGTGCGCGTCCTTGAACCACCCCAGGGAAAGTTTATGTTGAGGCAGCACAGCACTTAATGGACGGTCGCCAGTTGGCAAAGCAAACCCCTCGCTACCAAGCTGATACTGTTTTCGCCGCTGGTCATAATACTGAACGTTACCGCTTTGGCTGAAATCGATCTCAATGCTGCCCTGGCTGCCAAAGATCTCAACTCTGCAGCTGTCGCCGAGACCGCCAGACATACGCGTCACCTCGATCGAACCTTCCGCTTTGTTCTTTAATCCCAATACACACAGAGCCCAATCATCAACGTCCACAGTATCCACTTGTGAACTGCCGATGGAAACTGGCCTTTGGGTGATAAAGGTCTTTGTCTGGCATTTAACCCAATCAGTATCCCCAAGCAGGTGTCCGACTATATCGATCATATGAATTCCGAGGTCTGCAAGAGACCCGCCGCCAGATGTCTCTTTCCTTAACCGCCAGGACATTGGACGCAGAGGGTCCATATAGCTGTTGTGAAAATAATGGATGCGGAAGTTAAAGATCTCACCCAAAGCTTCAGCGGCAAGGATGGCTTTTGCCTGCTGAACTGCCGGAACATAACGCATTGTAAAAGCGGTATGCGTCAGTACGCCAGAAACTTTGGCGGCGATTGAGCTCTCGCGCGCCTGGGTCAGGTTTAGGCCTAGAGGTTTTTCGCAATAGATCGCAATGCCTTTATCAAGGGCGGCTTTGACCTGGGCATGATGGAATTCATTGGGAGAGCAGATATCCACCAAGTCCAGGTTATACGAGAAAAAGTCTTCCATGCTTGTTGTTTCTTTCGGGCTTCCCAGAGAATGCAAAAAATCTCCATCCCGCCCGAGGCCGGAACGGAGGATTGAGACAATTTGTGCCTGAATTTTGGAATCCGGGAAGCAGTGAGGGAAGGACTGGTAACAATGGGCGTGGACCTTGCCAATGTAACCTAACCCGATAATGCCAATACGCAGCGGTGATTCAGCCAATTAGGCCTCACTTTCGCTTGAATAAACGATTTTTCCCTTGACGATGGTCATGAAGACGTTGAAAGAATCATCAAGGACGGCAAGATTGGCTTCTTTACCGATCTCAATGCTACCCATGCTTGAATCCAGTCTGATCACCTTTGCCGGATTAAGGGAAGCCATCCGGACCGCTGAATGCATGGGAACTCCCGCCAACTGGACCATCGTCCGAATACAGCCTTCCATTGTGCCGGTGCTGCCACCAATGGTGCCATCTGGCAAAGTCGCCTTACCGTCTTTAACTGTAACAACCTGGTCAAGCAATTCATATTTGCCATCCGGTAGACCGGCGCCTGGCATTGCGTCTGTGATAAGCACGATGCGTTCCTCTCCCAGGCACCTGAAAAGGATGCGCATAGCCGCTGGGTGGACATGCAGGCTATCTCCGATTAACTCAGCAGTGCAATTGTCCGAGGAAAGCACAGCGCCAACCACGCCCGGCTCGCGTTGATGCAGCGCAGACTGGGCGTTAAATGTGTGTGTGACATGTGAAAAACGACCATTCAATGCAGCGCTGGCAGTATCAAAATTGGTGTTGGAATGGCCCAGAGAAATAACCACGCCCGCATCCGCCAGAAATTCTGCTGTTTCTTCAGCACCAGGCAATTCCGGAGCCATTGAAATATGCTTGATCCAGCCGTGTCCTGCATCCAGGTAAGATCTTGCCTCAGTAATATCAGGGTTGTGTATCCAGGCAGGATTGAAAGCCCCGTGTTTTTCTTTGTTAAGAAAGGGACCTTCAAGATGCAGGCCTAAAGGTATGGCACCCGGCCAATTGTGGTTTTGCTCAAAGATCTTGACGTATTCTTTAACGATCCTAATGATCTCAGTTGTGTTTGGACCCGTGATTGAAAGCAGAAATCCGGTTACGCCGTGGGAGGCAGCAAACCGGCTGTAATTTTCAAGGTCAGAGAAAAGATTGCCTATCCCAAACGCCACACCTTTACCGCCGTGAACATGGATATCGATCATTCCAGGGATAAGGGATCTGCCTTTGATATCGACCTTTTTTATCCCTGACTCAACACTTGCCGATCCATCATTGATTGACCCGAAATAACCATCTTCAGTAACACCAATTGAACCATTTGGAAATGTAATTGTGGGAGTGACTATCCGGCAATTTTCAAGAATGAATTTTGAATTTTTCATTTATTTACCTTTTCAATAAAAAGTTTTGAACTACTACAACTCGACGGATTTTAATACATTGATAAGTATTCACCTAATTCTCAATTGGAAAGTAACATAAACCAGAAGTTCCCGGGCCGGTGTGCACCATGAGCGCAGGTGAAAGTTCGGAAATAAAGGATTCTGCGACATCGAACCGGTTTTCTACCATGTTTTTCAGTTTTTCCACTTTTTCAGCAGCTCCGGCATGCATATAAGCTACTTTAATTTTGCTGCCTTTACCCAAGGATAATTCTATGGTGGAGAGCATATTCTCATAAGCTCTGCTCAGACCGCGGGCAACCCCCAGTGCGATTATTTCACCATCCTTCATACTGATCAAGGGTTTAAGATTGAGCATGGATCCTAATAGATGGGTGGCTTTTCCGATCCGCCCGCCCATATAAAGATACCTTAAGGTATCCGCAGTTTGGATCATACGAGTTATCGGGATCATGGCACGGATCTTTTTAAGGATCCCTTCCAAAGAAACGCCTGCCAATGCTTCACGTGCTGCTTCGATGGCTATCCATCCCTGACATAAGGCGACATTGAACGTATCAATAACCTCAATACTTAATCCAGGGAGGGTTTCTTTCAGCATTGATGCGGCTGATAATGCGGATTGATAAGCACCGCTGCCTTTTGAGGTCATGTGGATGCTGATGATATTCTCAGCACCAGTTTTTGCGAGATTTTTATAAGTGTCGAGATAATCCCCGGGTCCCGGGCAGGCTGTGGTTGGAAGTTTGACAGCAGTTGGCAGCCATTTAAGAAATTCTTCGCGGCTGACCGAGATCAGGTCGCGTAAAACTTCAGGGTCTTTATGAATATAATAGGCAACTTCGCTGATCTTTAATTGCTCGCTTAATTCTTTTGGGATACATGCGGTACTGTCTGTGACAATAACGGTTTGCAGTGGATTAGTCATCGTTTTCTCATCAGGATTTCCAATAAAAATTATAGCATTTCCATTCGGCGAAACTAAACCAGGGTTATAGAATCAAAGGAAGGTGTACAATAAACTAACACAGTACCTAACAAAGGGAGAATTATGAAAAGATTATCAATTTTAATGGGCATTATTTTTTTTATCGCTGCTTGTTCTGCACCCATACCTGTAACTCCAACCGCGGCACCAGAGCCGACACCTGCTCCCACTGCCACACCCGATCCGTGCAGCAAGGAAAACATCCTTGCTGAAGTAGAAGAATTGCAGATATCGGTAAACGAATTTCGTGAAGTGGCAGAACTGGCTAATAATGTAGATGTTCGAGTAATGGTTTCCCCTCTGCTTCGATTGCAGGAAATACGATTTGAAATAATTAAAACTAAAGTCCCTGTTTGCTTAGATTTATTTAAAGCTGCTTCTACAAACTATACTGCTTCAGTTATCAATTACATTATGGTATTTATGAGTGTAAAAGATCCAAATAATATCCAAACAGAAGAATCAGAAAACTTAAACAGCTCAATCCAGAACAGCCAGACACAATGGCAGATTCTGCTCAACGAATTCAATAATGTTCTGGCTGTTGCCGGACTGGAGCCTCAACCTGTGACGGATTCCAGCAGTATCGCCCCAACACCAACAGGCGGGGCAGTGATAGCTACAAATGAAAGTACTTTAACGGTCAATGTGCATGCCAACCCTGACCTGAATGCTGAAGTGGTTGCTTCGATGGAAAACGGCACACAGGCAGAGGTTATTGGACGCAATGAGGCGTCTGAATGGCTGCAGGTCAAGCTGAATGATATTACTGGATGGGTGCTTGCTGAAACGGTGACAATTGAAATCCCTGTTGACCAGCTGACAGTTGTTGAAGTAATTCCTTAAATTGGATTTAGGAAATAAAGAGATCAGGCGCAGAAAACTTTTGCGCCTGATTTATTAATCTCAACAAAGGTATAAATTTAGAAAAAGATAACACCATGAAGGTCGAAAAGAACATTATGGCTATGGTTCAGGGGTGACCATGGTTGGCAGAGAATCAATTGGCTGCAGGATCTCTACCAATTCCGCTGAAACCCAACCTTTGGCATCTTCGTATTCAATGAAGATCCAAGAGTTATCTGATGTACGACCCAATCCATTCGCTTCATCCCCAGTCCTGAACGATTCGATGAGTTTACCTTTGATATCCGGCGTTTCGCGAATGTTCACTGAGAAGCGTCCTGTATTGCGAACCATAAAACTGGTCTTTTGTGGTTCCAGGGTTGGGGTGCCATTTGTCAATAAGGACGCTACTGAAGTAGTCAGTTGGACGGGTAATGGTGTGGCTGTTTTATAGGTTAGCAAGGCAGCCGCAGGTGTTGTTAACCGAATCGGATGGGTTGGAGTGATGGTCGGATTGGGTTGGCCCGTTTGTCCCTGCCCGGATGCGGGAACCGCAACGAGGATAAGGCGGTGGGTGTTAGAGCGTGCCGGCCAGCAGGTGACCAGGGTGACGCGTTCATCATTTGATGGCAGGATCCAGCGACCATTTTCCAGACGCACACTGAGCGGCTGGTCTTTCTCAGGCAGGATCATCTTATTGGCAATGATATAGCTGAATTGTTTCGCACCACTGGCAATGATAAAGGTGTCTCCAACTTCAAGATCGACGAGACCATTAAAGACTTCTCCAAATGCATTGTGATGTCCGCTGAAAACAGTATTCCCAATTACACCCAGTGGTGCTGAATGCTCATGCCATCCCACCGCAAATTCTTCGGGAACAAGGAATTGAATCGCAGCTTTACCTTCCACACTGACTTCGATTGACCGGGCAAGTTCCACTGGAGCATCCAAGCCAATTTTTTCGATGACAAGCCTCTCTGGGATATTGGGTGAAATCGTCTGCTGCAGGGTTTCATCCTGCTCGGCGGCTTCAGCAGGAATGAAGATGGGGGCAAAACCCTGTTGATCTACTGCAGAAGAAACGCCAAGGTTCTCAATAATGGAATAAGGATTGAAATTTATCAGGTTTAGGGCTGCAATAATGATCAGTATTGCCCCCAAGATGATGAGGATCCAGTCCCGGTTGTCGTTTATTTTCTGCCACATAGTTTATTAATCCCGGTGTTAATTATATGCTGATGAGGATAGATCCATCTATCAAAGTATAATCTACACTCAATCAGAAGTAAAAGGAGAAACACATGCCTCATTTAGGCCCTCTGGAAATTATAATCATCTTGGTCATTGTCCTGCTTGTTTTTGGCCCAGGTAGAATAACCAAGGTCGCAGGTGAAATGGGTAAAAGCATCAAGGCATTTAAAGATGGTTTATCAGAAGACAAGAAATCAGAAGACGAAGAATCTGAAGATCCAAAATCCAAAGAAAAATAATCTTGATCACGTAAAAGAATGCAGCTATTTGGAATAGGTCCGCTTGAGTTCATACTGATACTTGTTATTGCTGTAATCGTACTAGGCCCGAAGGGCATCGTCACCGCTGCCCGGGAAGCCGGAAAATTTATCCGTAAAGTCACCCATTCTCCGCTCTGGCGGGAGATCGTGGAAACCTCAAATGAGATTCGTGAGATGCCCGGAAAGATCGTCCGCGAGGCAGGGATTGAACAAGACTTGGAAGATCTCCGCAAATCAACCCGCAAATCGTTAGGTGAGATCGAACGTTCTCATTTACCGAAAATTGCGCCTTCAGCTCAACCCCCTTTGTCAAAAAACGTGAGTGGGACATCTGGTCAAGATGAAACAAAAGACAGTGATTGAAGAAACTCTTGATCGATCTGAGAATCCAGAGGTTTCATTAATGACCTTTTGGGAACACGTAGAGGAACTGCGCAAAAGGCTATTTATCGGTTTGTTGGCGCTTGGGGCAGCCACAGTTGGAAGTTTTGCATTTGCTGAAAAGGTCATCGACCTGCTGGCAGAACCAGCGGGATCCATTGAGGCATTGCAGTCCATTGAGGTGACCGAGAATGTTGCGGTTTTCATGCGCGTGTCGCTTTTGTGCGGGGTGATGATAGCGATGCCAATCATCCTTTATGAGTTACTGGCTTTTATCCTGCCTGGATTAAAACCCGGGGAGAAACGCTGGATATTTATTAATATTTTCTTTGGCACGCTGCTCTTTTTGGCAGGCGCGGCTTTTGCTTACTTTGTCATGCTTCCCGCATCTGTAACCTTTCTGATCAATTTTCTTGCGGTGGAAACGAAGCCGAGACTTTCTTCATATATTAACTTCATAACCAGCCTGATTTTTTGGCTGGGGATGGGATTCCAATTCCCGATCATCATTTTTGCTCTTGTAAAACTGAACATACTTTCCGCCAAAACATTAGCCGGAGGTTGGCGTTACAGCCTGGTGATAATTGCCATTCTGGCAGCCATGATCACACCTAATGTGGACCCGGTTAACATGGCCCTACTTATGGCGCCGCTTTTTGTGCTGTATCTGTTGAGCGTTCTGTTTGCCTTCATCGCAGCCGGCAAGAAAAAGCAGGCTGATCCATGAGCGGGATTTTGCTTGGCGTATAATTTCCTTAAAAAACCAAGGTCGTTTGAAAATTTAAATGAGGGAAAAATGTCAGTTACACCTGAACAAATTGAGCAATTAAAAGTCCTGCAGCAGGAAGAAATAAACGGCTTCCATACTTATGCGCGCCTGGCAAAGATGGTCAAGGATGAGAACAATTCCAAAGTCCTGGAACGCATTTCCAGCGAAGAGAAAAAGCATTATTTATTGTGGAAAGGCTACACCCAAACAGAGGTTTCTCCAAAAAAATCGAGTATCAATTTTTTCTTCTGGGTTTCAAAATTATTTGGATTGACCTTTGGCATCCGTTTAATGGAACAAGGGGAGGAGCATGTTCAGAAGATCTATAAGAACCTGGTCGATGCTATTCCTGAAGCGAAACAGGTTCTGGCAGATGAAGAAAAACATGAATCCGAATTATTGGACATGTTGGATGAAGATGCATTGCGATACGCGGGTTCAGTGGTTCTCGGCTTGAATGATGCTTTGGTGGAGCTGACAGGTGCATTAGCAGGGCTGACCTTTGCTTTTCAGAATACCAGATTGATTGCCCTGGCTGGATTGATCACTGGTATTTCGGCCTCATTTTCCATGTCGGCTTCAGAATACCTGTCTCAAAAATCGGAAGGCGGTAAACAGGACCCGATGCGGTCGGCGATATATACTGGCATCGCCTACATAATTACCGTGGCGCTACTGGTCATGCCATTGTTGATCCTTAATGATTACCTTTTCAGTCTGGGATGGACGATCCTAAATGCTGTTCTCATCATCGCATTATTCAATTACTACATCTCAGTCGCGCGTGGTTACAACTTCAAGCGTCGATTTTTAGAAATGGCTGCCATCAGCATGGGTGTGGCTCTTCTATCCTTTGTTCTGGGAAACTTCATCCGCGGTTGGTTGGGTGTTGATATATAGCAAAAACAGATCTTTTTATTAAGGAAAAAATGCGTATTCTGTTTTTTGGGGCTGGACCACAAGGTAGTGTCCTTGCAGCCAGACTGCATCAAAGCGGGCAGGATGTAACTTTGTTAGCGCGCGGTGAACGTTTGGAACAGCTGCGCCAGCATGGTGTGGTCGTGAAAAGCTGGACCACCAAGGAAGAAGAGACCATCCAGATCCCGCTGATTGAAAAATTAGATCCCCAAGACAAATTCGACCTGGTGCTTGTGGTCATGCGCAAGAACAAAGCGCTTGATGCGCTTCCGACTCTGATTGCAAATTGTTCAACTAATTTCCTTTTCTTGATGAATACAGCATCCGGACCGGATGCTCTGATCAGTGCACTTGGTAAAGAGCGGGTGCTGACCGGCTTTGCCGGAGTAGCGGGATTCATGGAAGAGCATAAAGTCGTGTATATAAACGCGGAAGAGGAAAGACCGGCTGAAATTCTGCTTGGTGAACCATTTGGTTTAGTGACCCCTCGTGTGCAAATGGTGGCAGCAGAGTTGGATAAGGGGAAATTTCTGAAAACAAGGATCTCCAAGGTGATGGATGCATGGTCAAAATGCCATGTTGCATTGCTTTTTCCTGCTCTCGCGACCGCTTTATATCTTTGCGGCAACAATAACTATCGAATGGCAAATACGCGAGATGCGATTTTGCTATCATTGCGAGGCATCAAAGAGGCATTTCGAGTACTTAAGAAGCTGGGAATTTCAGTTCAACCCCCGGCGCTTAAAAAGTTCCTTTGGCTGCCGGAACCCTTATTGGTTGCTTTTCTTCGCAAATTATTAAATAATCCGCGCATGGAAGTGGGCTTGGTCAGGCATGCATCAGTGATCCGCGATGAGATCCAGCAGCTTAACAACGAATTCCTGGAGCTTGCCGAGAAATCCGGTATCTTTATCCCTACCATCCGCTTTTTGGTCGCTCAATTCAATGAAAAAGCACCGCCTCTGCCGGAAGGAAGCAGAAATTTGCGGATGGATTGGTCGGGTATCATCCTGCCTGCCCTGGTCCTTTTAGTGTCCGGGTTATTGTTGGGATTGATCTTATAAAAGTTCAATTCAGAAATTGTGCGGCAAATTCCAGAAAAGCATCAACATCCTCGAAATTACTGACCAAACCCAAAGAAACGCGTACTGCTCCCGAAGCTTTGGGATCAATGCAGTTTTGAAAATCAAGGTCGGTGATGCGCGCTTCATAAGAAGGACGCGAAAAACAGGACGAAAGTTCCTCTCCGGAAATATCGAGAGCCACTTCCCCAGCGCCAGGATTGCAAAAGAAACCCATGCGAATGGATATGTTTCTGCGGTTGGCTTCTTTCTCCAAAAAGAATTTAGGTATGATATTGCCATGGAGGTCAAAGAAATTCAGGGCGATCGTTCCGCCGCGGGATTTGCTGTTCAGCGGGCCGTAAACCTTAACCAGGCCAGAACCATTGGAGTGTTTCATCCCAACCAATTTTTCAAGCAGCCAGCCTGTTAGGCATTCCACCCGGCTATGGATCGTCTCGTATCCGATTTTTTCCAGATGATCAAGCCCGATCCCGACTGCCGGGATATTAAGGTAATTAAGTGTGCCATCTTCCAGACCTGCTGGCGCATCCGCGGCATAGAATTTGTTACCGCGGACGGAAGCAACAGTTGTCGTGCCGCCTGCGAACCATGATCGGCTCAGCTTGCGCAGCGTCTCTTTCCTCGCGATCAATACACCGACCCCGGTTGGATAGCCGAACATTTTATAGAATGACAATGGTACAAAATCTGGATGCCAGCGGCCAAGGTCCAGTTCATTTGTGGGGACGAAGGCTGCCGCGTCCAGCAGGACGTCCCAGCCCTTTGATTGGGCTTCTGCGATCCATTCCAGAGGATGCTGCACGCCCGAGAAATTCGATTGCGCTGGAAAAGCGAAAAGATTAAAACACCCGTCATTTGGATTTGATAATTCACTCATAAGTCTAATTTCATCCGAGCGAAGATCGGGCAGAACGACTGGAATGTAGGTTACGGATGCACCTCGGGAACGGGCATATTCGCGGATGCCATTGACCGAATTATGATTATCGAAGGTTAATAGGTAGCGGCAGCCGGCGCCGAATGGATAGGCTTCCCCGACCAGCTTGAGCGCTCCGCTGGCGTTTTGCGTAAAGACACATACATACTCCTCAGGCGAGGCGTTGAAGAATTTCAGTATTCTCGCCCGAGTTTTTTCGACCAGTTCTGTCGAATGGGATGAGGTGGGATTCCAGGAGTGCGGGTTGCCAAATATTGAATCAGTGAGCAGTTTTTGATGGGTCTGCAATTGGGAGGTGGCATATAAACCAGCGCCGGTATAGTCCAGGTAAATTTGGGATTCTTTTTCAAGCAGCGGGTACTGAGTTTTCCGAAGAACGTCGATGGTCGAGGTGGATTTATAGCTAGGGAATTGCTTGACGAAATCTGAATGGTTTGTTGCAGACATCCTCTAATTTAACCACAAAAACGAGATCGCGAATAGAAATTCGCGGAATGCTCCTAACCGCCGATCCAGAATCGGGCAAATCCAAATACAATTGCAGCCAGGATGATCCAGGTTGCGCTAATTTTCGTGAAAATGACCAGAATAAATGAGATGGCTGCTAGAATAACGCTGGTCAGGTCAACGAACACTGCCTTTGCGAGCTGAATGGTTACGGCTGCCATTAAACCAAGGGATGCTGCATTGACGCCGTTTAAAAATTCAGAGAACCAAATCGACTGGCGCATCTTTGGTATAAAGCGGTTGGAGATGGCGACAAAGAAAAATGATGGAAGGAATATCCCGACAGTCGAGAGGATCGCACCGGGAATGCCGGCAAGAATGTAACCAATAAATGTCGCTGTGGTAAACAGCGGACCGGGTGTCACCTGCCCGATGGCAACCGCGTCTATTAATTGCTTTTCGGTCAGCCAGCCCAAACGGACAACAAAATCAGAGCGTAGGAACGCCAACAGAACATACCCACCTCCATAAAGCACGCTGCCAATCTTCAGAAAAGTGAAGAAAAGCGTTGAGAGACTAAAGACCTTTGGAACAAGACTTGCGACGGAGGGTAGCGAAAGGGGTAATAAGGCTTTTAATGTTGGTGGATCTTTTTTCATAACTCTGAAATTCTTTATCAGCATTACGATGATTCCCGCTGAAAAGAGGAGCACCAAGGTATCCACCCCAATAAGGTTCAGAATAAATACAGTTAAAACAGTGATCCCTGTCAAAAGATCCTTGATCGCTTGCTTGCCAAGTGACCAGAGCGCTTTAAGGATTATGGCGATCACAACCGGTTTTACCGCGTACAGCACCCAGGCCACTTCGGGCGCCGCCCCATATTTTTGATAGGACCATGCCAATCCCATCACCATTAGCACTGCCGGAAGGACGAAACTGATGCCTCCCAAAATGAAACCCGGCCATCCGGCTCGCAGGTAGCTGAGATGAATGGTCATCTCTGTTGAATTCGGGCCGGGGATGAGGTTGGTTGCGCCGACCAGGTCAAGGAATTGCTCATCGTTGAGCCATTTACGGCGTTTGACGACCTCGTCGTGCATGATCCCTAGATGCACGGCTGGACCGCCAAAAGCGGTAAATCCCATTTTTAGGAAAAGTAGCACAACCTCTTTGAGATTCCGGCGATTATCTGAATCCATTTTTGGGCTGATATTACCAGAAATAATTATTACTTTTTTACCGCTGCCAGCACCTGCGCAAAGATCATTTCCCCGTCCATCATTCCATATGCGACTGTATCAATATCCTGAACGACGCTGCCATGCGGCTCAGCTTTTTCTGCAATGCTGCGTTTCTTGAAACGTACCTGGGGTGCGACCAGAACCACATCCATCGGGTCTTTTTCAAAATCCCACAAAGTAATACGCATGCTGTCGATCGCTTTAAGGTCCATTTTGCACCCTGCAGCTGACGCAGCTTTATGGATTTTCTCCTCCAGCATACTGGAAGACATGCCTGCGGCGCATACGAGAAGCACTCTAATCGGTGTTTCTGACATTGCTATCTCCTTGGGAAATTTCCCATTTATAAATTTATATCAGAAAAGGTGATTAAAAACAAAAACCCTCTCTTTTTATTGAAAGGGTTTGAATTTAAAAGAATTTTACGAACAAGTGACAGGAATATCGATCGGGCCGAACCACTGGTGATTGGGCGCGTCAATGTAGATCTTTACCCAATGCGTGTCTGTGCTGTCCAGGTCCCAGTCAAATTGGACGGTTTTGGTGCCTTTGCTGTCAAAGGTGACCGATTTATGGTCTGAGGTCACGCCATCGCTGCGCTTCCATTGATAAGTAACCTTGCCGGCTGCGCTGGCGGTGATATCTGCTTCGATCGTGAAGGTCTTGGGACAGGCGCCATCATAAGAAGAAGGCGACGAGGTCAAATCAACGCTCGTAACCGCGAATGTCACGGAGGGCACTTTGATCTGAACATAGACTTGCGCAAATTTAAAGCCGTCATTGGCCTGCAGTTTCCAATAACCGGTGTAGGTCCCTGCTTTTGAAGGTGATTTGAGGTCTACCAGAATATCAATCTTTTCACCGGGAGCAACATAATCATCCAGCTTGACGTTATCCGGTCCGCTCATATGATCGCCGCTGACGAACACCAATTTGTAATTGGGGTTCCAGGTGCAAGTGCCTATATTCTTTAAACGCCAGGATTTGGTGAATTCAGTGCCTGGACTGAATTTCGTGTTATCGGGTACAGTCTCACTGACGAAAGCAGCCAAGTTGCATGGCTTGGGCGTGGCTGTCGGGGGGGATTTGGGAGTGAAAGTAAATGCAGGAGAATAGGTGGGAAAAGGCGTATGAGTAGACAGCGGCATAGAGGGAGGA
>Ga0105104_10002834_pt1 | contig 12500 bp, 15 predicted proteins | sample PPLLaktember2015_3_FD_87034 | JGI IMG/M metagenome (GOLD analysis project Ga0105104, IMG submission 87034) | Freshwater sediment microbial communities from Prairie Pothole Lake near Jamestown, North Dakota, USA - PPLs Lake P7 Core (6) Depth... | ecosystem: Environmental > Aquatic > Freshwater >...
AAAGTATTAGGAGTAAAATTTGCCCTTATCCATTTGTCGTTTAAATTCCATGCAGCGGTAACAAATACTTTGAGGGCCTCAATGTTATTTCCATTCCTATCAACTTGTTACACATTTCGCATTAGATAAACCATGCCACCAGCATCTTTTTTACTCATTAGGTAATTGCCGTTTTTATCTTTTGGATAGTTCGCTCCCGATAATCTTTCAAAGGTTTCGCAGAAAATGGTGAATGCTTCGTAGGTCGGGTTCGGCTTGCGGCCGCCGGTGTAGCCGGAGACGACCGATTTGACGCCTTCCAGCTTATCGAAGGCCGGCTCCATGCACCAGAAGCATCCCCCCGCAAAGGTTGCTTTTTCGAGAACCTGCGCTGAAGCGACTCCTGCCCCTCCCGGGGTACAGGCGAACAGCAGCAGCCCGACCGATGCAAATACCATTATCATCTGAGCTCTCATGGCGGCCTCTCCCGTCCGGCAACCTGCGGCGCGATCTCCTCGCCCCAAGCGTGTGTGTTCCTATTTTTTTTCGAAGAGTTTCAGATACTCGCCGTAGCCCTCTCTTTCCAGGTCCTCTTTCGGGATGAAGCGCAGGGCCGCCGAGTTCATGCAGTATCTCAGCCTCGTCGGCGGAGGGCCGTCATCGAATACATGCCCCAGGTGGGAGTCTCCGCGCTTGCTCCGCACCTCGGTGCGGACCCCGAGGAAGCTCCAGTCTTTTTTCGTCACGATATTTCCGGGCTCCAGGGGTTTCGTGAAGCTCGGCCAGCCGGTTTTCGAATCATACTTGTCCAGAGAGCTGAACAGGGGCTCTCCGGAGACGATATCGACATAGATCCCTTCCCTCTTGTTGCCGTCGTACTCGTTCCGGAAGGGCGGCTCGGTCCCTTCCTTCTGAGTCACCTCATATTGAAGGGGAGTCAGCCTTTTCTTCAGCGTTGCGTCATCGGGCTTCTGGAAGTTTTTCCAGGCCGCCGACCCGGCCTGAGCCAGTGCGATGTTGCCTGATTCGTTCATGGCCTTCTTCTCCTGCATCTGGGCGATCCCCTGGCCCTGGAGGACAAGGATCGCCATCAGCGCCGCAAAAGCGGCAGCATACGGATTCATGTCGGCACCCCGCAAAGAAATTTTATTTATTATAGCCCAATTCGCGCCCGGAGGACATCAAGCCATTCCCTGATATCCAAATCAGGCTTTTGCACAGCCCGCATCAGGCATTCCTCGATTGTAATTATCCTGCCGGGATGGAAAATGGATCATGGATTGACTTGAAGGTCAAATCTCATCGCGCCAAAGCGACGGGAATTCGCTGCAGACAGATCTCAACTCGTTGAAGGAGGTGTCAACATGGCCGAAAACAAATACTCCACCCTGGCAGGCGGTCTGCTCATCGGCGGGCTCGTCGGTTTGATCGCAGGGCTGTTCTATGCGCCCAGGAGCGGCAAAGAGACCCGGGAGGAGCTGTCCGGGAAGGCAAAAGAAGCGGCTCGCAAGCTGCAAGGCGAGTACGAGGGCGCCCTCGAGAAGGGCAAGATCGCCTATGACAAACTGCTGGTGCGGCTCCAGGATCTGGAGGCAAAGGCTGAAAGGAAGGCCAAGGATCTCAGGGGCGGCACCGGGGCCCCGGCCTGATGCGGTAAATCGGCCGTTTCGATCAGTGGAACGGGCCAATATGCAAGGAGGTTGATGACATGGCCAAAGCGAAAACAGGAGACCGGTACGTCTGTGATGAATGCGGAATGGTCGTCTCGGTGGAAGAGCCCTGCACCTGCGACGCTTGCGGGATTGTCTGTTGTGATGTCCCGATGGTGAAGGCGCCGGGCGCCGCAAGAAAAGCCAGGAAGAAGGCCGCCCCGTCAAAGGCCCGGCGAGCCCCCAAGAAGGCGAAAGCCGCCGTCAAGCCAAAAGCCGCCCGGAGGTAAAGGGGCGCACCGCCCCGACATCCGGAGCCAGCGGATTCAGATTCATCTGAAAAGGTCACAGCCCGGCAGCGCACGCCAAAAGGCCGCCCTCGCGATGAGAGCGGCCTTTTTTGCCTTCTGTCATTTCTTCTCTTGGCTGCCTGCTGTTTGCGGTCTGCTGCAGGCTGTCGGCTCTTTTCTTCCAGACTCCCGACTCCCAGTTCCAACCTAGACTTCTTTCAGGATGAGTTCCTCCAGCGGCACTCTCGGTCTTGGCTCCGGGGACTGATCCGGGTATCCGACGGGCAGCAGGGCGATCACATCGTACCGATCATCCAGTCCCAGCAGGCACTTGGTCTTTTCGCTGTCGAACATCATGATCCAGCAACTGCCCAGCCCCAGGTCCACCGCCCGCAAAACGATGTGCTCGATGGCGATGGCCGCATTGAGGGCCAGGTAGGCCTTGATGGCGGCCGGGTCCAGGCTGCTGCGCCTCTTCGCCGCCGCCTCGAGCAGGGTTTTGTCATCGGCAAGCGGTGTGCCGGCAAAGGCCTGCGCCTCCATCAATTCCCTGTATCTCATCCCGGTATGGCCGATCGCCTCCCTGTCGATGCAGCACGCGATGACAACGGGCGCGTGCGCAACGAACGGCAGCGGGGTGCACTCCTTCAGCTTCATCCGCTCGAAGGGGCTCTTGATGACGACAAACCGGGTTGCCTGCAGGTTGGAGCCCGACGGCGCCAGTCTCGCCGCCTCCAGCAATTCCCTGATGACCGGGTCGGGCACCTCGTTGCTCTTGAATTTTCTTATGCTTCTCCTTGCCTGCATTGCGTTCCATAGTTCCATCGTCCGACCTCCCGATAGCTTTTATCAGTGCACGTCCCCCCCGTCTGTTTCCGTTCCACGACGGCTTTCGGGGGCTTTCTCTCACGAAAGAACGAGCCCCGACAGATCCACCTTTTCGACACTGTCCGGCGTCCATCGGGGCTGATTATCCTTTTCGATGATGCGGGCCCGGACGCCCTCGAGAAAGTCCGGGTGCCTCAGGATATACTGCACGGCCTTGAAATCGGTATCGAACACCTTGTCCATCGGCAGATGTTCATTGTGCCGCATGAGCGCCAGGGTCATGACCAGCGCGGTGGGGGAACGCTCCGACAGGCCCGAGAACAGGTACTCGCAGGGGGCGGGCTGCAACCCGCAGACCTGGAGGGATTCGAGGATCCCCGGCACGGAGGATTTTCCCGCAAAGTACTCCGCCACCCACCTGTCCCCCTCCGGGTTCGGCTCGATGTTCCTTTCGAAACAGTGACTCACCTTCCTCATCAGTAGCGACAGCAGCTCTCTTGGGTGGGATATACCCGTTTCCGTGAAGGTCTCAATGGTCCCGATGAGATCACGGACTTTGCCCGAAGAGGTCAGATGGGTGGCGAGGCCCAGGCGGACACACTCGCCACCCATCATTTCATGGCTCGTCAGCCCCAGGTATTCCGGGTAGCCCGGCGGGCACTTCTGGAACAGCCATCCCGTGGCCCCCACATCGGGATAGAACCCGATTCGAGTTTCCGGCATGGCCACCCGGGTCCGTTCCGTGGCGATCACCCAGTCGGCGCCTTCCGCGATCCCGAGGCCGCCGCCCATGGTCAGCCCGTCCACAACGACGATGACCGGCTTGGGAAACCGGTGGATCATCAGGTCAAGGCTGAACTCCTCGAGAAAAAAGCTGTTTACATCGGCCCAGTTGCCGCTTTGAACGTCCCGGTAAATCCGCCTTATGTCGCCGCCTGCGCAGAACGCCCTGCCGTCTTCACTGTAGAAGAGGACCAGCTTGCAGTCGTCGTCCGCAAGGGCTTCTCTCAAATGAGCGGTGATCGCGCGAACCATCTCGAGGTTCAGGCTGTTCAACACCTCGGTGCGGTTCAGAATGATGGACATGCACGCATCGTGGCGCTGCATGATCACAAGGGGCTTTTCGGAATTCAGAGGGCCCATGGATCTCACCTCACGTCGCGCAAAGCGGGACAAACGGATTTCACGCATTCTACGCTATCCGACGGCAGCAAGCAACATCGCTCCAGGGAGACTTTTGTGTCAAGCGAGGCATGCATCCCTCCGATAAAAAAGACCGTCCCTCCGGATGAGGACGGTCTTTTTTGGCGGGCGACAATGCCGTTACATGCGCCAGAAGGGGCGCGTTTTTCCCAGTTCGGCGACGGCCGAAAGGAATTCGCCCGCATAGGCGCGACTGCGCGTGGCGTAGTCGGGCTCGAGCCGTTTTTTGAACATGTCAAGTGAGAACAGCCTGACCAGGTCCGCGAGCGGGACAATGCCCTGTTCCGCAGCGCGATCGAACCGGGACCAGTTTCGGATGTGCTCTTCCGACCGGAAGAGGTTCATGGTGCTTCAGGCATAGGGAAACCGCGGAAACCATGTTGAGAATGGAATCGCGACATACCCCATAATGCCTTTCGGCTCTTCTTTCAAAACCGCTCCGTCCTTCATCTCGATGCGAACGGGCGCGCCGCAATCAAGGCAGGGCGCGTCGATCCGGATCAATTTCCCCGGGTAAAGCCAGCTAACTGCCAGCGATTCGAAGCCTCACTGGCCGAACCACTTCTGCACACCATCGACGCTGATCCGGTATTGCGTCGGGAGATTGCTGAAAGGCGCAAAACTGCAGAGCAGGTCCGTCTCGGGATACAGCCACATCGCCGGAATCCCCGCGTCAACCAGGTCGTGGAGCGTCCGTCGCCCCTCCTCCACCGGCATGCCCGCTTCCGCTGCGATTTCCGTGTAGTGCGGCGCCTGCCCCGTTGCAACCAGCCGCTTCAGGATGATGTTGTACACCCTGTCGAGCCTGTCGGGTTTGCTCATAGGCCTGTACCTCCTTTCTCGGCATTATTGTTTCATGATACGCCTGGACGCAGGTTTCGAAATCAGGGAAACCCCTACTTGACGCCTGCTTTTCCCTGATGCGGGAAGGGCCGCCCGACGGGGGAGCGGCTGAAAATGTATTTGCATTTCCATGCGGGCTCCTCTATTTTTTTATTGGCAGGTCCGCTTGACCTCTGTTTTAAATCCATTCCATGGTCCCGGCACGTCCATCGATGAACCACCGCACGGGTTTCCCGATCTCTTCCGGACAAGCCGTTCATCCCGCGTCCGAGTTTCACGCCCGTCTTTGATCTTTTTATACGAGGAGAAAGAAGGAGAAGAATCCATGCCAGGCAAATCGGATACAATCCAGCTTTCGGTCAACGGCAGAAAATACACCGTGGAAGCCCCAACCGATACGCCGCTTCTCTGGGTCCTGCGCGAGCGCCTGGGGCTGACGGGCACGAAATACGGATGCGGGATTGCGCAATGCGGCGCCTGCACGGTGCTCGCCAATGGCGCCGCCATCCGCTCCTGCGTCACCCCCGTTTCATCCGTGATCGGCAAGGAAATCACCACCATCGAAGGCCTCTCGGCGGGTCGCTCCCATCCCCTGCAGAGAGCATGGATCTCGGAAGACGTGCCGCAGTGCGGGTACTGCCAGTCCGGGCAGATCATGGCCGCCGCGGCCCTGCTGGCCCGGAAGAAGGAGCCGAGCGATGCCGACATCGATGCGGCCATGTCCGGTGTGCTGTGCCGCTGCGGGACCTACCAGCGCATACGCCGCGCCATCCATCGTGCCGCATTGATATCGGCAAAGGGAGGTGCAACATGAGCGGAAAAAGCACCCGCAAGGTCTACAAAACGGAACCCGTTGCGGGAGGATGCCTGGTCCTGGGCTTTCATGTGCCTGTCCGTCGCTCATCCGATGCGGCGGCCGCCTCTTCAACGGCCTTTGCCCCCAATGTCTTCATCCGCATCGGCGAGGACGAGACGGTGACCCTCGCGGTCAACAAGTCGGAGATGGGACAGGGGGTCTTCACCGCCCTGCCCATGCTGATCTGCGAGGAGCTCGAGGCGGACTGGAGTAAGGTCCGCGTGGCATCGGCGTCCATGGCGAAAGAATACCGTCACACGGTCTGGGGGGCGCAGGGGACGGGCGGAAGCACCAGTGTGGCATCCGAGTGGGACCGGCTGCGCAGGGTCGGGGCGGCGGCGCGGGAGATGCTGATTTCGGCCGCCGCGGCCACGTTCGCCGCCGACCGATCGGAGTGCCGGGCGGAAAACGGCGCCGTCACCCACGTGCCTACGGGGCGGCGCCTGACCTACGGTCAGCTCGTCGAGAAGGCCTCGGGAATGGAGCCGCCGAAGGATGTGTCCTTGAAGCAGCCGAAGGATTTCAAGCTCATCGGAAAGCCGACGCGCAGACTCGACACGCCGGAAAAAACGGACGGCAGCGCCCTCTTCGGCCTGGATGTGAGCATCCCGGGCATGCTCACGGCCCTCGTCGCGCGCTCGCCCGTCTTCGGGGGGAAGCTCGAGAGCTTCAACGCGCAGAAGTCGAAGGCCGTACCGGGTGTGGTCGACGTGCTCGAGATCCCGTCGGGGGTGGCCGTCATCGCCGACAGCTTCTGGGCCGCCCGGAAAGGCCGCGATGCCCTCGAGCTGACATGGGACGAAGGCGAAGGGGGGAAACTCTCCACCGATGCCCTGCGCGGGCAGTATGCACAGCTTGCCGGGAAGCCAGGCACCGTGGCCAGAAAGGAAGGCGACGCCGCGAAGGCCTTCGCAAAGGCGGCAAGGCAGCTGAGCGCGGAGTACGACGTCCCCTACCTGGCGCACGCGCCGATGGAGCCCCTGAACTGCGTCGTCGATCTCAGGGATGAGAGCTGCGAGATCTGGACGGGCACCCAGGCGCAGACCATGGACCAGCGCAGTGCGGCGGCGATCACCGGCCTCGAGCCCGATCAGGTGACGATCCACACCATGTACCTGGGCGGCGGCTTCGGGCGCAGGGGCAGCAAGAACTCGGATTTTGTCTCCGAGGCGGCCCATGTGGCCAAGGCGCTGAGAAAACCCGTCAAAGTGATGTGGACGCGCGAGGACGACATCCGGGGCGGCTACTACCGGCCCCTGTGGGTTGACCGGATCGAGGCGGGCCTGGACGCAGGCGGTTACCCCATCGCCTGGAGGCACACAATCGTCGGGCAGTCGATCATGGCGGGCTCACGCTACGAAGCCGGCATGGTCAAGGGGGGCATCGATGAGACATCGGTGGAAGGCGCGGCGGATCTCCCCTATTCGATCCCCAACATCCTGGTTGATCTCCACACCCCCAGCCTTCCCGTCACAACCCTCTGGTGGCGCTCCGTCGGCCACTCCCACACGGCGTTCGTCGTCGAGAGCTTCATTGACGAGCTGGCCCACGCGGCCGGGAAGGACCCTTTTGAGTTCCGCAGGGCCCTGCTCGGCGGCGCCCCCCGCCACCTCAAGGTGCTCGAGCTGGCGGCCGGGAAGGCCGGCTGGGGCGAAGCCCTCCCCGATGGCCGGGGCCGCGGCATCGCCGTGCACAAGTCTTATGGCAGCTACGTGGCGCAGGTCGCCGACGTGTCCGTCGCGGACGGCAAGGTGAAGGTGCACCGCGTCGTGTGCGCCGTCGATTGCGGCATGACGGTAAACCCCGACACCGTCGCGGCGCAGATGGAGTCCGGGATCGTCTTCGGGCTTTCGGCCGCCCTCTGGGGCGCCATCACCCTGAAGGACGGCCGTGTGGAGCAGAGCAACTACAAAAACTACCCGATCCTGCGGATGAGGGACATGCCCGAGGTGCAGGTGCACATCGTGCCCAGCCGGGAAGAGCCGACCGGGATCGGGGAGCCGGGCGTGCCGCCCATTGCCCCGGCGGTGGCCAACGCGGTCTTCATGGCCACGGGCATACGGGTCCGCAGGCTTCCCATCGGCGCCGAAGCGCTCATCTCTTCCCCTACCCTCTCCCCCGGCGGGAGAGGGTAAGGGTGAGGGGCCTGATCCTCACTCACCCTCCCCTTCATCCCCTCCCGTCCAGGGATGGGAAATCATGGCGGGACAGGGCAAGCGAGAGATGAACGCTACTCGCAACTCAATATCGGGGGGATTGACCGGATGAATGATCTCGAACTCTTCGAGGAAATGGTGCGGCTGGCCCGGGGCAACGCCCCCTGCGCCCTGGCCATCGTCGTAGAGAGCAAGGGCTCCGCCCCGCGCAAATCGGGCGCGAAGATGATCGTGAAAGGCGACGGCTCCACCCTTGGGACGATCGGCGGCGGAAAGGTGGAGAAGGGGGTGATCGACGCGGCTCTTGCCGCCATCGCCCGGGGGACGCCTGCGACACTGTCCCTGGCCCTCACCGAGGAACATGGCCATGTATGCGGGGGGAGCCTCCTTGTCTACGTCGAACCGCTGGGGATTGCTTCCCGCCTCGTCATCGTCGGCGCGGGCCATGTCGGGCGTGCACTGGCGACGGTGGCCCGGTTTGCCGGGTTCCGGGTGATCGTGTCAGACGAGCGGGCCGAATTCGCTGCAAGAGAGCAGGTACCCGACGCTCATGAGATATTTCACGGCGATGCCGGGAAGGCGCTCGCCGCACTGCCTGTCGATGGGGGCACGTTCGTGGTCATTGCGAGCCACAGCCACGAGCTCGACTTTGCCGCCGTTCGCGCAGCGCTCGCGACGCCCGCCCGCTACATCGGCCTCATCGGCAGCAGGCGCAAGAGGGAGGTCCTGTTCAACGAATTGAAGAAGGAGGGGTTTTCGACGGAAGACCTGGCGCGCCTTCACACCCCTGTCGGCATTCCGATCGGCGGGGACAGCCCGGAGGAAATCGCCGTGAGCATCGTCGCCCAGCTCATTCAGAAAAGGACGGGCCGTGGAAACTAAGGTATCGGCCATCCTCCTTGCCGCGGGACGGTCGCAGAGGATGGGAGCCCCAAAGCCGCTTCTGCCAGTCCAGGGCCGGCCGGCCGTTGTGCGGTGCCTGGAGAGCCTCCGGGACTCACAGGTTGCCGACATCATCCTCGTCGTCAGCCCGGAGGGCGGAGCGATCGTGGAGGCATCCGGAGGATTTCCCGTCCGCGTCGCCGTTAACGAGCTGCCGGGAAGCGACATGGCCGGATCCGTGAAGGCGGGGATGTCCCTCGTCGAACGCGATGCCACAGGCGTCCTGGTCTGCCTGTGCGACCACCCGCTCGTCAGCCCGGACACGATTGCATCCATTACATCGGCGCACTCCCGGATGCCCGGCGCGATCGTCATCCCCGCCTGGCGCGGCAGGAAGGGGCACCCGACGCTGTTCCCCCGCCTGCTTCTCGAGGACCTCGGGACGTTTGCCACGATGCGCGATGTCATCGGTCATCACAACACCGAGATCAGCATCCTTGACGTCGACGACGAAGGCGTCGTCCTGGACATGGACACCCCGGAGGACTACCGGAGAATCCTGGACCAATACGATCCCTGAGTTCATTTACACAGTCCCGCCGAACAGGCCCGGAAAAGAGCGAGGTATAGGATGGAACAGCAGGAAGTGAGGTCCACAGTCCGGAAACTCATGATGGAATACGCCGGGCAGACCGGCCTGTTGTCGACCGGGGAGACGCAGCGACGCTACCTGTGGACAGACGCGTTTGCCGTCTGCAACTTCCTCGAGCTTTATCATCAAACGGGCGATGAGCACGACAGGCAGCTCGCGTTGCACCTGGTCGATCAGGTTCATCACGTACTGGGGCGGCACCGTGACGATGATGCGCGAACGGGCTGGATCAGCGGGCTTGATGAGGAAAAGGGTCGAAAGCACCCCACAAAAGGCGGGCTGAGGATCGGCAAGGGGATGAACGAACGCAGGCCCGGCGACCCTTATGATGCACAGCTGGAGTGGGACCGGGACGGGCAATACTATCACTACCTGACGAAATGGATGCACGCGCTCAATCGTGTCGGCCGTCTCACCGGGGATTCGACCTTCAGTCGGTGGGCCATTGAGCTGGCGAAAGCGGCGCACGCCGGGTTTACCTATGATCCGTCGGCCGGCGGGCGGAAAGGCATGGTCTGGAAAATGAGCATCGACCTCTCGTATCCGCTCGTGTCCTCGATGGGGCATCACGACCCCCTCGACGGATTCATCACGTACCTGCAGCTTCAGGCAACGGCGGCAAAAGAATCCGAAAAGGCGCCGATGCCCGATCTCGGCCCTGAAATCAAGGACATGGCCGGGATCTGCGAAGAGAAACGCTGGGCGACGGATGACCCCCTCGGAATCGGCGAGCTGCTGGGTTCCGCTTACAGGCTGGCGCAGTTGATCGTAAACGAGGGGGTTGAACAGACCGACCTTCTGGATGATCTGTTGGATGCTTCCCGGAAGGGCCTGCATACCTATGCGAGAAGAAATTCACTGCTGCTTCCCGCCGATTACCGGCTTGCATTCCGGGAGCTGGGATTGTCCATCGGATTGCACGCAGTGGAGAAATTGCCGGGGCTGATCGGGCACACTCCACGCGATTTCAAAATGAAACTGCGCCTGCAGTCGCGGGCGGAAGACCTGCAGAGGTACGCGCCTCTGTGTCAGGTCATCGAGACGTACTGGCTTGCCCCGGCAAACCGGCAAGGCGAAAGCTGGGCGGCTCACCGCGATATCAACACGGTCATGCTGGCAACCAGTCTGGCGCCTGATGGGTATCTCTCGCTCTGACAGGCATGGGCATCCGGTTAGCCATGAGCTACCTCAGTCGTCAATCGCCTGGCAGGCGGAGGTTCAGCTGGTTGCTGCACTGCTGAAATGCGCGGCCTGCCCCCATCATGCCTGTCGCGCCCGGTTAGCCGTCCATCTTCTGACTGTACGCACCGATATGGGTGCGGACCTTGTTCACATAGTGCCGGTGGCGGTGATTCAGTCCGCTCCTCACGGATCCTTCACCTGCGTAGTAGGCCGAAAAAACGTGGTCCCACAACTCCGGCTCCCGGTAGCCCATCCCCTGGTACTTGTCATACAGATCCCGCAGGATCTCCGCCGACACCATGACGTTGACTGAAGGTCTGAACGCCTCCTCCCGGGAAGAGGGCAGGCTCAGTTTCTTCGTGTACCTTTTCCATGTGACGGGGTGGATTTGCATCAGCCCCATGGCACGGCTGCTGGAGACGGCGCGAACCGTGAAATTGCTTTCCGTGCGCATGAGCCCCAGAAACGTCTCGACGGGGATTTCTGTCCTCCGGGACTGCTCGATGATGGCCTCGGCAATTTCCAGCCCCTGGAACCGGCTCATCTTTCTATTCCGGAATGCCGCATAGATCTCTTCCGGGGTCCTGTATCCCGAATAGCGCCCCTGCATCATCGGATCCACGTCGACCTTGATCTGTGCCTGGGTCTGGTGGTCCATAAAAACGACGCAGAGCAGGGAAACAATGGCTGCTGACATCATGCGCATCCACCACTTATTGCACGGCGGATGCAGTTCCCTCAGTATTGTCTGCGGCATGTTGCATTCGCTGTTTTCCAATTCGCCTCCTGCTTTGCAGCTCCCAAGGCCTGCAAAGGGAGCCAAATACGAGGGGGGGCTTCCTTGTGGAACCCCCCCTCCGTTTGACCCGTTGTTTTATGACGTTCGGCTACTTTGCCGTTGACGTAAAAATGTCTCCCTGCAGGTTCCCGTACGATCCGGCAAAGAGCTCCTCTAGTTTCTTGCAGTTCTCATTCATGGCCGCCGTGAAATCTTCGAGACCTTGCCTGTAGGGCTTGTCCCAGTCCCTGAGAGCCTTTTTCCCCTCCTCGGGAATCCAGGGAAACATGCCCAGGTACAGGCTTGTCATCTTCGCCGTCTGTTCCTGAAGGGCGGCCAGGGCTTTCGAGGTATTGTCCATTGCCGTCCTGGTGAATTCGGTCATCTGCTTGTTCAACTGCTGATTCATCATCATTCTTCTCCGTTTTTCATGTTGGCGATCCGTTTGGCTTACCGGGTTTTCTCTGTCCTATGGGCCTACTGATTCTTCTTGTCAGCCTTTTCGGTCGTCTCAGCCGAACCGGTCCCGTTATCCTTATGGAAGAGTATCTCCAATTTCCTGTACTGTTCATCTGCGATTACCTTGAGATCGTCATAGCCCTTCCTGTAGGTCTTCAGCCATTCGCTGACGAGTTTCCTGCCCTCTTCGGGAAACCAGGAAGATCGCGCCAGGGAAAGAGTGATGGTCTTCTCCGTGCTTTCCCGCAGCATGGTGATCGTGTTGAAGCTATGGTCGAATGTGGTCTTGAAAAATCCGGTGAGCTGCCTTGCAACCTCTCTGTGATCCATTTTTTCTTCTCCTTCGATCTCTCGTTACAGCCACCATACTATGGCGATGCCGGAGAGTCAAGGTAATTGTTGCAATGCAAAATGAGGTGCACCTTCCGCACGCATTATCTGATCAATATAAAATATCTTTCAAATACTGAATGTTACATAAATATTGCTGTTTTTCAGGCCCGGAATTAGAGCAAAATATTGTTGCATCGCAAAATCACGAAGCCCGTATCGCCCTCCTCTTCATTTTCACCCTCGTAACAGATGCCGAAAGGCCGCCCTCTGGATGAGGACGGCCTTTTCTCTTCTCCTGCGACCTGCTGAACAGGCCGCCCTGCCTTGCGGCCTGCAGCTGGCCCTGACTTCTTGACTTCCGTCTTCCGGCGGCATCCCTCAATAGTAATAGGAAAGCAGCAGGGAGCCGA
>Ga0105104_10002836_pt1 | contig 12499 bp, 9 predicted proteins | sample PPLLaktember2015_3_FD_87034 | JGI IMG/M metagenome (GOLD analysis project Ga0105104, IMG submission 87034) | Freshwater sediment microbial communities from Prairie Pothole Lake near Jamestown, North Dakota, USA - PPLs Lake P7 Core (6) Depth... | ecosystem: Environmental > Aquatic > Freshwater >...
CGGCCTCTCCCGTTTCCACCGCACTCCCAAAAAGCGCTCGGTTGCCAGCCCGCGTCGGGTGCTTCAGAAATACGTACAAACTGCGGTGGCAAGGCCACCGCCCTGCGAAAGAGCAAGCCGCCACTGCTGCACTCCAGCGCGCCGCGGGGTTTCGATACAGCGCCAAAACCGCGCCACTCAACCGCCGCTGAGATTCCCTTTGCGTCAGTCCGGAACTACGAGGCCCGCATCTTTTGGGGACTCGATTGGACCTTCGCTCAAAATCAGGATGGCCTGCTTCAGCTGCTGTTTTGTGCCACTGAGGACGAGGAAGTCGCCGGGAAGGATCTTCTCGCGCGGATCCGGATTGACCCAGGTCTTGGCTCCGCGCCCGATTCCGAGGATAGAAGCGCCCGACCGCTTCCTCAACTGGGTCTCAGCTATCGAGAGGCCGGCAAAGGACGAGTTGTCCGGCACCTGAATCGTCTCGACGAGCAACTCCATCCTGTCGCTCAACCGCAGTCTCGGGACGGTGATGTGCCGGTCTGCGAGGAAGATGCCGAAATGGGTGTCCCGAATGGACTTGATCTCGGCCGCGACGGCGGCGCGAGGCAGGTGGTAGACGCGCAGAATTCGAGTGACGATTTCGATTGATGCCTCGAATTCCTCGGCAATGACCTCGTGTGAGCCGAGGCGGTAAAGATCTTCGATCTCTGCCAGGTACTTGGTGCGGGTGAGAATCACGCCGGCCGGGTTGATCAGGTGGGCCACTCTCACGGCTCGCCTGGTTGAGAAGGGATCGGAAACAGCCAAGACGACGACCCGGGCGAGCCGGATCCCGGCTCGGATAAGGATGCTGGAACTGGCACAGTCGCCGAAGAAAATCGGCTCTCCCTCGGAGCGCGCTTCTTTGACACGGCGTGCGTTTAGCTCAAGCACCACATAGGGAATATCGTTTTGCTTGAGCACCCTGGCCAGGTTCCGCCCGCTTTCTCCAAATCCGCCAATGACCACGTGGTCGGTGAGCCCGGGTACGAAGAGTTCTTCGGGCTCCCGGCGAGACCGTTCGCTGACCTCTCTCGATGTCGTCAGGACCTTCTCGACCGCCCAATAGACGATGGGACAAAGGACCATGCTGCCGACGGTCGCAGAAATCAGCAGCTGAAACCAGGCGTCGCTGATCAAATCCACCCGGTCTCCGACACGGAGCAGAATGAAGGAGAATTCGCCGACCTGGGCGAGGACCGCGGCCGCCAGTAAAGATACTTGGATCGGTAGTCCGATCGCCAGCAATGAGCCGCCGGTAATCAGGAGTTTTCCGAGCATGAGCGACAACACGATCATGAGCAACACGCCCGGGCTCGCGAGAACCTGCCAGGGGTCGACGAGCATTCCGATCGAGACAAAGAAGAGACTGTTGAGACTGTCCCGGACGGGCCGCATATCCGCGAAGATCTGATAGCTGTACTCGGACTCTGACAGGATCAGGCCGGCGAGGAATGCGCCCAGGGCCAGGGAAAAGCCGAAGCTGCTTGTAACCCAGGCGATGGCGAGGAAAGTGAAAACGGAGCTGATCACGAATAGTTCCTTGCTGCGTGTCCCGACGATCAACTCCAGTATCCGAGGAAACACGTACCGAGCGACGGCGACTGTGGCCGCGACGATCCCGAACGCTTTGATCAAAAGCCATGCTATCGGCTGATCCGGAGCGCGGTTAGCCAACAGCGGCACCAGGACAATCATCGGCACAAGGCAGAGATCCTGGAAAATCGAAATACCCAAGGCCGCCCGGGCGTGCATCGAACCGCGCTCACCCCGACTGTCCAGCACATTCAAGGCCAGGGCCGTGCTGCTGATCGCGGCAACGAAACCGATGAAAACGGCCGCCGGAGTCGGGATGCCGGCCAGCCGGCTGATCAGGAACACGCCGAGGATGGTGCCTCCAACCTGCAAGGCCCCGCCCCCCAGGACAATATGCTGGATCTCGGCCATCTTCTTCAGGGAAAACTCGAGACCCAGGGAGAACAGGAGCAGCATGACACCCAAGTCAGCCATGGTTGCGACGTTTTCAGGTTGGCCGACGAGCCCCAGTCCGTTTGGCCCCACGATCAGGCCGGTGATCAGGAATCCCGCGATTGGGGATGCGGAGATCTTCTGGAGAAGAAAAACGACGAGTAGACCCGCCCCGTAGACGACCACGAAATCCCTGAGCAAGCCGATGTCATCCATGACTGGTCTTATCTTAGGTCTCGTGCGAGGAAAGTGCTACCCACGTCTGCGGTTTCAGCTTCAGGGGGCGCTGCCCGAATCATTTGATCTCGGCGATCCTCCAGCTGCTTCACTTCCTGTATCATGAAGTTACTACCCCGCCCACAACAAAGGAGGACGCGATGCCGAGCTCAAGTGTCTCGCGCGACGACTGGCCGAGCCTTCCGCTTAGTGAATGGATCGACAGCTGTACGACTCTGCACCTTTGGACGCAGATTGTCGGCAAGATCCGCCTCACACAGACTCCCTGGATCAACCACACCTGGCACGTTGCGCTTTACGTGACAGCCAGAGGGTTGACCACGACGACGATTCCCTATGGAGCCCGAGTCTTTCAGGTCGATTTTGATTTTATCGACCATGTCCTGCTGATCCAATCGAATGATGGACAAACCGGTTCACTGCCTCTCGAACCGCAAACCGTCGCCCGGTTTTACCAACGGCTCAAGGAGCAACTTGCACGACTCGGCCTGGATGTGAAGATTCACCCGAAACCCAATGAGGTTCCCGATCCAATCCCTTTCGACGAGGACGAGATCCACGGGGCCTATGACCCCGAGTATGCAAACCGGTTCTGGAGGATCCTCACACAAGCCGACCGGGTGCTCAAACGGTTTCGGAGCGGTTTCATCGGGAAATGCAGTCCGGTGCATTATTTCTGGGGTGCCCCCGATCTTGCGGTGACGCGCTTCTCGGGGCGGCGGGCGCCGCAGCACCCTGGAGGGATTCCCAACCTCCCCGACAGGGTTACACGCGATGCGTACTCGCATGAAGTGAGCAGTTGTGGCTTCTGGTCCGGGGGCGGCGCGGTCCCTTACCCGGTGTTCTACTCGTATGCCTATCCGGAGCCGGCTGGCTTCCGCGCCGCGGCTGTTAAGCCTGATGCCGCGTTTTACAGCGAAGACTTCCGAGAGTTCGTGCTGCCCTATGACGCAGTGCGACGGGCCGCTTCACCGGATGATGTGCTGCTCGACTTTCTTCAAACGACCTATGAGAGCGCCGCAAATCTGGGGAAGTGGGATCGAGAATCTCTCGAAGCCGACACCGAGAAGGCCGCAGTGTAGAAGGCTGTTTCAAAGCGAAGGGGGCTTGGAACCATGCTTAAGGGATTGTGCGCTCATATGAAAGCGATAGAGACCATCAAACGGGCCAAACGCCAGGAGTGTGACGAATGTGTGAAGATCGGGGCCCAATGGGTCCATCTTCGCACCTGTCAGGAATGCGGCACCACGCTCTGCTGCGACAGCTCGCCGAACCGTCATGCCACAAGACACGCGCGGTCGAAGGGACATCCTGTAATTGCCTCAGCCGAACCTGGAGAGTATTGGATGTACTGCTATCCGGACGACGCCTTCGACGAGTACGAAGCTTGAAAAGGGACCTTTCGGGGTGCGGCGGCAAGGCCCCGGGACCGCCGCCAGTTTACAGAGCCGCGCACGGAGCGAACGGGCTTCAGCCCGGAGCGCAGTAAGCGGGCCACCCAGCGCGCCGTACGGTTCGATGGGTGGCCCGCTTACTGCGCTCCGGGCTGAAGCCCGTTCGCTCCGTGCGCGGCTCTGTAGACTGGCGGCGGTCCCGAGAGAGCTCGCCACGGCTCCGGGGGCGCTTGATAGACACGTATAATGATCAGCTGGTTGCCACCACTTCGACAACGCTCTCCAGTCCACCGTGTTGCAGTGGTTTTTGTATACTGAAATACAAGTATCCCAGCCAAAACTGAAGCAGGAGGTGCACTTTTGTGCAAGAAGTAACGCCGCCGATTGCTGTCGACCTGACGGGCGCTCGCCTGGACAGGTCCGAACTTCGAGACTACTTCAAGAGGGTCCGCCGCACGACCGAAGCCCTGTGCGCGCCCCTTCAGACGGAAGACTACGTCGTGCAACCGATTGAAGACGTCAGCCCGCCCAAGTGGCACCTTGCTCATACCACTTGGTTTTTCGAAACGATGTTCCTCGAACGCCTGAAGACGGGCTATCGATCGTACCATCCCCAGTACGCCTTTCTATTCAACTCTTACTATCAATCGCTGGGAGAGAGATGGAACCGACCGCAGCGCGGCGTTTTGTCCAGGCCGACTGTCGCGGAAGTGTACAAGTACCGTGCGGCGGTGGACGAGTCGATGCTCGCCTTTATTGATGAAATCCCGGAAGCCGAATGGGAAGCTATTTCGGGATTGATTGTCCTGGCGATCAACCACGAACAACAGCACCAGGAACTGCTTGTCGCTGATATGAAGTACATCCTGGGAGCGAACCCTCTGCACCCGGCCTACGGCCCGAAACCGGCCGCACCGCGCGAGGTTCGCAGCAGCTCGGCGCGTCTCGCCGATCTGCGTTACCTCCCAATCCCGGGCGGAGTTTACGAGATTGGCTACGATCAACCCGGCTTCTGCTACGACAACGAACAGCCGCGCCACAAGGCGTTTCTACAGGATTTCTTACTGGCGAACCGCCTGGTCACGAACGGCCAATACCTGGAGTTCGTCCGCGATGGCGGGTATTCGGATTTTCGCCATTGGCTCTCGGATGGCTGGGACGCCGTTCAGCAGAATGGGTGGACGTCGCCTTTATTCTGGAAGCAAATCGATGACGAGTGGCACGAGATCACGTTGCAGGGACTGTCAAAGCTGCAGGCGGATCAGCCGGTTTGTCACGTGAGTTATTACGAGGCGGAGGCCTTCGCGAGCTGGGCGGGCAAGCGTCTGCCGACCGAACAGGAGTGGGAAATCGCGGCCAATGCGAATGCCGATTCGATCGAGGAAGGGAACTTCCTGGACAGCGGGTTACTTCGGCCTGCAGCGCTCCGATCAACCGCGGGTGCGGACGACATAAATCAGCTCTTCGGTGATGTCTGGGAATGGACTCAGAGCGCCTACCTGCCGTATCCAGGCTACAGGCATGAAGAAGGTCCGCTCGGCGAGTACAACGGGAAATTTATGATCAATCAGATGGTCTTACGGGGCGGATCCTGCGCCACGCCCAAGGACCACTTTCGCATCACGTACCGAAATTTCTTTCAGCCAGACAAGCGGTGGCAGTTCATGGGAATTCGGCTGGCTGATGGTCGCTAAAGAACCCTGGAAATGAACACAGCCTGCAGCGATTTTCTTGTTTTGGCGGAAGATCAGGATGAACTGAAGACGTTCAAGGCGGAAGTGTCCTCCGGCCTTTCCTCCTCCCCCAAGCGGCTCAGCTCCCGATTCTTCTATGACGAGGAGGGCAGTGATCTCTTCCGCTCGATCACCCGGCTGCCGGAGTACTACCTCACAGGTTGCGAGTTGGAGATCCTCAAAGAGCACGGAAAAAGGATCCTGTCTCTGCTCGGCGAAAAGGAGTTCAACCTGGTAGAGCTGGGATCCGGGGACGGCAGCAAGGTGGTTCACCTGATAGATCCGGTCCTTGCTAAGAACCGTCGCCTCACCTACCTGCCGATTGATCTGTCGGCGTCCGCCCTCGAGACACTGACGGACTTTTTGTGCAGGCGGTCTCCGAACCTCGATGTCCGGTGCATCCTGGCGGAGTACTCATCGGGACTCCAGTGGATCAAAGGCCATTTGGAAGGCCGCACCATGGTGCTGTTTCTGGGGTCCAATCTAGGGAACTTCGAGCTGGCCGAGTCAGAGGCATTCCTCTCGCAGGTCCGCGCGGGGCTTTCGCCGGGGGATGTGTTGGTCCTGGGGCTTGATCTCAGGAAAGATATCGAGACCATGGTGCGGGCATACAACGATTCCGCCGGGGTGACCGCCAGATTCAATCTCAACCTGCTGCGGAGGATTAACCACCAGCTGGGCGGGAATTTCGATCCCCGCAAGTTTCGCTACTACTCGACCTATAGTCCGGGCAGCGGGGGAGTAGACAGTTTTCTGATCAGCCTCTCTAGCCAGTCGGTCTTTATCCGGGACTTGTGCGCCACCTTCGACTTCGAACCCGGGGAACCGATCTACACCGAGCATTCGCACAAATACTCCGAGACCGAGATTCGCCGACTCGCCAGCCAGACTGGATTTGTCATCGAGGCGAGTTTCTACGATTCCCGAAAGTACTTTGTCGATTCGGTCTGGCGCGTGCCGGGGCAGGGGTGAGGGTGGCGGTCGCTGAGGATCCAAGACACTGACGGAGCCGGACGCAAAAACAGGAGGAGACCATGGAGAAGAGTCAGATCGAGAGTCTACGCGAGCACGTGTTGAACCTGTTGTCCGGTGCCTGGGCGCACATGGAGTTCGACAAAGCCGTCGGCGACTTTCCGTCAGACCTGCGGGGTACGAAAGCGGACAAGCTGCCGTACACCGCGTGGGAGCTTTTGGAACACATGCGCATCGCGCAATGGGACATCTTGGAGTTCAGCCGAAATCCCCAGCACGTCTCGCCCGACTGGCCGGCCGGATATTGGCCGGAGACCAGAGTACCCGACAGCAATTCCGCGTGGGACGAGAGCGTGAAGCTGTTCAAGGACGACTTGGAAGCGATGCGGGAGTTGGTGAGCAGTCCGGACACCGATCTGTTTGCGCGAATCCCGCACGGGACCGGTCAAACGATCCTCCGGGAAGCGATGCTCGTCGCGGACCACAATGCCTACCATCTTGGGCAATTGGTCCTCCTGCGGAAACTCCTGGCCGGCTGAGGTTATAGACATCCGTGAGCGAATCAGGTCCTGAGGCCTGAAGGCCGGCATCGGTTTTATAGAGCCGCGCGAAACGCTGGGAGGAAGGGCTTTTGCCCCCGGAGGGGGCGGATGTTTATAGTAATCGGAGGAAGAAGGGCAGGCGCCCTAGCGGGGCGCGATGTTCTGTACATCCTCGAAACATCGCGCCCCGCTAGGGCGCCTGCCCTTCTTCCTCCGATTACTATAAACATCCGCCCCCTCCGGGGGCAAAAGCCCTTTCCTCCCAGCGCTTCGCGCGGCTCTGAAGACCGGTGCCGCTTCCTTGGTCCGACTGGCGGACCGTCCGCGTCCACCCGGCTCATCTGGGGTATCCATTGGCGTCAGGGGCGAACCGCCCAGGACGCCTGCCCTACTCCGGTTAAGAAGAAGGCAGGCTTTCCTTCTGCCGCCGCACTCCAGAAGTCGATGGTTTCCACGCAATTTGGCTATTCCAAAAAATCTTGCACGGGCCAACCAGTCGGACATAAGCTCGATTCATACTGCATCCCCCCAGCCTCTTGTAGCCGAGCCGAGTCCGTAAAGGCATCCGGGAGCATCCGTTTGGGGGAAATTCAGCGGGTGGAAAGCCGACAAGAGGGGCTGGGCCGAGCACAGCACGCCGGAGGCGCTCATGACAGCCTGGATGACTCTGATCGCTACCATGATGGCCGTCTGTTTGCCAGCGCCGGTCCAGTCGGTAGCTGTCGACCAAGGCGAGATATCGGTGACTGGCCGCGTGGTGCAATGGGCCGTCGACAGCCGCACCTCGTCGGGTAAGTTGGTCAGCCGGTTGGAGAAGGTGCTGACTGATGAAACGGGTCAAACCTACACGCTGCAAGATCCGGCGCACCTTCTGGCCGATGACGCCGGGGACGTGTGGGACATTACGGGGCGACGAGTCGGGGAGCGCCTGCTGGTCACGCGGTGCCAAAGGGCCGGTGCAGTCACCCAGCGCGCTAAGCCGAGCCTCGCTCCCGACTCCGTCGCTTCCGGCGAACAGAAAACCTTGGTCGCATTGCTGATGTACGCGGACAAGCCCAAGCCCGACCTTACACTCGACCATGTTCGCGAGGTCATCCTGACCCAGCAGGCCTCCACCGACGCTTTCCTTCGGGAAAACTCTTACGGGATGATCTCTTTGGCGCCGGATTTTGTCGATTGGACTACGCTGCCGGGCGTTTCCAGCAACTACTCCAGCGGCGCGAACATATTCGGAAGGCTCCTCACCGACGCTGTTCGGGCGCTCGATCCGACGGTGAATTTCCAAAACTATTCGCGCCTGATTCTGGTTGTTAGCCACGACGACGCCGTTGGGATCTGCGGTGTGGGGACCGTTGGTTTCGCCCAGGGATCGACACCAACCGACGGGTACTTCACTGTCTCGGCCTCGTTGATAGACGAAGACTGCTTCCAGGCCGGCGTGGTGGCGCACGAGTTCGGGCACAATCTCGGCTTTTGGCATTCCGCCAGCATTTCCTGCCTGCCGGAGAGCCTTCTTGATCCCTGCTATTCGTGCTCTGACTATGTGCTCGAATATGGGGACCAAGGCGATACCATGGGTGACCCGTGGGCTTTTCATCATTTTTCGACTGTCTGGAAACGCCGTGCCGGCTGGATATCGGACACTGAGGTCCAGGACGTGGTCCAGTCAGGCGACTACTGGCTCCCGCAGGTGCAGCTGCAGTCGTCAGGACCCAAGGTCCTCCGGATTCCGCTCGGCCTGGACTTGGGAGATTTCTGTTATTGGATCGAGTATCGAGGAGCCCAAGGGATTTTCGACCAGCAAGACATAGTCCAGGTGCGCCTGCGCTCGGGTGAGATAGGTTATCTGAATCAGGCGAGTTTCTACGATGGATACGAGCTCAGTCCCCAGACACTGCGTTTTCGCGGCGTCCCTTGGGGAGGCTCGATATCCGGCCGGGTCGTTACCGCTCTCGATGGCCTCCCGGTTCAAGATGCCTATGTCCTGCTTATGGATGCCAGCTGGATGACGGTCAAGTACACGACGACCAGCGACGCCGGCGACTATTCCTTCGAACACCTCCCCGACGGCTACTATTACCTGCTCGTCTTCGCGTGGGGCCGGAACCTCCTGGACTTCTACTACCCGGAATCGACCGACCCTTATCGAGCAGAACCGGTCGACGTGATGAACGGCGCCGCCGTCTCGGGCATCGACTTCGCCCTTGTTTCAGGAGGAATAATCTCGGGGCGGGTGACGTGTTTGCCCGACGGCAAGCCTGCGACCCGCACAATGGTCACCGCACGCGACGAACGAGGAACGTCCGGTGGTGCCTACACTGACGCCGCCGGCTACTACTCGATTCGGTCGCTGGCCGGCGGCAGGTACCTTGTCACAACCACCAACTCACCGGATGGCGCCGATCAGTATTTCCCGGCGGCGTCCAGCGCTGCTGACGCGCAGTTGGTCACTGTCATCCGGGGTGCCGAAGCCTCCGGCATCGATTTGCGGCTCCCGCCCGGTGGAGCGATCTCTGGCCGAGTTTTGGCAGACGGCTCTCCTGTTTCCTCCGCTCTCGTCCGCGTGACGGGGACACCCGGGACAGCAGAAAAAGTCGGCATGGCTGATTCGTCCGGCAACTATCGGATACCCGGCGTGCCGTCGGGCCAATACCTGCTGGCAGTCGAGACGACGGACTACGTCTACTCCTATTACCCCGATTCCACCACGTCAGCCGGGGCCACTTGGGTGACGGTCCGGGATGGCAGCGAAACCCGGGATGTGAACTGTTCACTGATGCTGGGCGGGGTCATATCGGGGCGCGTGTTCCGGGCGGGCGAGGGAGAAGGGATTCCGGATGTGACTGTGACCGCCTACAGCAACGACTGGAAAACGGTCTCTTCCGCCCGAACCGACTATTCCGGCCGTTATCGACTGTCGGGTCTTGACGATGGCGAGTACTACCTTCGGACCGAGAACAGTTCGCTTGGCTCCAAGTATTACCCGGGCACGCATCGCGAAGCAGACGCTCGGCCGGTGTCCGTAAGCCGAGGCGTCGAAAGAGCGGGGATCGATTTTGGACTCGAAAGCGGTGCCGGCATTTTCGGGCATGTAACCAAGGCGGAGGACGGGAAGCCGGCAGCCGGAGCTTCCGTGACCCTGTTCAGCTCCGGCTGGAGGCCGATCAAGTCGGTCTTCAGCGATGGGACCGGTCGTTACCTGGTTCCGGGACTCGGCCCCGGAGATTACTATCTCTCAGCGTCGGGTGCCGGCTTCAACGCGCAATACTACCCGGGCACCCAAAGGCGTGAAGAGGCAACAGTCTTGACGGTGATAGCCGGACAGGACCTGAGGGATGTTCGGCTCTCGCTCAAGCTCGAGGCGACGGCCGCGGTTATCGCTCCTTTTCAGGCCCGGCCGGCTGCTCCTCCATCAGTCGAGGCCTTGCTGGCGCATAGCCCGGGAAATGACGGTCCGGACCGGCTGACTCTTCCGTCCGATGCATCGAGCCGTTTTGCGGATGTCGAGCCCGGCCGGGTTTTTCATGATCCCTTTCGTGGGATTAAGATCGAGGTCGTTGAGAAGGAGGGGGTGGGCGCAGAGGCCAGAGCACGGCTGCGCGTGTCGATGTCGGACCTCAGCTTCAGCAGTCCCCAGAGGATCGATTTCCGTCTTGTTCGTATCGGTGCTGCGGCGACGCAAAAACTGACTCTGAGCAACACCGGTGCTCGTGCGGTGGCAATCGGGCAGGCGCGACTCGGCGGAAGGAACCCGGAACAATTCAGCGTTCTGAACGACGCGTGCTCCGGCTCGTTGCTCGGCGCCGGAGAGACCTGTAGCGTCAACGTGGCATTCCAACCTTCGGCGCGACACTCGTCTCTCGGTGAGTTCGCTGTCCTTACTCTCCCTTGCGACGACCGCATCCGGCCGCTTGCGAGCGTCAGTCTCTACGGCATTGCCTGGGGAACAGACCTCGCGGTCACCGAGAGCCACTCCGGGGATTTCAAAGCCGGCGGATACGGGACCTTTCAGATCGCTGTCATGAACCTCGGTCCGGATACAACTGCAGGCGAAATCCAACTGACAGACACACTCGCTGACGGCCTGACCCTGACCAACATCACGGCTTCCAGCGACTGGCTTTGCTCGAGCGAGGGTCAAACCGTCCGTTGTGTGACGAATAAACTGCTTCCGATCCGCGGTGTTTCGACGTTCTCCCTGGACGTGAGTGTCGGCGAGGCGGCCCCCGAACGGTTCGTGAACGCAGTCCGTCTCTCCTATCTCGAAGACACGAATCTCGGCAACAACACCGCAACCGACACCGTCGACGTCAGGCAGCTGTCAAGACCCAGGCGTCCGCGCCCGGCCTCGGGGCGAGAGTAACGTGGGCCGTGAAAAGCCGATTACGAGCACGAGCACATTGCAGCCAATTACCCGTGTTCGCTTTTCGTGCTCGTGCTCGTGCTCGTAATCGGCTTTTCACGGCCCTTTCTCACTACACTCGTAGGATTGCTTCCTTGGGAGGGCGGCCGCTCCGGTGACCGAGGGCTGCTGCGACTGGGAGCGCAGGCGCACATTCGTTACAATTAGCTCCTCGATGGTGCTCATCCATTCGAGTTGGCAACTGCAAGTAGAAAGGAAGGCTTATGATCACAACGTCCAGACGCGGATTCATCAAGAAAGTGGCTATCACCTCCGGTGCGGGCGCGTTCCTGCTCTCGCACGAAGCGAGACTCGGTGCGAATCCGCTTGGTCTCCCTATTGGTAGCCAGGTCTGGCCCGTGCGTTCGATGCTCTCGGACTTTCCCGGCTTAGTGAAGAAGATCGCCGAGATCGGAGTGACCCGGCTCGAGCTTTGTTCGCCGATTGGCTACGGTGCAGAGTTCGCGTCGCTCGTGAATGGGAAAGAAGTGAGAAAGATCTTGGCGGATCATGGCCTGAAATCCGAGAGCTCTCATTTCACTATGGGCGAACTGCGGAACAGCCAGCAAAAAAGCATCGAATGGGCGAAGGAAGTCGGCATCACGCAGATGATAACCGCAACGCTGGGCGACGGAAACGGGGGCGCCCACCCGACACTCGACCAGGTGAAGAAGGCGGCAGACGAATACAACAAGATCGCGGCTGTGGCCGCCAAGGCGGGTATGCAGCAGGGCCTGCACAATGAAGATTTCGAGGTCTCAAGGGTGGATGGGAAGCGGACTTACGATCTGTTGTTCGACCTGCTCGATCCGGCCTTGGTGAAGTTCCAGTTCCAGATGTCGACAATCACGGAGGGGCTGGTCGGCGCTGACTACTTTCTGCGGTACCCCGGCCGCTTCTACTCGATGCATCTGCAGGACGTGGACATGAACGCCACGGTGCCGCCGCGCGAGGGTGCGCCCGCCGGACGTCGGCAACCCCGACACCCGCAGGTGGCGGTCGGCAAAGGCAGCATCGACTGGGTAAAGACCTTCGCCGCCGCCAAAACGGGTGGAGTCAAGAACTACTTCGTCGAGCAAAACTGGGAGCTCACCCAGCAGAGCGTCGCGTACCTCAAGATCCTGAAGGCTTGACCACCGCCCGCGCCGACCTCTGCCGCATGGAGTCGGATAGGGCGGGATTGACAACCCGCCCTAATAAGAGCAACGAGCTGAGCTAAAGCCCGGA
>Ga0105104_10002837_pt1 | contig 12496 bp, 9 predicted proteins | sample PPLLaktember2015_3_FD_87034 | JGI IMG/M metagenome (GOLD analysis project Ga0105104, IMG submission 87034) | Freshwater sediment microbial communities from Prairie Pothole Lake near Jamestown, North Dakota, USA - PPLs Lake P7 Core (6) Depth... | ecosystem: Environmental > Aquatic > Freshwater >...
AACCGTAACGGCACGTTGGGTGGTCCCGCTTACTTCGCTCCGGGACTCGCTCCGCACAAAGCGCTTCGCGGCCCTCCGCTGCGTGCGCGGCTCTGTAACTGCCCTTCGGTCCCAAGGTGTGTATAAAGTGCAGGGCAGAGGCTGAACTTTATACGTATCTTTGAACCAGGGTGGGAGGCGTGCCGTAGAAGGGTGGGTTTCAATCCGCCCGCAAAAACGGTGGCCGGATTCGAAACCCACCCTTCTACTGGAGATAACCCAAAGATCTCAGGCGTTTCAGGAGCTCCGGATCAACCGGGTTCGTTGTTGCCGTTCGGGCCGTGTCAGCAGCGCTATCTGTTCGCTCGATTGACGCATGTTTTCCGCGTACCTGCGTAGCCGCGCCAACTGATCCGGATTCCGAGCCAGAATACTCGCCGTTTCACCCGGATCTGAGCGCAGATCATACAAGGCTTCCGGCACAGTACCCGGGTCGCCGTCCCACCACATCTCCGGTCCTTCGTGCACATGCTTTTTCGGAACGGCAAGGTATTTGAAGCGGTCGAAACGTACGGCGATCCAGCCTGGACCCTGATAGGGCGCTTCGGCAAAAAGCGGTCTCAACGGGGCTCTCTCCCCCCGAATCAGTGGGACAAGGCTGGCGCCTTGAAGCGGTGTCGTGGGCCGTTCGAGTCCCGCCAGCTCAACGAGTGTAGGCAGAACGTCGACGAGTTGAACTGGATCTCTCACCCAGGCGCCGCGCCGTTCGATACGACCGGGCGCGACAATGGCCAAAGGCACCCTGAGCAATTCATCATGAAGGTGGTAACCATGGTCGTCCCCTCGCCCGAACAGCGTGCGTTCATGGAGCGCTTCTCCGTGATCGCTCAGAACGACGATGATGCTGTCCTCGTAGATCCCTTGGCTCCGGAGGCTCTCCCAAAGCCGGGCGAGCACCTTGTCGGCAAATCTCAAGTCGGCATCATAGCCTTGGAGCGCGTTCTGCCGGACTGTCTCGTCGGTGTTCAAGCCGGTCTGCTGAGCCTCGTGGGTGTGGGGAAGGTGCACTTCGTACGTGTGAAGGAGCAGGAAAAACGGCCGGTGTCCGTTCTTTTTGAGCCATGCGAGTGATTTGGCGACGACCATCTCGACGTCCGATCCGTTGACGGGAGGTGTTTCCGCGAACGTCTCGAATCCCCGGTTAAACCCATAGGCCGCCGAAACACCCCCGTCGGCGGTGAATGCGGCGGTTGCGTAGCCGGCCTCTCGAAAGATCTCGGGTAGCGTCTTAAGCTTCGAGCCGAGTCCCGGCGGGGCGGAATGCAGGAGGTGAGCTTCCAGGTTGTAGCCGTGAGCGGAGGGGTACAGCGAGGTCATCAACGACATCACGGACGGAACAGTCCAGGGCGCGTTCGAGTAGGCATCCGAAAACGTCACGCCGCCCGCGAAGAGCGTGTCCAATCCTGGCGTAGTCTGGCGGTCCCGATAGCCGTAAGCATTGATGTGATCGGGTCTCAGGGAGTCTATAAGGACAATCACCACCGCCTTGGGTCGATCCGGTGTGGTGCAGGAAAGGCACAGGAGACCAACGACTACCGCCAGGCATCCGATCTTCAAGGAACACCCCACCCCTCGATTCTAACCCCGAGCCCGCTTGCTGGGAGCGCAGTACCCCCGAATTCCCTTTAGGCCGCCGGCAGGGTGGGCGAATAGGAGCCGTGGCTGCGCCAACGGGCATCGGCTAGAATCACTCGATGCGATCTTGTTGCCTTATCCTGGTTGTCTGCCTCAGTTCGGTGTCACTTCTCGCGCAGCCTCCCGCGCGGCCGTACCCGGCGCCGTTGCCGGCCGATATCCCGTGGCACGGCGGCAGTGAAGCCCTCATCGTGCCTTCGACCGACCCATGGGTGACTCCGTCTGAGCTGAGCGGCTTGACCCGAACCCCAAGCTATGCCGACACGTTTGCCTGGTTGCGCCGACTGGACTCCGCCTCTCGAGAAGTCACGCTGCTTTCCATCGGAAAAAGCGCCGAAGGACGAGACATCTGGATGGCAGTCGTGTCACGGGACACGAGTCTCGCCAAGACCGGTCGCTCGGCAAAGCCTCTGCTGCTGGTTCAGGCGGGGATCCATTCAGGTGAAATCGACGGCAAAGATGCCGGACTCATGCTTCTTCGCGACCTGACCGTGCGCGGTGCGAAGAGGACGCTCCTTGACGACGTCAACTTGCTGTTCATTCCAATATTGAACGTGGACGGCCATGAGCGATCCTCAATCTACAACCGGATCAACCAGAAAGGTCCGGTCGAGATGGGCTGGCGAACCAACGGGCAATTCCTCAATCTGAACCGGGACTACGGAAAGTTGGACACGCCGGAGGTACAGGCGGTGGTTCAGGTGATCACTCGCTGGCGCCCGGATCTATACGTGGACGTGCACGTGACCGACGGGATCGACTACCAGTACGACATCACGTTTGGCTACAACCTGAAGAATGCTTATTCGCCGGCGATTGCGCAGTGGTTGGAACACGAGTTGCGTCCTCACGTTAATCGAGACCTGGAGCGGATGGGGCATATCCCGGGTCCGTTAGTCTTTGCGGTCGATAACCGGGATGTGTCTAAGGGAATCGAGGCAGGTCCGGCCAGCCTTCGCTTCTCAAACGGTTATGGCGACGTTTGTCACGTTCCGACTCTGCTTGTCGAGAATCATTCTCTAAAGCCCTATCGCCAGCGGGTTCTTGGCTCTTACGTTTTTCTGGAAAGCCTCATGCGCCTGCTCGCCCAGCAGGGAAAAGCGCTCCGGGCGGCCGTGGCGGCGGACCGTGCCCGCCGGCCCGCCGAGGTTCCCCTCAGCTGGGAGTCGCTCGAGACCCCTGACGGGCTGATCCCGTTCCGCGGTGTAGCCTACCGCCTGACGGATTCCGCGATCTCAGGCGGAAAGAAGGTCGAGTGGACCGGTCAAAAGCAGGACTTGATGGTCCCTTACTTCGCCTCCGCCAAACCGGTGGCAATCGCCAGACGCCCGGCTGCTTATTGGATTCCCGTTGCCTGGCAGGAGATCATCCGGCGGCTCGAGCGTCATGGTATTGTGATCGAACGCCTGTCGGAACCCCGGGAGGTCAAAGTGGAAAGCTGGCGGATAACCGGCTACGAACTGGAAAAGGTGGCCTATGAGGGGCGTGTGCACGTTGGAGCAATCACCGGCATTGAGGGACGGACTGTCCGCTATCCGGCCGGATCCGTCCGGGTTTCTACGGACCAACCGCTGGGGGACCTCGCCATCCTGCTGCTTGAACCAAACTCTCCGGAGTCTTTCTTCCAATGGGGGTTTTTCCTGTCGACGCTCCAGGAGCACGAGTATGCAGAGGGTTACGTGCTTGAGCCGCTGGCCGAAAAGATGTTGAATCAGAACCCGGGACTGAAGGCGGAATTCGAGAAGAAGCTGGCGGATGAGCCCGAATTTAGGGAGAATCCGCGCCGCCGCTTAAGGTGGTTTTATGAACGCAGTCCGTTCTTCGAGAACCAAAAGCGATATTACCCGGTGGCTCGCGAATCTCTCTAATCGGTGGCGGAGGTCACTTGGAATTGGGTTGACATCTGGTAGGAGTGAATATAGAAAGAAAACTTACTTTAAGGACGGGAGAGAAAACAATGTGGAAGAAAAACGATACTCAGTACCCGCAGCAGCCTGAACCGGTCCATCAGCCGAGCGTACCCATCCACAATCCGAGCCCGGTTGAACAACTACGCGAGCGCGCTATCATCGGTTCTTCGATTCTAATAAAAGGAGATGTTTCGGGAGAAGAGGATTTGGTGGTTCAAGGCCAGGTTGAGGGGCGGATCGAGCTCCGGCAGCATAACGTCACTGTCGGGAAGAACGGGCGAGTAAAAGCCGATATCTGGGGCAAGATCATCAGTGTCGAAGGGGAAGTGATCGGCAATATCTACGGAGAAGAGAAGATCGTCATCCGTTCGTCCGGAGTGTTGCATGGAAACATCACCGCACCTCGGGTGACGCTTGAAGACGGGTCGAAATTTAAGGGCAGCATCGACATGGACTCGCGCCAGGCGGAGAAGGCGGCCGTCCCCGTCGTGCGTGAATCCAAACCCGAAGGCGAGTTACTGAGAAAAACTCAGTTGGAGTCTCACGTCGAGCCCAAAAAGGAAGAGGAATTCAAGAAGGCAAGCATGCCTTACAAGCCTAATGTAGCCGCTCCAAGGACATAATGAAATGGCTTCGGCGGTCGTCGGGCCCAAGCCCCAAGGAGGAGGAAAGTGCGGGCAGCCAGGCGGAGGTTCAGCCTTCGCTGGCGCTCAGCACTCTGCTCAGACAGCTGCGGAAGGACCGCATCTACCACATCCTGGAGCTTGGCCCGGCAATCGGTCACAACATTGAGTACCTTTCGCGGTTTCAGTGCCGCATTCGGGTAGAGGATCTTTATCGCACTCTAAGCTCTTTTGACTACGTGTCGGGCAGCGACTCAGTCGACTTCGAGGCGGTATTTCAGTACCTTCTGCCTTACGAGCGGGATACGCGCTTCGACATCGTGTTTGCGTGGGATCTCCTGAACTACCTGGATCGCCAGGAGTTTCTCTACCTGATGCGTCATCTGGCGCGATTCTGCCACACGGGCACGGTCATGTTTGCCCTTATAGCGACGACCAAGAACATGCCCGACCGGCCGGCCGAGTATCGGATCGTAGACGACAACAATGTCGAATGCCGCAATAGCAGCAGCGTGCTGCGCCCCTGTCCCCGGTACCACGATGTCGACCTGCGGCAAATGATGCCCTCCTTCCGCGTCTACAACTCCTATCTGTTGCGCAACGGAATGAAGGAGTATCTGTTTGTCAGCAACTAGGACTTTGCGGCTGACGGCTGACAACTGACAAAGAGCCGGTGGGTCCCCGATTCCCTTGACTCTTTGTCAGCTGTCAGTCGTCAGCTGTCAGCTTGCACCTGTGTCAAAATAGATTCCTCAAAATGACGACTCGGATAAACACATTTCTTTTGGACGTAGGACAGGTTCTGGTTGCTCTCGATTACCCGGCCGCCCTTCGCAGCGTGATGCGGTACACCCAACTGCCGGGCGAAGAAATCTCGAAACGCATGTCCGGCAACCAGGCGGTGCTTCTCTACGAGAGTGGCAAACTGCCGACGCAGAAGTTTTATGAGATCACCTGCCGTTTGCTTGAAATGCAAGTGAGCCTGGAAGATTTCAAGCGTGGCTGGGGCGACATGTTCGCACTCCAGACTCCTGAGGGACAATGCATTTCGGCCACGCTCTTCAGAGAACTCAAACGGAGCTATCGAGTCGTTGCCCTTTCCAATACCAACGAAATGCACTGGGAGTATCTCGAATCCGTCTTTCCGCTGATTCACGAATTCGATGACTACATTCTCTCGTTTCGAGTGGGTACGATGAAGCCTGATCCGGTCATCTATCGCGCGGCCCTGAATTGCGCGGGTTGTGCTCCAGCCGAGGCTTTCTTCATCGACGATCTGCCGGTCAACATACAGGCAGCTGAGGAGCTGGGGATCAAAGGGATCCTGTACCAGGGCGAGGCCCAACTGCGGGCGGACCTGCTCCGGCTGGGGCTGCTTGAACCTACGGCCCGGCTCTAGGCGGGTTGGCGCCGAACGTCTGTCTCCCTATCGCTTCTTTTCACTCTCCGGCTGATCTGCTACCATGCAACCCCACCTGGACCCTTGGACTTCAAGTTCCAAGCGTCTGATCCGAGGAGGCAGACATGTTTCGGCCGGAAATCAAAGTATTAGACTGCTCGATCCGAGATGGCGGACTGATCAACCAGTGGCGGTTTGAAGACGAATTCGTGCGCACTATCTATGCCGGGCTCAGTTGTGCTGGAGTCGACTACATGGAGATAGGCTACAAGGCCTCCAAGGAGCAATTCGACCCGAAGAAGTTCGGCAAGTGGCGGTTTTGCGACGATGAGGAGATCAAACGCGTCATCGACGGCGTTGACTCCCGGATGAAGCTCGCCTGTATGGTCGATATTGGAAGAGTCGAGGAGAAGGACATCCTTCTTCAAAAGGACTCGCCGTTTTCCATGATCCGGGTGGCCTGTTACATAAAGGACATCGACAAAGCCATTGCTCTTTGTGACATGATCAGCGACAAAGGTTATGAAACGACCGTGAACATCATGGCCGTTTCAACCAACCTGGAGCGCGAGATTGACGAGGCACTTAACGACCTCAGCAAGACGAAGATCCCCACGGTCTACGTAGTTGATTCCTACGGGGCGATGTACTGCGAGGACGTGACGTTTCTGGTGAAGAAGTACCGGGAAGCGCTGCCCGGGAAGACTATCGGGATTCACACGCACAACAACCGGCAGCTGGCCTTTGGGAATACGATCCAGGGGATTATCGACGGCTGCAACATGCTCGACGCGTCGGTATACGGGATCGGACGCGGACCGGGGAATTGCTGTCTGGAATTGCTGCTCAGCTTCCTCCAGAACCCGAAGTACAAGCTGCGTCCGGTTCTCCAGTTGATCCAGGAGCGGTTTCTGCCGCTGCGCCAGGAGATCGAGTGGGGTTACATCGTGCCTTACATGATCACCGGCATGCTGAATGAGCATCCGCGCGTGGCGATAGCCTTCCGCGACTCTCCGGAACGCGACAAATTCGTGCACTTCTACGACACGCTGACCACCCCGGAGCCCGACGACCAGACCGGCGGGGCGTAGTGCGCGCTTTTCAGAGCCGCGAGCGGAGCGTTTTTCGCGGAGTGATCTGGCCCTTGCCTCTGGTCTGGGCGCGATTGGTTTCCCGAGGAGAGGGCCGGGTCCGCTCCGCAAAAAACGCTCCGCTTGCGGCTCTGAAAGATGCTCTGCACCTGGGGTGAAGGTTCCGCGCCCCTGTGCTATACTTTCGCCTTTACCCACTTCCCGAACGCCGGAGTGGCGGAACTGGCAGACGCACCAGACTCAAAATCTGGCGAGCCTTACAGCTCGTGGGGGTTCGACTCCCCCCTCCGGCACCAATGGAATCAATAACTTAGCTGGTTTCTCCGGTCCTGCCGCCTCGACTCACTTTTCTCCTGTCTAGTGGAGTCAAGTCCACAAGTCGTGTTTGAGACTGATCTTGCTTGACTCGTCGGCGCACTAGCAGGCTTATCTCCAAGCGTTCAGAAAGGCGGGGGGCTAATTATCGGGTCCAGCCAGCGCGTAATCGTACTTCTCACGCAATCGGGTAAACTACCTTGATGGTCGACAAGCAACCCGTCGTCGACAATCATTCGCCTCCCGAAGCGAAGATCAACCTCTTCCGATCGCTGTTTCGCGGGCGAGAGGATGTCTACCCACGCCGGTTCCAGAGTCGAAAGACTGGGAAGGCCGGGTATTCCCCGGCGTGCGGGAACGAATGGGTCCGAGGCGTCTGCGAAAAGCCGAAGATCAAGTGCACGCAGTGTCCAAATCAGCGCTTCCTCCCTGTCACCGATGATGTGATCCGACAGCACCTTGCCGGTCACGATGAACTTGGCCGCGAGTTCGTTATCGGTGTCTACCCAATGCTCCACGACGAGACGTGCTTCTTCCTTGCGGCTGATTTCGACAAAGCCGGCTGGAAGGAGGATGCTCAGGCTTTCCTCGAGACGTGTCGTCTGAAGAATGTGCCGGCCGCTCTCGAACGTTCTCGCTCCGGGGAGGGCGCCCATATCTGGTTCTTCTTCGAACAAACGATCCCTGCCGGGCTTGCCCGGAAGCTCGGTTCTCATCTCCTCACCGAAAGCATGGAACGCAGACCGGACATCGGCCTGGATTCGTACGACCGGTTCTTTCCCAACCAGGACACTCTGCCGCAAGGGGGATTCGGGAATCTGATTGCGCTGCCTCTCCAGAAAGGCCCCCGGGAGCAGGGGAACACTGAGTTCCTTGATAAGGACTTGATTCCTCATGCTGATCAGTGGGCCTTTCTCTCGCAGGTCCGCAAACTGAATCGGAACGATCTCGAGGAGATAGTCGGGGCAGCCGAAGCTGCCGGCCGAATCGTTGGTGTACGTATGGCGCCTGACGATGAAGAGGCCGCTCCCTGGAAGACCTCGCCATCCCGCCGATCGCTGGACCCGCCGATCACAGGTCCTTTACCTCCCAAGATTGAGAGCGTGTTATCGAATGAGGTCTTCGTCCCCAAGGAAGGCCTGCCTCCCGCCTTGCGTAATCGGCTGATTCGGCTGGCGGCCTTTCAGAACCCCGAATTCTATAAGGCACAGGCGATGCGACTGCCGACCTATGAAAAGCCGCGTGTTATAGCCTGCGCACGTGACTACCAATTCCACATCGGACTGCCACGAGGCTGTCTCGGGGACGTCCGGCAGCTCCTCGCAGATCTGAAGATCAAACTCTCCGTTTCCGACGAAAGGCAGAACGGCCGGGTGTTGGATCTGGAATTTCGGGGAGAACTACGACCCGAGCAGAAACTCGCCGCCAATGCCTTGTTGGCTTTCGACGACGGGGTCTTGTCTGCGACAACGGCATTCGGCAAGACGGTTGTCGCGGCTTGGCTCATTGCTAAGCGTCGTGTCAACACTTTGATCGTGGTTCATCGCGCCCAGTTGCTTGAGCAATGGGTGGAACGCCTGAAATCGTTTCTGGAGCTGCCCGAAGCGGCCATGGGAACAATTGGCGGTGGCAGAAAAAAGCCAACTGGACTCCTGGACGTAGCAGTCATGCAGAGCTTGGTCCGCAAAGGCGTGGTCGATGATCTGGTCGGCGAATACGGCCAATTGATCATTGACGAATGCCATCACATTCCAGCCTTCAGTTTCGAGCAAGTGGCCCGCCGCGCCAAGGCGAAGTTCGTCCTCGGCCTCTCAGCGACTCTCGTCCGGAAGGACGGACATCATCCGATCATATTCATGCAGTGCGGGCCGCCACGGTATACAGTCGACCCAAGGAGACAAGCTGCTCAACGACCCTTTGAGCACAGCGTTATGGTCCGCCCGACGGTGTTCGAGACGCTGCGACTCGCTGACCCTGATGCCAGGCTTCAATTTCATGAACTATACGACGAACTGATCTCGGACCAGAGAAGAAACGAACTCATTTGCGATGAGATCGTCCAGGCGGTTAAAGACGGCCGTTCTCCAGTAGTATTGACCGAACGCAAGGAACACCTCGACACTCTGGCAGAGTGTCTCTGCCCCAAAGTCCAAAACCTGATAGTCCTGCACGGAGGAATGGGCCGTAAACGGCTGCGCGAGGTCCGAGCGGCGTTGTCGGCTCTGCCGGAGAACGAAGAACGCGTGATTCTCGCCACGGGAGGCTGCATCGGAGAGGGGTTCGATGACCCGCGCCTCGACACCCTTTTCCTGACACTGCCGATCTCGTGGCGCGGCACTGTGGCCCAATATGTTGGCCGATTACACCGATTGCACGAACGGAAGCACGAGGTTATGGTTTACGACTACGCCGACCTCAACGTCCCGATGCTCGCACGGATGTTTGATCGGCGTTGTCGCGGGTATGAGGCAGCCGGCTATCGGATTCTGCTGCCGGCGAGCGCGGTTCCCGGCTGGCCGGCTGATGTGCCGCTTCCGGTAGACCCGGCTTGGAAAAGAGACTACGCGGCCAGCGTCCGGAGACTTATCCGTGACGGAGTGGATAAGCCGTTGGCTAACCTCTTCGTCAGTGCAGCCATGACCCAGGCTGCAGAAGCCAGTGGAGCCAACCGAGCCCGAAGCGCGAGCGAGGCATTCCTGTATCGTCGCCTGGAGACTCTGGCGGCCACTGGAGGGCGATTTCGGTTGAATGGTGAATTGCCTATCCCGTTCGCCGGGCGCAATGCCATGGAAGTCGACTTCTTGTGCTTGGAAGCGGCGATCGTATTGGAACTGGATGGGGCGCAACATCTGGCCAGTGTTGAGGCATATCGAAGCGACCGACGAAAGGACTATCTGCTGCAAGAGAACGGCTACCTGGTGCTCCGTTTTCTCGCCGAAGACCTCGCGAAGCAACTGGACGAAGTTTTAGACACGATCCTAAGAGCTCTCGCTCATCGGCTGAGAAAGCCATAACCAGAACCGGCGGTGTTCCTGTCGCCGAAAATCACTCAACCGATTACTGCCAGGTGATCGGTAGCAGAACCTTTGATCCGAGCAATTCTGTTGTCGAAACAAGATCGGAGCGCTGCTTGAAAAGCAAAATCCGGAAAATCTACCGAAAACCCGGGGGATCTCCTCCCCATCGGAAAGTGCTTGTGAATACTTAGCCTATTGGGGCTGATCCGTTTCCGTTGATCGAAGACTCGAGCCGTGAGATCGTTCGCATTATGTCTTCGAAAGTCGGAACATGACCAAAGAGCATGGCCTGCATGTTCCGGTAATCTCGGCGCAGATCCTCAACACGGTAATCAGGAGGCAGTAGTTTCAAGCTGCCCGGTCTCGCTTCCTCGTATTTGGCCCATGAACAGTGATAGAACCTCGCTTTAAACTCGACCACTTCCTCCAATAGATCGATTCTTTCGAGGGCACTGACGCAGACGGGCGAACAACAGAGCCGGTGCACGTCGTAATAGTGACGAGAATATTTGGCGGGAAGCGGCCTGTCCTCGGTTCGATGAGCTTCTTGGTGGAGGATAGTCGCCTTTTCCCAAAACGTTCTTTCGGCAAGTATCGTCCTCACTCCGGTGCTGGCCTGGCTGAAAACAACAGGGAATCGCTCCGCAGCGTAAGGGGTAATCTGCTTCTCCTCATTCGGCACCCAAGCAGCCAAGGGCCCGATCTCGAGTCGAATCTCGGGCAGAATGTAGTCAAGGGAGAAGGCTCTCGGGTAAGTGATGAGAACATCCTGGTCGGTGGTTCTAACCTGTACGCGTGTGCCAGCCTGTTCGCTCAGCTGCTGGCTCAAGTCGGGGCCCATGTGATCAGCCAAAAAGCAGGCGGCTCGGCGGTTCGCCTCCTGCGAAAACCGGTTCTGTTGCGTGATCGACCGGTTTTGCCAGGGTTCCTTTGAATAGCCCAAGAGCTCCCAATCAAGGATCAGGTCAATATCCTCAGAAAAGCGCTCGATTATTGCATAAGCTTTTGAAAGACTGGTCCCGCCTTTGAACGCTAGCCTTTCTTTCCACTGACTACGGGAAAACAGAAAATCAAGAACCCAGCAAACCCAAAAGTCCTTCTCGATGATCGCCTCATGGACTTCCATGGCCTGAGCGGTCGCTCTGAAGAGTTCCTTCCTGTCCTTCTCGCCCAATCGCGCTACTTCACGCACCTTGCTCGCCTTCGGATTGAAGCTTCCTTATGAATTCGTAAACCCACCCCGTCGAGTATTTCGCTTCCCTGACGGCCCGCGCCCGATCTCTGGCATCGAAACGCTTCTTGAGCTCATCGATTAGGGAATCGTCCACTCTGGCTCGTCCAAGGGCCTTGAGTCCCTGAACTAGAATTGCCGTCCTCGGGGAAAGGGAGGACGTCTCTCTGTTAGTACGGTGTGTGAAGACCAATGTGCCACCGCGCCATTTGTACCTTCTCGATGGACCGTCACTCAAGTACTGCCATTGGGCGGGCACCTGCCGGGATAAGCCGAGTAGGTTCAGCGCGGTTTCTCCCGAAGGAAGTATGGTCCAGCCATGGTTTCTGGCTATCGCCCGGGCGATAGCGTCCGGATCTGGGCTTGCTTCTGCTTGGAGCAGGCGACTGAAGCTCGGATAATCGTAGACCCCGCGCAAGAGGCGGCGAATGGTTCCCTGTTTTTCCAGCCGAGCAAGCACCTGCCGAACACTCGCGTGGCTTCCTAAGTCCAAAAAGTCTTTTGGAGTAAAAACCTTACCCCTACCACTGCCGTATATCCTGCTAACAACCTTATCTGCTATTAGTTCGGGCATAACTTGTGCCACCATCTGTCACGAATTATAGATATTTTTCGTGACACGATCAAGGTTCATGGAGGATCGTCACGGTCAGGGGAGGGCGCCGGGAAGAGTCAGGGGGTTGGCGTTCGCTGGCATGCCAGCGGACGCCACCCCCCTGACTCTTCCCGGCGCCCTCCCCTGACCGTGACGATCCTGACTAACGGGTCTGCTTGTCGGAACAAAATCGGAACACCACTTGGCGAAAAAGCCAAAATCCGGGGGAAATCTACCGGAAATCGGGGGATTTCCTTCCCGTCTGTAAGTGGTTGTGAATGCGTGAGAAATCGGGGGCGTTGGTAGATATTGGTGGGATATTGGCAGATATCGGCTTCCGGTTCCAAAGACTCAAAATCTGGCGAGGCTTACACCTCGTGGGGGTTCGACTCCCCCCTCCGGCACCAATGAAATCAATAACTTAACGAATTTCTCTGGCCCTACTGCCTCGACTCACTTTTCTCCTGTCTAGTGGAGTCAGGTGCGCAAGTCGTGTTTGAGGCTCCTCTTGCTCGACTCGTCGGCCCGTTTGCACGCTTATAACCCAGTGTTCCGAAAGGGCGGGGCAGGCTGACTGCCGATTTTCGAAGATGCAGTCCTCGAACAGTCCGGGCGGCTGGCCGCTGTTGACGCCATCACGA
>Ga0105104_10002838_pt1 | contig 12494 bp, 14 predicted proteins | sample PPLLaktember2015_3_FD_87034 | JGI IMG/M metagenome (GOLD analysis project Ga0105104, IMG submission 87034) | Freshwater sediment microbial communities from Prairie Pothole Lake near Jamestown, North Dakota, USA - PPLs Lake P7 Core (6) Depth... | ecosystem: Environmental > Aquatic > Freshwater >...
AATTAGTAAAGTGAAATATTCCAAATCGATTTAGCCTGTAGTCCACGGATTAAATGTAAATCGAGAATAAACAATTGCTGATCGGGGATTAACAGATGTAAATCGGGAATTTTAACATTAAAATTGGGGATTTTAAGATTAAAACGGAGCATTTTAAGATTAAAATTGGGGATTTTAAGATTAAAATTGGGGATTTTAAGATTAAAACGGAGCATTTTAATATTAAAATTGGGGATTTACAGATTAAAATTGGGGATTTTAAGATTAAAACGGAGCATTTTAATATTAAAATTGGGGATTTACAGATGACAATCGGGTATTTTCAGATGACAATCGGGCATTGTCATGTGAAAGCCGGGGATTTTCGTATGACAAGTGGTTTTTTGATAACGATGGGGGGACCCTTAATTTACACAAAATAGTATACACTCCCCATGCATTAATATATTAACCCCGGTAACGGGTAAATTTTGATCGTCATCGACACTTTTAGTGTCGTCGTCGAGACTTTTAGTGTCATCGTCGAGACTTTTAGTGTCGTCGTCGAGACTTTTAGTGTCGCCGTCGAGACTTTTAGTGTCGTCGTCGAGACTTTTAGTGTCGCCGTCGAGACTTTTAGTGTCGTCGTCGAGACTTTTAGTGTCATCGTCGACACTTTTAGTGTCGTCGTCGACACTTTTAGTGTCATCGTCGACACTTTTAGTGTCGTCGTCGAGACTTTTAGTGTCGTCGTCGACACTTTTAGTGTCGATCGCCGCCATCGATAAGCAAATCGAGACCTAACCGATGCGAGAAACCATCCATTTAAGCTCTATTCTTATAATAAAAGCGCCGTTCATCCGCTGCGGTTTTTTTTTCATTATTTCCCTCTCGAAGACAAACGGTTTATTTTGGTTTTATAATTTTCTTGACTGTCCCGAATGCCACTCCGAATGCCACTAAGGGGGGTTTAGAGGGACTTTTGTCGAGAAGTTCATGAGCCCGCTGATTTGAACTTGTTTATCGATGCATCCGAGGAATTCGATATTCCCGGCCCAGCAATAAATCCCACGCAGTGTGTCAATTTGACTAAAATCACCATTCGTGGTATTCTTAAAAACCTAAAAGAACCCCTAAAGATCAACAAAATCAATGCTGCGACAATATAATTATAAATGGAGGTCTTCGTGAGCGACTCGACTGTTTTTTGGCACACCCTGCCTATTGAAGATGTATACAAAAAACGGGAAACTTCCCCCAGCGGTTTAACAGATATAGAGGCAGCCCGTCGGTTGGAGCAATATGGCCCCAATGAACTCAAGGCCGCACAGCGCATTTCGCCGTGGGCTTTGCTCCTGGAACAATTCAAAAATGTACTGATCATTATATTGATCGTGGCGATAGTGCTTTCTGCTTTTTTGGGGCATAGTGTCGAAGCCATTGCTATAGCCGTTATCGTGATGTTTGCCGTGATTTTGGGTTTTGTGCAGGAGTATCGCGCCGAACGTGCCATTGACGCTTTACGACGAATGGCGGCGCCTGCGGCAACAGTCCTGCGCAACGGTCAAGAAATTGAAATACCGGCCCGCGAGTTAGTACCGGGGGATATTATTTTCATGCGGGCTGGCGATAAAATCCCTGCGGATGTGAGACTGACAGAAGCCGTCAACTTGCAAATCGAAGAAGCCACCCTTACAGGCGAGTCGGTGCCGGTAGAAAAGCATACCGCTCCCCTCGATACCCCGGATTTAACGCCGGGGGATTGTAAAAACATGGCATATGCCGGGACTTCCCCGACTTATGGACGGGGACGCGGAATCGTTATAAATACCGGTATGTATACGGAATTCGGTAAAATTGCCCGGCTGCTTCAAACGGTTGAAACGGGTAAAACCCCCCTTCAAGAAAACCTGGACAAAGTGGGCAAAATACTGGCGCGGGCCGCTTTTGTCATCGTGGCCATTATTGTAGCCCTGGGTGTACTCCGAGGTCAGCCTTTTATCGAAATGTTGGTTTTCGGCATCGCTTTAGCCGTGGCTGTAGTCCCGGAAGCGCTGCCGGCCGTAGTAACTATTTCCCTGGCTATCGGCGTCCAACGCATGGTCAAACGTCAAGCACTGATTCGCCGCCTCCCGGCGGTCGAAACCCTGGGCAGCACCTCCATCATCTGTTCCGATAAAACCGGCACCCTGACAAAAGACGAGATGACGGCGCGTAAAATCTTTGTAGCTGGGGAAATCCTGGAAATCTCCGGCGCAGGCTATGAACCGCATGGCCGGTTTTCCCTCGACGACACGCCGGTGGAGCCCTCCCACCTATTGCAGCGATTATTAAAAGCCGCTGCGCTGGCCTCCGATACCCATATTGTTTTTAACGAAACCGACCAGCGGTGGCATATCAAAGGCGATCCCACTGAAGGAGCCCTGGTGGTAGCTGCGGCCAAAGCGGGACTGGAAAAAATCGACCTGGATAACCGGTTCCCCCGTGTGAACGAGATACCTTTTACTTCCGAAACCAAACGCATGACCACCCTGCATACCGACAACCAGGGAGTAATCGCTTATTCCAAAGGCGCGCCGGAAATTATTCTTAAATCCTGTACGCAATATTTGTCTAAAGATGGAGAAACGGCGCTTACGCCGGGAATTAAAAACACTATTATAGAAGCAGGCCGGGGCATGGCAAACCAGGCCCTGAGGGTCCTGGCTATCGCTGAAAAAAAAGATGCTGCGATTGAAACAGCAGAACATGATATGACGTTCCTGGGCATGGTGGGAATGATCGATCCACCCCGCCCGGAGGTGATGGATGCGATCCGGACATGCAAGTTAGCGGGTATCAAAGTCGTGATGATCACAGGAGACCATCCGTTGACGGCCCAGGCCACAGCCCGCGAACTGGGTATTCTCAAAAATGGACGGGTTGTTACCGGTGCAGAATTGGAAGCCATGACCGACGAAGAGTTTGATAACGAGGTGGAGAATATCGAGGTCTATGCCCGCGTTTCACCCTCCCATAAATTGCGGGTGGTTACTTCGTTGCAGGGGAAAGGACATATTGCAGCCATGACGGGTGACGGCGTGAATGACGCGCCTGCACTGAAAAAAGCCGATATCGGGATCGCTATGGGTATTACGGGCACGGATGTAACGAAAGAAGCCGCAGCCATGATGCTCACCGACGATAATTTTGCTTCCATTGTCGCCGCTGTGGAAGAAGGGCGCGGCGTGTTCGAAAATATCAAAAAGTATTTGATGTATTTAATTTCCTCCAACATCGGTGAAATTTGCCTCATGGCGGTCGCTTCGCTGGTGGGGCTTCCGCTGCCGTTGAGTGCGGTACAAATCTTGTATGTGAACCTGGCCACCGACGGCCTGCCTGCTTTAGCTCTCGCCGTAGATCCATCGGACCCCGATTTGATGCGCCGTAAACCCAGGAACCCCCGCACCGGGCTTTTCACACGCCCCGTTATCGTTCTAATGGGATTAGGTGGTTTATGGTCAACTATTATTAACGTCGGTATTTTTGCCTGGGCCCTCAATGCAGGATATACTCTCAAGCACGCCATGACTCTTACGTTTGTTTCCCTGGTGTTAATCCAATTTTTTAAGGCTTACAACTTCCGTTCCGACCGTCATTCCGTGTTGAAAAAACCTTTTGCCAATAAATGGTTAAACATCGCTATCCTGTGGGAATTAACCTTGCTGATCCTGATCGTTTATTTACCTTTCTTGCACAAACCTTTCGGGACTTTCAGCCTCACCCTCATGGATTGGTGTATTGTTATCGGTCTGACTGCCACAGTTTCGCCTTTATTGGAAATTGCCAAGTGGTTTGAGCGCCGCGGCTGGCTGGGAAAGATTAATAACTAAACTCACTGCGTGGTCCAGGTTACGTGGAAATTCCGTAGATATGTATAATACTAAGCTTTATAGATTTATTTTTTCGGTTCTTTTTTGTCCGTTCTGCCCTGGGTCGTTACCCACACATTTTGAAAGAGAGCCTTTTTTTCTATTTAATCGCGCTGAAAACGCGAGCGGCATATTGCCCTATTTACAACCATCTCCGGGTTCGCCCCTACGGGATGTCGATCGTCCGTGAGATTTTTGACTTGGAGCAGGGGCCAGGTATGCCTGGCCCAGACCGGTGTGTCTGCCCAATTAATCCATTGCCCATTAAGTCCACCAAACAATAAATTAACCATTATCGATTTTTAAAAAAAAAGGCAGTCGAAAAAAAATCCTTTAAAAAAGCATTTTCCTCTTTACTTTTTTTTTCCAATTCTCTAAACTAATTAAAAGAAAACTTTTCCGAATAAATAATAAGTTTGGAGGAACCATATGTTAGGTGTGCTTACTAAATCAAATTTTGACCCCCACCTTAACGATATTTTTCAAGTACATACCGAAACTGTCGGTGTCGTCGATATCCAATTGGTGGAAATCACAGGGAAAAAAACGGCGGTAACAGAAGGTTTCTCGTTGATTTTCCATGGGTCAAAGGACAAAGAGTTTGGACAGCGTATTTACAGGATCACGCATCCCAAAATGGGTGAAATGGAGTTGTTCCTGGTTCCCGTAACCTACCATAAAACCGATGGGATGTATTACCAGGCGGTATTTAACCGTTTAGTTGAAAAAAAAAATTAAGGCTCACAAGGAGGAAATTATGGATGCCTTTATAGGTGAAATTCGATTATTTGCCGGGAATTATGCCCCGCAAGATTGGGCGTTGTGCGATGGTTCTCTATTACGAATCGCCGATTACAATACGCTATACGCCCTATTAGGAACGACCTACGGCGGCGATGGCGCCACGACGTTCGCCTTACCTGATTTGCGAGGTAGGGTCCCTGTAAGTTTCGGCCAACTCACGGGCGGATCGATTTATGTCCAGGGACAAAAGTTGGGTGAAGAGACTCATACCCTGACTGAAGGCGAACTCGCTGCGCATTCCCATTTATTGATGGGTGCGAATGCAGCCGGGACCCTGGATTTACCGGGCGGTAACTTACTGGCGAATGCGGCGGCCTATTGCACAGCTCCCACCGACGGTACAGTGGCAGCGATGAACAATAATTCTCTTTCAAGTGCAGGCGGCTCCCTGGCTCATGACAACGTCATGCCGTTTATGGTGCTGAACTATATCATCTGCATCAACAACGGTATTTTCCCTGACCGGCCGTAAGAGAATACTATTAGGAGGAAAACATGTCAGATCCATTTCTTGGTGAAATAAAACTATGTGCGTTTACGTATGCCCCCCGTGGTTGGGCTTTATGCGACGGGCGAACGATGACTATCAGTCAGAATAATGCCCTTTACTCATTATTGAGTACCACGTTCGGAGGGGATGGAAAGACCTACTTCAACCTCCCGGATTTACGCGGGAAAACCACGATTCATATCGATGCTGCGAATAGTTTGAAGCAAGGGAACAACGGTGCGGATGAAAGAGTGACCTTAACTACCAGTCAAATTCCATCTCATACTCACACTTTAAATGCAGTAAATACAGTGGCTACGGCCAATGTACCCACCGGGTTGATGTTGGCTCAGAGTCCTGCTTCCACTGCCCCCAATCTTTATCAAACCCCGCCCCAGGCCTTAATCAACTTGAATACCGGTTCGATTCTTAACGACGGAGGCAGCGCGCCCCACAACAACATTCAGCCGACATTGGTCTTGAATTATTGTATCGCCCTGACGGGTATTTACCCGCCGAGGTCTTAAAAGGAGGAAAACATGAGCGAACCATTTATCGGTGAAATTCGTATATTGCCTTATACATACGCACCTATGGATTGGGTGAGCTGCGACGGCCAACTGCTGCCGTTGGCCCAGTATCAAGCGTTGTATGCAGTTATCGGTACCGCTTTCGGCGGTGACGGTAGAAATAATTTCGGCGTGCCGAACCTGAAAGGCAGGGCGGTAATGGGAGCCGGTAATGGCCCCAATCTTACGCCCCGTGCTTATGCAGCCACCGGCGGGAATGCCGCCGTTACCTTGACCAACAATCAAATGCCTAACCATAGCCACACCCTGCAAGCCACTTCAACCACGCAAAACAGTGCTGTGGTTCAAAATGGGTACCTGGCGAACCCAGGTGGAAGATCTAAAATTTACGGCGCATATTCCCAGCCCGATAATGTAAATTTGAGCGCCACTTCTGTCCAGGCTAACGGGGGCACTACAGCCCACAATAACCGCCAACCCTACCTGGTTCTTCAATTCTGTATTGCAACGAGCGGGATCTACCCCGTGCGACAATAGTCCATAGTTGTAAATCAAAATAAAATAGTTAAAAGCCGGGAACCTGGCTCAACCAGGCCCCGGCTTTTTTATTTTATTTATCTCCGGCACTCGTCGCCCCCTTTTATCAAAAGTAACCTTAAGTTAGTGGGGGTTTTTCTTGACTGTCCCCTTTTTTTTTTAATACATTCTTGACTGTCCCCTTTTTTTAAAAATTCACAATATATTCTTGACTGTCCCCTTTTTTTCTTTTTTTTAATATTCACAAAAAGGTGGGTTGAATTTTTTTAAAAAATATATATAATATACAGGTTTGCCAAAAAAATAAGGGACAAAATCAATGAGCTCGATTGAAGCGGTTAATGCGTTGAATGGATCGATTCGCCTAACGGGTAGTGCTTCTCCCGTGGAAAAAAAGGAGTTGACACTCAAAGAAAAAGGAGATGTGAAACTCTTACAGCAGCATGATATCAGTGTTCGACACCATGAAATGTCCCATTTGATGACTGCGCATGATATCGCCATCAGCGCACCTTCTTTTGAATACAAACGGGGACCGGACGGGATTAAATATGCAGTTAGGGGAGAAGTCAACCTCGATTCGTCCCTCGACTTAAGAAACCCGGAAGCCGCCATTGAAAAAGCGTTGAAAATTCAACATGCCGCTTTAGCCCCTGCGGATCCATCACCCAAAGATATGCGTGTTGCTGCCCAAGCAAGACTCATCGAAGCGAAAGCCTACCGGAAACTCAACCGGGAAGAAATACAAAAAAATATCGTCGATAATAGGTATAACGACAGCGGCGATATCCAAAAAAATTTGCACACGATCCTGGATCTGTTCTCTTAAAAGTCCGGGGATCACGAAACCTGGGAATAATCGTGTTTCCTTTTAAAAAAAGCGATCTCACCGGGAGATAATTCTCTCCATTGGCCAATGGGTAATTTTTTTAATTGAATCGTACCGACAGCGATCCGTTTCAATTTTTCCACCGGGTGCCCGATATATTTGAACAAGTTTCGAACAACGTGTTTTTTTCCTTCTATAATTGAAACCCGGAGCCATGAGTTACCCTGGGCTGTTTTTTTGATAAAATCGACACTCAGCGGTTTTATGCGCTGTCTCTCCACAAAAACTCCTTTTGCAGCGATATTTTTCAATTCTTCCTGGGTTAAAGTTCCTTTTATTTTGACCATATATACTTTTGGAACCTGGTTTTTAGCAGAGATGATAAAGTGAGTCAGGTCGCCGTCATTGGTGAGTAAAATCAGTCCCTCGGAGTTGTAATCGAGGCGTCCTACAGGGTAGACCCGAATGGGAATATCTTTGATAAAATCTTTAATCGTAGGTCGTTGTTGTGGGTCGTCCAGTGTGGTCACTACCCCCATGGGTTTATTCAAGATGTAATAGGCTTTTTGATCGATTTTAATTTTTATTTTTTTTTCATCCATGCGGATGATGTCTTTGGAAATATCCACCGGGAAGTTCGGGTTAGTAATAACCTGGTTATTGATGGAAATCCGTTCTTCATGGATGGCCTGGCGGATATTCCGGCGGCTTTCGATGCCGGCGGCTTGCAATACTTTTTGCAATTTTTCAATTGTCATTTTGAATTCTCTCTTTTATTTTTATATCGTTATTTATTTCTATTTCTGGATATTCAAGCGCTTCATCAATTCGGACAGGGTAGTGGATTTCAATTCCAATTCGCTGGCCGCTTGTTTTTGTATCCAATTATTTCGTTCCAGGGCTTCCAGGATAAGTTCCCGTTTAAGGGCTTCGATTCGTTCGTAGAAGTTCCCGCTTTTCGGGATAACGGAGCGAGTTCCGAGGACATCGACCGGGAGCAGATCAGGGGTGAGGGTTTCGCCGGTGACGAGGATAATTGCCCGGAGTATAGTATTCTCCAATTCACGGACATTGCCAGGCCAGTTATAGTCCATCAAGTATTTTAAGAATTTGTTGTCCATTCCTTTGACGGTTTTATTGTTTTCAGGCGCATATTTCCGGGTGAAGTGTTCAGCCAATAAAGGGATATCTTCTTTACGTTCCCTGAGTGGAGGAAGGTGGATGTTGAGGATATTTAAACGGTAATAGAGGTCTTCTCGGAATTCGTTCTTTTTTACTTTTTCTTTTAAATCCACATTGGTTGCTACGATGATCCGGACGTCCACTTTAATGGTTTTATTACTGCCCAGGGGTTGGATTTCTTTTTCCTGGAGAACACGTAGGATTTTGGTTTGGGTTTCGTTGTCCAGGAGGGCGATTTCATCTAAAAAAAGGACGCCGGTATCGGCTTCTTCAAAAATACCTTTTTTATCCGTGTAAGCGCCGGTAAATGCCCCTTTTTTATACCCGAACAGGATACTTTCGAATAGTGTAGGTGGGATATTGCTGGAGTTAAAGGAGAAAAAGGGTTTATCTCGGCGGTTGGAATTCTGAAAAATGGCTTTAGCAACCAGTTCTTTCCCTGTTCCGCTTTCTCCCGTAATCAGTACCGTCGAGGTGCTGTTAGTCACGCTTTCTACAAGAGAAAGCGTCTTCATTAACGGGCGGCTTTTACCGATGATATTTTTGAAAGAGAAGCGTTCATTTAATACCCGTTTCAATTGGATATTCTCTTTATTGATATACCGTTCTTTGATAAGGCGGTCGATTTTGTATTTGATTTCAAGGTTATTGAAGGGCTTTTGCAGGTAATCTTCCGCTCCCATTTTTATGGCTTCGATGGCGGATTCGATGGTTCCGAAAGCGGTTAAGAAAATAGTTTTGATATCGGGATCGTCTTTTTTTAATTCTTTAAAAATCTCGATACCGGATGTACCGGGGATCATGAGGTCCATGATCACGACATCGACATCCGGGGTGTGATTGGATTTCGCCTGGCTTTTGTTTTCTGAAACGATCAACCGGTATTCAGGTTCTTTAAATATACGTTTGAAGATGTCGTGAATAATACTTTCATCATCCACCAGGTGGATAATTTTTTCTCTCATATTTTCATACTCCTTAGAGGGCTTTTGATGGGGAAAGTAACATTAAAGGTTGTTCCTTTATTCAATTTACTGTTCACCGTAATTTCTCCATAATGTTCTTTAATAATGGAATAAGAGATGGATAAACCGAGGCCCGTTCCTTTTCCTTTTTCTTTGGTAGTGAAAAAGGGGTCGAATATTTTTTTCATGTATTTGGGGTCGATTCCATGTCCATTATCTTTGATACGGATACCCAGTTCCCGATCCGTATCGCTGCCGGAAATTGAAATGACACCGTTGGAATCGTTTACAGCGTCGCTTGCATTGATGATGAGGTTAATGATCATTTGCTGCAGCCGACTGGAATAGCCGTATAATTTATGTCGAAAATTGAAATCTTGATGGAGGGTAATATTTTTTTTCTTCAAGTTATGTTCTACCAGGGCGACACTTTCATTTATGACTTTATTCAAATCCAATTCCGTGGGTAGTTCGCCTTTTTGCCTGGAGAAATCCAGCAGTGTCCGGATTATCTTATTGGCACGAATAACCTGTTCCTGGATTTTTAGTACCAGGTCGATGTTATCCGGCGATCCCGGGTTTTGAATGATGAATTGGCAATAGGAGGATATCCCGGTTAAGGGGGTATTCACTTCGTGGGCAACACCAGCAGAAAGAAGGCCCAGCGATGCCATTTTTTCCGTTGTAATCAATTGATTTTGCATCGACACTTTTTCTGTGACATCCTCAAACACCAGTATGTTCCCGATAACTTTACCGGAACTGTCTTTCAAGGGGGATATCTGGATATCGAAGGTCAGTTCGGTATTGGAAATATCGACTTTCACATTATGAAGGGTGGAGAGTTCTTTCGGTTGTTTATATTTATATATTTCTTTCCATAGATCGCGTCCGAAGGTGTTATGGGCTTTGGTTCCGATCGCTTTTGCTGCCGGGACTTTGAATTTGGCTTCCATGAAATCGTTCCAGGTTTTAATAATGTTCAAATTCGTTAATACCACGATCCCAAGATTGATGTTTTCGATGATATTTTCATTGAACTCCTTTAGCAGGTTGATTTCATTGAATTGGGTTTCCAGTTCGGAATAAAGATAGGCATTTTCAACAGAGAGGGTTAATGGCGAATCGATGCTGAACATTATTTCCCAATCTTCCAGGGAAAGGTATGTGTGATCCTCTTTGGGCCCGAAAGAAATGAACCCCACCAGCCTATCCTGGGTTTTTAAGGGGAGGAACTGGTAATAAATCATATCTTTCAAGGCATTGAAATCCTTGGGGTATTTGCGTTGGAAATCAGCGGGAGAAAAGATGATCAGGTTTTCATTGCGGAACAGATCATTGATGAAACTGTGAGATAGTACAATTCTCTTTTTTTCCGGGAACACAAAAAAAACATTTTTTTTCCGGTGGATCACAAACGCGCTTTTTTGCAGTTGGAATCCATTATTAATAGTATTTAAAAAGTTCGTGACAATAGTATAGAGATTTCGTTCGTTCCGAAAGGATTGGATCAATTCGGATAGTTTATTTTTAAAATCGGCAATGCCTCGGAAAAATACTCTTTCGAAGTATTTATGAGCTGTTTCTTCGATGGGTTTGAATAGGAGGCCCGCTGTTAGGATGGAGGCGACGGACCAAAAAATCCCCAGGAGTTTGTTTTGTTCGATGGTACTCCCCAGGATGAAAAAAATAAAGAAAATAAATACGAAAATCGATGCGATGGCTATCGTCTTTTTAATAATATTTTCGATATCCGTGAATTTACGGTGCCCCAGGTAGTAAATTAGGCTGATGGGTAAAAAAACCAACAAAAAAGGGCTGACTTTCACCAGGATGAAAGAGGACTTGTCTATTATCGAAACCCATTGAGTTAAAACCACGATTGCAGGGATACTGATACAGGCGCCGATAAGGGGTAAAATGAACCGCGCTTGTTTTCGTTTGAAAATTAACCACAGGTTGGACGTCATAAACGAAACCAGGCACAGAGCCAGGTAGAAACTGAAATAATTGGAAGTAATCCGTCGTAGATTGTTAATGGATAATAATAGAGACTCACTGTCGGCATGGACCATGTGTGGAATAATAAAAAATATATTCAAAATGATGATGATGGTGGGTGCCATATAGATGAGTATTTTTAACAAGTTTGGTCGTAGAAGCTGCATCCGGACAATTTTCAATTTTATCGGGAAATAGAGCGAATAATGCAGAAGCAGCGATGGAAAAAGAATAAAACAAAACCGGTCCAAAAATAGGAAAACAAAATCGGACGCATTATATGAACCGGTGGGAGAGAAAATCAAAAACCCCGAAAAAGTCAACGTCATAATATAAAAATAAAAAGGAGGAGAAAATCCCTCCTTTCTTTTCAAGTGGATAATATTGAGTAGGTTCAGTGTTAGAAGGATAAGAAAAATACCCGCAAAAGCAAAAACATAGTATGAAAAAGGCGTATATTGAGTTACTCTATCGACGGCTACATCGCGGGCGATCCCTTCATGTTCGATCCCGTAGAGGTAAACGTTGGTTCTTTTCAATATGAAAACTCGCTGCAGGTCGATTAAATTGGTGACAACATATTTGTTAACCGTAAGCAGTAAATCCCCTTTTTGAATGAGGTTGTTCCCGGGTGATTTTTCGCATACCAGGCCTTCAGCGGTTTGTTTCCAGGAAATTCGATCGGTTGGAGCGCTCCATTTTAATTTCTGGAAAATATTAAAGAGGCATAGCACCACAAACACAAGATATACTGCATGCCACGGGTATTTTTTAATCATAAAAGCGCGTTTTTATCCGCCATTCGGTAAGCCCAAATGACCCGTTCTTTTTTTGTTAAGGGCTCAAGGGCTTTTTGGTCCAATTTCCTGGATAAGATATACTGGTCGTAATTTGGAAAAGAGTCGTCTTCAATCGGGGTAGGTTCTTTTTGATTGAACTCGATGGCCTTCATTCCTCCCAAATTCTCACTCTGGGCCAGCGGTGTTTGGACTGCTGCCGAAAGAGAAAAATAGAGAATTAAAAAGATAATTATGACTTTCACCTGTTTCTTCATACTAATATTATATCAAATAAACCGCTTAAATTACAATAACACTGGCCTGTAAAAACCTGTAAAAAACAAACTGTTTGCCTTGCATGTCATTTTTTTCATCCCTCTTGTTGAAAAAGGGGACAGTCAAGAATGCTGCTAAGTTAAGACTAATATTCGAGTTAAATTCAAAACCAGGAGGCTGTAATCGGTTTCCACTTCCACTTAACCCCTTC
>Ga0105104_10002840_pt1 | contig 12491 bp, 8 predicted proteins | sample PPLLaktember2015_3_FD_87034 | JGI IMG/M metagenome (GOLD analysis project Ga0105104, IMG submission 87034) | Freshwater sediment microbial communities from Prairie Pothole Lake near Jamestown, North Dakota, USA - PPLs Lake P7 Core (6) Depth... | ecosystem: Environmental > Aquatic > Freshwater >...
GGAGGGGTGGAAGGTGCTGGAGTTGCTTCGGGCAGTCTGTCCTTGCTCTGTTCCTGAAATGCTTTGTAAGTGATGATTTCTATCTCCAGCTCTATTGCATAATCCTGGGAATCACCAACTCCCAAAGGATAATACTGGATCTTTTCCCCCAGATTTACCGGTATTGTGCGAAGATTAGTAACATATTTAGCCACTCCGGAGGAGACTTCCTGTATCCAGATCTGGCCCTGGGCTACAAGAAGAACAGCCGTCTGGTTTTCCTCCTGGTATGGTGTCAAGGTCAGATTGAGCTTCAGATTTCTGCCGTTCATCTGCACGACAATGGCCTTGCCTGGAATTGTCACTTTCTGGACAGAGAATGTCCAGGCCGCCTGGTTGGATTTTGAAACAAGACGCGCTTTGATATTAAGCACAAGCGCCTTGTCCAACATCTGCGAAAAATCAGGCTGCTCCTGGGAAAATCCCTGTGCAATCATGAAACACACAAACAGAAGTATTGTAAGGCTCCTGGTCATTCTAACGCCCTCTCACATCCGTAACCCGTTTGATTTCCGGATCTCCTATTATACTGAACTCATTGTCCTCGGGAAGTTCAATTATCACTTCCTCGCGGTAGTCCCTGTCAGTCAGAATTTTGCGCAGAAGCTCGGGATTGTCCACGGAATAGTATACCTGGACATTCTGCACTCCCTCGGATCCAGTCTGGTTCTTGACCACCTGGGCAATGTCATTTTTTCCCAGAAAGAAAAACACTCCTGCGACCAGGACAAAAAACACAACAGCAGCAGCGGCCAGAGCCGGCATTGGGACCGGTACCTGCCGTTTCCAGAAGGATGATGTTGATCTGTAAATGTGTGGTGAAGCATCCAGACCCGCTGCTGCAAAAGATTCCTGGAGCCGTTTCTGCACGCGCTGCATGGGTTCTTCAATTTCAAGTGGTTCATGAGCAAGCCGCTCACGTATCTTCTGGAACGAGGTTATCCTCGCCCTGCACGAGGAACAGGTCTGGAGGTGCTGCCCTATTTCAGTATTCCATGGAGAATCAATTTCACCGTCATAATAAGCTGACAAAATTTCATCTTTTGGACACATACGCCTACTCCTCCTCCCCAAGTATTTTTTCAAGGTGTTCTCGCGCCCTAAACACTCTTACCTTCACATTTCCCTCGCTTATTCCCAGCATTGTACCAATCTCACGATAGGACAATCCGCCGTACTCCTTGAAAACAAGAACCGAGCGCAGCTTGTACGGCAGCTTATCAAGGGCTTCCTGGACTTCCTTGATGGTCTCTTCCCGTATCACCCGTTTTTCCTCGGATTCAGCGAAGACAGGAGTGATTTTCTCCAGTTTGCCCATGGCCTTGCGCTCTCGGGTTTTCCGCTTGGCATGATTGAGGCTCATGTTTTTCACCACACGGATAAGCCAGTACTTTGCCTGGTCTGTATCCGGAAGCGGTTCATGACGCTGGTAATACTTGATGAACGCCTCATGACAAAGATCCTCGGCAATTTCCGCATCACCCGTGATCCTGACGGCTACCCGAAAAATCACGGGAAAGAGAAGTGAATATTCCCTGTTGAATCTGCGTTCATCCACGCCCTTGTTTAACATATAAACAGCACAGCCCTTCGTTTTGTTACAATTTATTTTTTTCTGTAGCGCACGCCCTGGGGAGTATCCTCCAGGACTATACCGCGCGCATCAAGAAGGGCCCTTATCTCATCTGCCCTTTTGAAATCCCTGTTTTTGCGCGCGGCCTGCCGCTCATCCACAAGCTCCTGTATCCCTGCATCCACATCCACATCCTCCCGCACAGATTCGGAAAGGGAGAGCCCCAGTACGCTGTCCATCATGATTACCAGTGCCAGCTTTTCAGAAGCAATCGTGTCCCCGGCCGCCGTTTCGCCATTTCCGCCAAAATCAGCATCCTTGACCATGTCCCAGAGCAGTGCGAGCGCGCGGGGCATGTTCAGGTCATCGGCACAGTGTTTCCGAAAATCCGCCTCATACATCGCGGCCTTCATCCCCAGCTTCCTGGCCGGTTTGTCCTTGCACAGGTCGCGTATGTCCGCGATTCTCTGAACCAAATTTCTTCTCCCGGCCTTTGCCGCATCCAGCGCATCAAAGCTGAACTTCAGCTGGATGCGGTAATGCGCCTGGAGGCAGAAATAGCGGTAATCAAGCGGAGAATATCCTTTTTCCATCAATACGGCAAGGGTGAGGAACTTACCCGAGGATTTGGACATTCGCTCCTGTTCCAGGAGCAGAAACTCGGCGTGCATCCAGATTCTGGCTGGTTGTATTCCTGTGGCAGCCTGTGACTGGGCTATCTCGTTGGTATGGTGCACTGGAATGTGGTCTATACCACCGCAGTGGATGTCAAACTCCTCGCCCAGGTATTTCATGGCCATGGCACTGCACTCTATGTGCCAGCCAGGGTATCCCCTGCCCCACGGTGAGTCCCAGATCATGGCCTGGCGTTCAAACTTGGAATTGGTGAACCATAGCACAAAATCATGAGGATTGTGTTTGTGCTCGTCCACATCAATCCTGGCACCGGCCTGAAGGTCTTCCAGGGACAGCAGGGCGATCTTCCCGTATTCAGGAAACTTTCCGATATCAAAATAAAGGTTCCCGCCCGAACTGTATGTAAATCCCGCGTCCTCAATTCTTTTGATGAGTGCGATCATGTCATCTATGTGGCTGGTGGCCTTGCAGACCTCGGAAGGTGTTTTGATATTGAGCAGTTTGATATCCTTCATGAAGGCATCGGTATAAAACTCCGCGATTTCCCAGACTGATTTTCCACTCCGTTTGGATTCCAGGACTACCTTGTCCTCGCCATCATCAGCGTCATCTGAGAGATGGCCCACGTCAGTGACGTTCATAACGTGTTTAACGCCAAACCCGAAAAACTCTATAGTGCGCCTGAGTACATCCACAAAAATATAAGTGCGAAGATTGCCTATATGGGCATAGTTGTAGACAGTGGGGCCGCAGGCATAAAGTCTGACAGTGTTATTTTCGATGGGTAAAAGAGGCGTGCGCGTTCGGCCATAAGTATTCCAGAGTTCCAGTTGCAAGTCTTTCCTCCGACTGGAATCATACCAGAACACGCCCCATAAGACAATTGCCAGCTGCAGCTGATTCAGGTTATGATCAGATTGCATGAAAACATTTCGAGAGTTGTTTGAAAAAAGCAGAATCCCGGCCTTTTATGACGAGCCCATGAAGAATCACACTTCATTCAAAATCGGCGGTCCGGCTGATATCTATGTCCTGGTGCATACTCCTTCCGAGATCCCGGACCTCCAGCTATTCTGTCGCAAGCATGACATACCGATTTTCGTACTGGGTGCCGGCGCCAACATTCTTGTAGGGGACCGGGGAATACGTGGAGTTGTACTGTCCCTGGAAGCTGTTGGAGAAATTCACATTGCAGAAAACATACTTTCCGCTGGCGCCGGGGCTTCCATAAGCAACGCGGCTAAAAGGGCTGCTGCCGCTGGACTTGGGGGCATTGAAAATTTCTACTCCATGCCCGGCAGCATAGGCGGCTCGGTCTGGATGAACGCCCGATGTTACGATGTCTCTGTATCTGACACCCTGGATGAGGTTGGGGTCATTGACTCATTAATGAATTTTTCAAACAAGAAAATGGACTCAAAGTTTTTCGGGTACAAGACCTCGCCATTTCAGAGTTCCGGAGAAATAATCATCCGGGCAAGCTTCAAGCTGTCAAAGGGTGATCCGATGGTGCTTGAGAACCGCATGAGCCAGTGCGAACAAGACCGCAAGTCCAAGGGGCATTTTTCCCACCCCAGTGCGGGTTCTGTGTTCAAGAACAATCGCGCTTTTGGGGAGCCTGCCGGCAAAATTATTGACTCGCTGGGACTGCGCGGTTATGGCATTGGCGGCGCCCGCATCTCACCTTTGCACGCAAATATCATCATAAATGAAGGGAATGCAACGGCGGATGAGGTGCGCCGCCTGATTGAACACATCCGCGACAGGGTCAGGAAAGATTTGGGATTTGAGCTTGAGCCCGAGGTCCTTTACGTGGGAGAGTTTTAAGACAAAGAGTGTCTGAAAAAGCAACAAACTGGATAATCAGCCATTTTTAGGACCCCATGCCCGAAGATTCCAATGGCGCCTTTACACAGGGGCCAAAAAAAAATACCATATGGACAACAAGGCGAGGTGTATCCTTGCCAGAGGTGATATATGGCAAGAGCTAAGGATGAAAACAAACGGGCTATGATCCTCCAATCAGCAAAAATGCTGTTCTCGCAAAACGGTTTTTTCAACACATCCATCTCAGACATTGTCAAGGAAACAAGCCTTCCTGTCGGAAGCATCTACACCTATTTCAAGAGCAAGGAAGAAATTGTCCGCACAATAGTTGATGAAGGATGGGGTGATTTACGCACACGGCTTTTTACCATGCTGGGATCAAGCCAGAGTGTTGAGAACAAGCTCAAATCTGTAATTGACCAGTTCATACCTGAAGTGCTGCAAGACCTTGACCTGGTCAACATCCTGCTCTCGGAAGCCATCATTTATACCAAGATTGAAGAAAAAGTCGAGGAATTGAGCACTGCAATCATGATGCTCCTTAAACCGGCGATCAAGGATTCTGATATGATCACAGACCTGGACAAGAACACCTGGCAGGCCGGGCTCGGCGTATATTTCCTCGGCATCCTCAATACGGTAAAACTGGCCAGAACCACTTCAATCGGAATTAAAGTATCAGATATATTGAAATTCGTGAAAATTTCCATTGAAAAATCACTCGGCTTGAAACTTTAATCAACTCATTAAGGAGAAACTGAAATGAAAAGGCTATTTGTATTCATTGTGGCCGCTGCAGTCATCGCGGGATGCACGACCACTTCAACAACCGGGACCGCCCAAACCCCGCAACTAGCCCCGCAACCTTCGCCAACCCCGCAGGCAACACCGACTCCGGTAAAACCTGCTGTTGTGGCGTTTCCAGGAGCTGACGGCATGGGGAAATACACTGTTGGCGGACGCGGCGGCAAGGTCATTGAGGTTACCACATTGGAGGATGACGTTCCAGGAAGCCTCCGCGCGGCTATTGAAGCCAAAGGTCCCCGCATAGTGGTCTTTCGGGTATCAGGCATAATCGAGCTTAAATACCCGCTTTTGGTAGTGGAACCATACATTACCATCGCGGGGCAGACAGCGCCAGGAGACGGCATCTGCCTTAAAAACTTCGTTGTCAGGATCATGGCAGACCAGGTTATCATTCGCTTCATCAGGGTCAGGCTCGGAATAGACTCAAAGCAGGAATCGGACTGCATTGACATCTCAAAAGGGAAAAACATCATTCTTGACCATATCTCCTCCAGTTGGAGTGTTGACGAGACCCTCTCTGTATCATTCCAGCCAATGGTGGACTATCTTACCGTGCAGTGGTGTTTCATAACCGAGAGCCTCAATCAATCCCTCCACGCCAAGGGAGATCACGGTTACGGTTCTCTTATACGAGGAGGTAATGGCGCCAGGTATACTTACCATCACAACCTCTATGCGCACCATCGCGCAAGAAATCCCAGACCCGGAAATTACGCCAACTACCAGAAGGACCCTATTGGGCTGTTTTTCGAGTTTTCCAACAATGTCGTTTACAACTATGGTGGCGAATACGCTGGATACAACCAGGACAAGGATTCGGTCACATACTGCAATTTTATCGGAAACTATTACATAAGCGGGCCAAACTCAGTTAAGGGAGCGGCATTTGCCTATCGTGAATACTCCTCTCGCGCAGCTTCTTATTTCAACGACAACTACATCAACGGCAAAAAACCTGATGACCCGTGGGCAGTACTTCAGTTTGACTCATCATACAATGGGGACAGGAATGCATACAAAAAAGCTTCTCCGATCCCGATGGAATATCCTGTCGCAGTGCAGGATGGTTCCGCGGCATTCCAGAAAATACTGCTTTATGGAGGTGCATCTCTTCCCAAACGTGACACTGTAGACGAGCGGATAACCAGGGAAATACAGGGCAAAACAGGCCGCATCATAAATGATCCCTCGGATGTAGGCGGATATCCGGAATACAAGAGCTCTCCAGTTCCTGTTGATACTGACCATGATGGCATGCCTGATGCATGGGAAAAAACAAATGGCCTGGATCCGGCAAAGGATGACAGTGCCGGTCTAAAGGACAAAGACGGATACACGAATATAGAGCAATATCTCAACTCACTTGTCACCATTCCGCTGTAATTTTGCAGGTGCAAATCGGGTTAACAGAGGCCGTTTTTGGCCAGGAATTGACAAGAGTCACAGGTGCTTATACAAGTAAAGGGGAAGAGTCTTGCGAACTCTGTCCTGAATTGGATCCATGAGACGAATTCTTTTGTTTATTGCATACATAAACATCCTCACTCCGTATCTGCTCTTTGGCCAGACGCCTCAAGCAGAAAATCCGCCAACAGAAAAAAAGGAAGCAACATTCCAAAGCCTTCTTACAAATACCCTTGACCTGGACATTAACACCGCCAGCTATTATGAACTCGTCGCCTGGTGTGCAGCCTTGAAACTGCAGGATTCGGGCGACAGACAGGCACTTCAGCAGCGTTTGCGGGATTACTACAAGGTGGCGGTACCAGAAAAAGCACCAGATGCGACACGCAAGATAGAAATACAATCTGCCCAGAGCTCCGAGTACTTCACTGTTGATGAGGTGGATGAGGAATATATCCTCCTCAGGGGTGATGTAAATTTGGTTCTCACGGATATAAAAGACAATACCCAGCATTCTATCCGCGCTGAGCGGATTCTCTACAACCAGAAAAGAAGCATCATTTCCGCCAGCGGAAATATTGTCTATACCAGAAAAAAGGGTGAAACCACCGAGGTTTTCAAGGGAGAATCATTCATTTTTGATGTAAGTTCATGGGAGGGAGTGCTTTACCTCGCCCAGGGCGAACAGGTAAAAAAGGTGGAAGATAACCCGGACCCTCTTACCTTTGTGTATACAGGGAGTGCAATTTCCCGCATGAAGGATGACACAATCATTATTGAAAATGGTGTGATTACCTCAAGCCCGGACATTAAAAATCCAAATTACAGGATCACTGCCAGCCGCATCTGGGTTTTTGGCCCTGGTGAGTGGGCTATCAGGGACGCTGTTCTTCATGTAGGACACATACCTGTCCTCTACTTCCCGTTCTATTATTACTCAACAGATGAAATCTTTTTCAATCCAGTTGTGGGTTTCAAGGACAAAGAAGGAGCATATCTCCAGAATACCCTGTACCTGATAGGAAGAAAAACAAGGGACGAGAATCCTCTGTCGTTCCTGCCAGTTGAAGGTTCCAGCCAGTCCGGGAACACTCTGGTATTAGACGGGCTTTTTTTAAGACCTATTGGAGATCCTCTTCCCAAAACAGACAATCAGGGTGATCTTGCGGCAACCATCAAACACTTAAAACTCTATGCAGATATCTATTCCAGGCTTGGAGCCTTTGGTGGAGTTTTTTTTGACATGTCTCCAGCAGTAAAAATCAACACTGGTATTGCCGCAAGCCGCAACATTTATTATGACACATACGGGTATACCCCGTATAACAGCCTCGGAGAGGAGCACTGGCATTCCAGCAATTTTTTTGGGATGGAGATTCCGCTCCGCTACGGGTTTGAGGGGGACTTCAGCTTTACATGGGGACTAATTGAAAAGTTGTCAGGGCATTTCAATTTTTATTCTGATCAGTACTTCACATCAGATTTTTACTCGCGGGAAGAGACACAGGACTGGGGTACAATTTTAGGATTTGATCTTCCCGCAGCGCCAACAACAACCACAACAGTCACCACCTCGCAGCCCAACCTCAACTGGACTCTTGCTGCCAAGTTCAATTTCGCCACACTTGTTAACTCTCCAATGCTAAAGCCCTTTGAGATAAGCACATTCAGTTTTGCATTTGACTGGGGCAGCAAAACCATCTCCACAATAGATCCTGTTCTCCTGGCCGATCCAACAAGATCATTTTACTATCCACAGCGCATTGTTTTCCCCAATCTCACATTTCAGGTTGGAGGCACCCTGTTAACTTTTTCAGAAAGCAATGAAATCAAGGTTAATCCCCAGCAAACACAAAAAGCAGACCCTGGTACCGGAACTATGCTTCCAGGTTCCACTGACGATTCACAGAAAAAGAACCAGGAAACTCAGGAAACGTCTGTTCTTGAAAGGCCTGAAATCAAGGGCAATTCTGCAATAACACGACAGATGAAGTATTATAACTTCACTCTGTCATATATTCTCAACCAGACTGGCAAGATGGAACATCTTTATGACCATGCAAACTGGGATACGATTGATGACATTACATATAGGACAAAATCCTCAAATGTGGACCTTTCGGGTACATCCAGCATCAACTACAGGCTTTCCTTCTGGAATTCCACCCTGGATCTTGCCGGGTCCTTTATTGTTCAGGACAAATTCAAAACCACAATTCTTCGCGATTCAGGAGTATCTCCAACAACCACAGACCAGGCGTATACAAGCCTTGACCTCTCAAAATCAATTCTTGTCACTTATAATCCGTTCCTCTCAATACCAGATTTCAAAGGCTCATCTTTAAGCTACAATCTCAAGTGGGATTACTTTGATATATACTATGATTCAACAGAAGGCAATTATGTTTCCCGTTTGTTCACATGGAAACGCGAGACCATGCAGACACAGGAGATTAGATCCAATCTTGTATACCAACCTGAAGAACAGGCTAATTCCCTGAAGACATCCTTTTCCCTGCCCCCGGTTCTTGGCCGTGTATACGGTGAACTCAATTTCTATCTATGGATATTCCAGACCATTGCCATCTTTGAATACAGGGAATTGTCCACTGGACCCTGGCAATTCCAACCATTCAGGCTCACAGAGAAGGCCTCCATGGAAGGCATTTTTACCTTCGAAAGCAGTTTCACCTATGATATTGAAAACCAGACTCCGCTAAAACTTGAAAATAGCCTCCAGCTTTTTCAGTACAAATACAGGGAGGCCAACAAGTATTTCTTCACCCAGAAACTTGATTATGATTTTACCAGTGAGCTGTTCTCCTACAGTGTATCATCCCTTAAACTCTGGGACTTGAGCATTGACTTCCTGGCCAAGGAAATGGCTCCAGTTAATTCCATAGGGACACAGACCAGCACAATACATGAGTTCCTCCCCTATACACTTAACTCTGAATACAAGTTTAACAGCGGTAAATGGTATTTCTGGGACAACAGAATCGTATGGACAAACGTCATTGAGCCTTCACTTTTACTCAATTTCCAAAAATACATAGACAGTGCGTTTAAGCTGACTTTTCAGTCTGAACTGAAAATTAATAAATTCCTTGGTATGGTCTTTACAGTTATAGTCCACAACAATAACATTTATCGGTATATACCGGCATTCGTCGATGCCGTAAACTCGGATGTTTTTGATGAATATGGGATTACTGCAAATATTACTCCGGTAGATCCCATTACAGACCTGCTGCGCTCCTACAATTTCTTCAATATAGATGACCGCTACAATTCCTTTTTCAAACTTGAGTCTATCAGCGTGGAGTTCGTCCACGATATGGAGGACTGGACCTTGAAGATAGGCTATTCAGGCAAGTTCGAAAACAATGAAACCACAGGTAAATGGGAATGGATCCCAAAGTTAACCTTCAGCCTCAAATGGCTCCCGATTCCGGATATAAAGAGGGAATTTGAAGGGGACGAAAACGGGCTTAATCTCTAGCATCTTGTGGAAAAGTGGAGCCTTTTAAGCAGTTTGATAATCAGTCAAAAAAAAGAGACAGTCGGTACAGAACCCGCACCAACTGCCTCTTCAGTTCTTTTTATTCCCGCTTCTATCCCTTTTTTACGCGGTAATGCTTTCTTAAAAAATCTGAAAGTCTGGCAAATAAAGGGCGCCCTCCTGCAGCAATCTCCGTATCCATAAGCACATCCTGTCTGTTGCGCTTCATCCAGGTGAAAATCTCTCCACCACGCTTGGTATCATTGGATCCGGAATGTGACATTGCAACAAGTATTCTCATTTCACTGAGGGAAAACATTTTTCTCTGACCATTTAAGACAACAATAAAATGTTTCCCTGCTGATGCTTCCTCAACAGCAACAGTATTCTTCATGACAGGTTTCTTGCCGGAAATTTTCTTTCTGGCAGGCTTTCTGCTGGCAGGCTTTCTGCTGACTTTAACTCTGCTGCGGATTTTGCTTGCTGATTTGGCATTCTTCTTGTGTATGGCAGTCTTCTTTTTCTTTGCCATAACTTTGAGTTTTTTATTTACTTTTTTAAATGACACTGGGCGAGCTTTCTTCTTCGCAGTTTTCTTCGCGCCCTTCTTTGCTTTCTTAGCGGGTTTCTTCACGCCCTTCTTTGCAGCTTTCTTAACTGGCTTCTTGTTCATGGTTCCTCCAAGAAAAAATTTTTAGCGGTATCTACCGCCCCCCTCCCTGTGCCTGAAAAAGCTCAGGCGCTCCATGCATTCATCGTGCAACTTTTTTACCTGAAGAGAAAAACATGTTCGCAACGCGACGCATCTTCTCTTCACAAACACTCTAACAATGCGCATGTCTCTGAAAAGCTTTTAAAAACATGCTCATAAAAAAAATTAGAATATTTTCAATTAATAATCAATACCTTATTAAAAGAATTTTTTTCACCTTAAAATGCATTGACAGAGCTCATGAGGCGGATTAATCTTGCATTAAGTGGCATCAACAAGGATAATTCAAATGATAAAACCATTTCACATCTTTATCCTTCTCTTCATTTCACTTGCTTCAACACTTCAAGCACAGAACAAGATTGCAGACATCAATGAACTAACTATACTGACAGATATCTTCTTTCTTGAATCTTCCGCAGATGCTGATGCAGGCAAACTGATTTTGCTTCCCCGTGAAGAGCTTGAGTTTAAGCTTTACGAAGGAGGAAAACTCCCTCATCTTCTGCAAGAGCATAAACGCATCTACACCTTACGTACCTATTTTTTTATTGAAACAGAAAATATCCCTGAAGTGGTCTGCCTGTATACCGGACCCTTCGATTACGCGGCAGATGTGTACCTGAATGGTATAAAGATCGCCCAAATTGGAAGATCTACAACTGGTTATAACTCAATAAACTATCAGGCAACTCAAATAATTTTACCGCACGATCTACTCTTTTTTGGCCGCGAACGCAATGAACTTGCCTTGCAGCTTTTTCCAAGATATGAAAACGAGACCAATCCTGTCAAAAGCCTGATAATTACATCATTCACAAATGCTTCAGGCATGGTTTTTTTCAAGGATCTCCTTAATATCCATTTTGTGCGTTCAGCTGGAGTTGTCAGCATCATACTTTTCATCTATTTCCTGACACTTTTTTTAACCGGAGGATTAAGGGAAAAAAAATACATGTATTTCTCCCTTATGTGCCTCTTTTTCTTCTTCGGCTACTTCAACCTTTCATACACATTTCAGGCTATCAATGAGGTGTTCTCGGAAAAAATCTCGCGAATCGGGCTTCCTCTCTGCAGTCTTTTCCTTGCCCTGTTTGTTTTTTCCTTCTGCGGTGTGAAAAAACACCGTAAAATATTATATCTGGCGGTCATCATCCCGAATATTCTTGGCGCCCTGATTCTCCTCTTTCAGTCTGATAAACCTGGAATTCAGGCGGTTTTCAGCATCGTGACCCTGATCTCAATCCCGGCAAGTCTTATCATCGCTTTTATCCGGCTTTCCATGGCAGTCTTGAAAAAAGAACCCAAGGACGCAATATATCTTCTGATTGCGCTTCTTCTTGTATTTGCAGCTTCAGCCCATGACATTTACTACCTGACATCGGCCATGGAACCTTTTTGCTGGATGGTTCCATATGCATATCTTGTTCTTGTTCTGGCAACTTTTTTCATCATGGCTTTTGAGCAATCCATTGTCTACACCATGGCGCTTAAGGGTTCCGAAGATCTAAATGATAGAAACCTTGCACTGCGGACAATATTGCAGAAAATTTCCGGAATTTCAAATAATCTGGACAATTCCAGTTCAATCCTCCAGAAGGTAGTAAACTCCTCTGTTGATGTCATTACATCTTATGAAAGGGAAAACACCGCCGCAAATGACAAAATCCATTCACGTTTGATTGAGATAGAATCCGTTCTCACAAACGCCAGCGCGCGCCTGGAGGCGTCAGGAATACAGATTCCACGCGCGATCCAGACCCAGGCAGGGCTCATAGAACAGTTTAATCAGACCATAATCCGCATGACAGAACAAAACAAAAGCATAACAGAGACTACAATGATCTCACAGAAGAAAGCCTTTTCCCTTGCCCAGATTGCGGATGCCAATGCCACTTCAGTTGAGGATTCAAACGAATCTCTTCGGGAACTCACTTCCTATTCAGAATATATAAATGACATTATTGAAGCCACTGAGGGCATTACTGACC
>Ga0105104_10002842_pt1 | contig 12487 bp, 10 predicted proteins | sample PPLLaktember2015_3_FD_87034 | JGI IMG/M metagenome (GOLD analysis project Ga0105104, IMG submission 87034) | Freshwater sediment microbial communities from Prairie Pothole Lake near Jamestown, North Dakota, USA - PPLs Lake P7 Core (6) Depth... | ecosystem: Environmental > Aquatic > Freshwater >...
CTCGTACATGGCCAGCAGACCCACCCGGCGGGTCACACGCAGGGCAGCCAGCCCGCGCTGGAGCAGACAGCGCGTATCGCCGGTCTGCGCGGCCAGGTCCGCCACGATCCCCAGGGCTACCAGGTCCAAACATTCGCGGGCAGACTCTTCCCGATCAAACCGCCTGGCGAGCTCTAAAGCCACCTGGTAAGCCACCCCCACCCCGGGGAGCCCGCTCAGGGGGTGTTCACCCGGCAGTCGTTTGGGGTTGACCACGGCCGCCGCCTCCGGGAGCAGTTCCGGCAGGTCGTGATGATCTGTGATGATCAGCTGCGCCCCGCTCTGGCGGATCCGGCCGGCGGCTTCGTGGGCCGTGATCCCCGTATCGCAGGACAAAACCCAACGGGCCCCACCCTCAAGCACCCGCTCCAGCTCCCCCAGGTGGATCCCGTGCGATTCACGCGCCCGCACGGGGATATGGTAGCCGACGTCTCCTCCCAGGGTCCTGAGGACCTCCACCAGGAGCGTGGTTGCCGCCTGCCCATCCACGTCAAAATCCCCCCAGACACACACCGCTTCGCGTTTCCGGACGGCCCCTTCCAGGCAGTCCACCGCCGCCTGCAGGTCCAGCAGCTCGCGCGGGTCCGCGGGTGTATAGCAGGCGGGGTCCATAAATGCGCGCGCCTGTTCCCCTCGTAAAAATCCCCTGCGGACCAGGGCTTGAGCCAGGCGCGGCCGCCCACCCGCCGCCGCCAGGATTTCCGCCGGGACGGGGCTCTGCGCCGTTTCGATCCAAACCCGGCCGGTGGGTCTCAAAATGCGATCTCCTCGATCTGCTGAAAGTCCAGGTCAAGCTCCCCGGCCGCGTCCATCTCCTCGATATCCCCCGCGCGCACCCCTCGCTGGCACAGCGACCGGTAGACGCAGAAAAGGCAGTATTTTTCTCGAGCCGCCGCCGGGAAATCCTGGTCGCCCCGCCGGGTAATATCCAGGATCAGGTCCGCCAGGATCTGTTCGTCAACCGCTGCCAGTTCCGGGTTATAGGCCAGGCTGACGGCTGCCTCGGGTTGTTCCGCGAACCAATACAGCATGCGGATTGCCTCGGGTTTGAGCGGCTTCCCCCCGTTGAGGAAGCTGCCCGCCCGGGCCAGCAAGCTGCGGTACACGCGCGTCTGCAGCGCGATGGCCAGCTGCTCCCGCCGCGCCGGACGGGTCGAGGTCTTCCAATCCAGGATGGTGGCCTGGGTTTCACCCCCGTTGCCGCCGCGCTGCACGATCAACACGTCATAGCGGGCGATCACCCGGAAACCGGCGATCCGGCCGACCAGGGCATACTCGACGAATTTCTTCCCCGGCTGGTTGGCCGGGTTGAAAGCCAGGTAATTCTCCCACCAACGGCGCAAATGTTCTCCGCCCGCTGCGGGAAAAGGCTCGGAGATCATCTCCCCGAGCCGGGCCGGGTCGATCCCCGCCAGGTGCTGCTGGACCATGCGGTGGAAAGCCGCCCCCTGGAGCATGCGCCGTTCGTGTTCCAATGCCGGCTCAGACACCAGAGCCGGCCAGGCGCGGTGTTCCAGGTAGCGCAGCTGGAAGCGGTGCGGGCATTCGGAATAATCGTTCAGGCTGCCCTGACTGAACTGGAAATCAGCCGGGACTGCCCGCTGCGTTGGTCCTCTCATGCGGTAGCGCCCTCCTTCCAGAATTCTTGCAGCGCGATCAGCGGGCTGGCCGCACCCAGGTCGCCGTTGCGGCCGGTGTTCCAGGTAATGACCAGCTCTTTCCTTGCCCGGGTGATCCCCACATAGATCAACCGCAGCCGCTCGGCCGCATAACCGGCCCGCGCCTCGCGCCCGGCAATCCCCTCTTCCTGGTACAGCTTCCCCAGGTCTCCTTCCAGCAGTCCCTCGAGCTGGTTGAGCGTTTCTGCTTCCAGGTTGAGCCGGCTGCGCAGGAACCATTTCTCCGAGATAAACTGGTCGTGGGTCTGCGCCGATGGGAAATCGTAATTATTGACTGAAGTCAGGTAAACCCGGTCCCATTCCAGCCCTTTGGCTTTATGGATCGTCGCAACCACAACTTTTCCCCGGTACAAGTCCGGTTCGAACCCGGTCTCCTCGTCGGAAAAACCCAGGAATTTGCGTTCGTTCCTTGCTACAACCGCCAGCTCCTCGCTCAACTCGGCCAGACCCCAATCCGGATGGTCGTTCGCCGCGCTGCGCAGCACGCCCGCCAGTTTGTCTGCCAGCGCCAGGTCGGCGGGCTGGTCGAACAAATCTTGCGCAACCGTCAAAAGCAGCTGGTCGATGGGCAGCAGGGCGGCCGCCTGCCAGCGCTGCAGGACCGGGCGGAAATGGCACAGCTCTTCATATACGTCGCTATCGTTCTCGGCCAGGCGCTGGTCGCTCATCCAATCCACCAACCCATTGGGGTGGAGATAGGCCTCGACCTGGCTGCATTTTTGCAAGAATTTCACCCCGCGTTCGAGCCTGGCTTTACAGCCCTCCTGGTCGCGGTAGCGCCGGCGGTAGACTTTATACGCGGTCGCCAGTCGCGCGGGCGAAGCGGGCTCCGCCAGGCAGCGCAGGATATGCCCCAGCGCACCCGCGGTTTCGCGGGTGGTCCGCGTGCTGCGCAGCAGCTCCAGGCAGGGGATCCCCCTGCGCTTGAGCATGTCGACCAGTTCCTCACCCCGGTCGTTGCGTGGGACCAGCACCGCCACCGTCGAATCGGGATGCTCGGGCAGCCACTGTTCCAGTGAATTCACCAGGTAAGCCTGTTCCTCGATCGGAGAAAGCTTGCGCCGCACCAGCTCGATCCTGCAGGCTCCCTCCGGCGGGTTTGCCTGTGGATCTCCCGGCCCGGTTGGATGGATTTCGGGGAAGTCCAGCGCATCCCGGACTTCCTCCACCGGGTGGTCGTTTTTACACCACGTGATCAGGTAGTTGGACAGGTCGATGATCGGCTTCCCGGAACGGCCGGATTCGGGCAGCTCGCGGCTGATCACCCCGGCCTCGTGGCAGAAACTGCGCAGGTATTTCGGGCTGGCAGTGGTAAAGGTCTCGAATATCGCCTGGTTGGGATCGCCTACGCGCACCCAATTGCCTCGCTCGCCCGCCAGCCGGCGCAGGATCTCCTCCTGGAGCTGGCTGCTGTCCTGGGCTTCATCCTCCAGGATATACGGCCAGCGGCGCTGCAAGCGGGCCAGGTATTCCTCATCCAGGACCATCGCCCGCAGTGCCAGGCGGATCAGGTCGTCGAAATCCACCGCGCCCCGGTAGGCCAGCGCGCGCTGGTAGCTGGTATAGACTTCCAGCCCGATCTCCAATAACGGGAATGACCCGTGCAGCTCGCTCAGCCGGTCCTGGATCGACCCGGGAGTGGCCTGCAGGTCTTTGGCTAATTTGATAAAACTGCGCGACAGGTCGCGTACCAGCAGCGGCCATTTATCCCGCCGGATGCCTTCCAGCCGCCTCTCGTCCATGTCCAGGTTGAGATAATCTTCGTCCGCATACGGGTGGGCGCGGATCCAGGCATCCACCGCATCGGCCAGCATCTCCTCGGATGCGCGCTCATCCACGATCTGGAAACCCGACTCCAGCCCCACCAGGGCCGGGCGCTCGCGGACGATGTCGTGCGCCAGCCCGTGCAGGGTGCGCACCCGGTAGCCCAGGTTGGGCAGCAGCCCGCGTTTCTTGACAAACTGCGCCACCCGCGCATCGAAATTATGCACGGCGGAATTGACCAGGGTAACCACCAGGATTTCCTGGTCATCCGCCAGGCAGCCTTCGGCGATCAGGGTTGCTGCCAGGTAAGACAGCGTCTGGGTCTTGCCGCTCCCCGGGACTGCCAGGACGGCCATCTTCCCCTCCCGGTAGAGCAGCACCTCGGCCTGGTAAGGACGCGGTTTAAACATAGGCCGTTTCCTCCAGGTCATCCAGGGCAGGCATCTGGCGCAGAACATTTTGGACAACCCGCAGGAGCGGCCCCTGCTGCTCGTATCCCGATTCGCTCAGGTCGCTCATCCCCAGGTAGACCTGCCGGCGGCAGCGCCGCAGCAGCCCACCGATCACCCGCGCCAGCATCTCCTGGTTGGCGGCGTACTCATCCGCGTCGCTCCACACCCGCCCCTCCGGCCACGAGCGGCTCAGCACGTAGGGTTGGGTCAGGGGCTGGTCGAGCCGTTCCCACCAGCCCTGGCCGCCCACATCCAACCAGAACTGAATATCCACCGGGCGGTTGCTCATCAGGAAACTGGAGGCCGGGGTGAGCAGCACAGCGTTCTCTTCCATCTCCCAGGGTTGGAGGTACTGGGCCGAGAGGACCCCGTCCTGAACCATGTGGATATATTCCCTGCCGACCCACCAGCCAGCCCGCCGCATGGTTTCTCCCGTCACCCAGCGGAACTTTCGGACCGATTCGATCAGCCGGGCAGCCGCCGCTCCGGCGTCGTACCGCCGGTGAAAACCAAACCCGGGCTGCGAGAGGACTTCGCCAAACAACCGGGACAGGAAATGATCGAGGGCCAGGACCTCACCGGCCTGGTACTCGTGCAGCCAGCCGCGCAGGGTCTCGTAGTTCTGCCCGAATTCATAGGTGATCCGCTCGCGCATATCCGGCAGGATCTGGTCGAAACTGCCCAACCCGGGCCGGCCGTCCCGCACCCGGTAGACGATCCCGGTCAGGAGCTGGGCTCTCACCAGGTCCAACCCGTCGATAGCCTGCACCAGGCAGGTGGCAATTTCCTGCTTGCCAGGCCGCATTTCCCAATCCGGGTGGGCCAACCGCGCCAGGCTGAGCAGGCAGCGCACCGGGGGATCGTCTCGCAGTCCCCGCGATGGCCGGTTGGTCCGTATGGGGATACCGTGCTTCTCCAGGCGGTTGGCCAACCCAAAACGCAGCGCGTCGCTCAGGTATGGAGACAGGACGGCAATTTCCCCTGGCTGCGCCTGGCCCTCCCGCACCAGTCCGGCAATCCGTTCGGCTACCCAATCGACCATCTGGGCGTGGAAGCGAACTCGCTGGTCGGGATGGAAGCCGAGCGCCCGGCGCGCATCCAACCCATCGCCCGCGAAAGCGGGTAGATCGTCTGCCAGGAGCGCGCTCGTTTGTCCCAATGCCCGCTCGAATTCAAACCGCAGCCGCGCAACGCCCGGTGCTGCCACAAAATCATCCTCCATCCGGATCTGGACCGGGCAGAGCTCTTTTAGCGGGTAAGCCGTCTGCGGGTCAGCTCCCAGGAACAGGCGGTATCCGGCGGCATGGTCGAAGATCAACAGGGCCGACTCGAAATCGGGCAGCCACTCGCGCACCAGGTCGTGGGCCAGCGGGGTATCCTCTTCCAGGTTATCAAAGATCAGGTGGCGGTAGCGCTGTTTGAGATATCCCCGGCAGATCTCTAGCGGCCAGAGGTGCTTCCAGAACACCTCCAGCTGGAGCGAAAAGTCGAGCAGGTTGTGCTCCAGGCAGAATTCACGGAAACGCAACGCGCAGTCCTGGGCTTCGGTATAGATCCGTTTCTGGCTGGTCTCGCCTAACCAGGCTCCGCACAACCTCTCCCCGATCTCTCCGGGGTAAAAGCCCACCAGAGCCGATTTGTTCAGGTTATCCAGGATCTGGCTGTATAACCGGTTGCGGTCGATCACCACCGAATCAAAAAACCCCTCGTCCAGCAGTGGGCGGACCAGGCTGGCCAGGTAATACTGGGCGGTTTCCATCGTTAAAAAGACGGGGGGTTGGTTGGGTTGGGCGAAACCGGCCTGGCCGGCGGCGACCGGCCAGAACAGGTCCACCATCCGCTGGGCCAGGCCGTTGACCGTCGAAAGCTCGACCACACCGCAGCAGTTCAGCTCCGGCAGAGCCAGGGCATCCTGGTAGGGTTTGGCCAGGCTGCGCTGCGGTACGAGCACCAGGATCGAATCGGCCGGGACGCCGCTTTCCAGCAGGCGCACCAGCCTCCCCACGCCGGCCGTGGTTTTCCCGGCTCCGGCCGGGCCTTCCAGAAAAACAGCGCCTTCAAGAGGCCGCTCAATTACGGAGTATTGTTCTGGCGAGTAGTTCGATGAAGCCAAGAGGATCGCCCATCTCATTTCTTTGAGAGATTCTGTGAAGTTTTACACAGGATTATCTTGCTTGGTACCTATCCAAAAATTGTTGTTGAGGTGTTTGTGCGGGTCCGAAGGTCGGACCCGCACAAACACCCCAGAAAAATATTTTTTGGATGGTTCTTAGACTTCCATCCGGGAGATGCGCGGGTCTCTGCTGAGGTAGCGGATGGTAACCGCCGAGCCCTCATCCAGGCGGTTGAACGTCTCTTCATCCACCGCCTGGCGGATCTGGAAAATTTCTTCCCCCCCGCTGCGTGGGTGCAGGGCAAACTGGCAGATCACCCAATACCGGCCATCTTTTCCCTTCCCCTTGCGGATGACCGCTCCCTGGATATTCCGGCCGTGCTGGCTCAGCTCGGCCGGCGTTTGCATCGAATCCAGGGTTCGAAAGAGCACGACGGCCATGATGATGATCAAGATCAACCCTAAAACGGCTGCTCCGACCGGCAGCGCCAGAATCTGGACCAAATCCCCCTGGATCAAACCGCTGGTTTGAGATACCCAATTCAAATTCGCCCAATAGACGCCCCCGGCCAACAACACAACGCCTACCAGGACCGCAAAACATACCAGGGCCAGTCTCCCCCCCATCCCCTTTTTGGGGAGTACGGCCAGGTTCTCCGCATGGATGTTCTCCTGGAGTCCTTCTTCGAGTGGGTGTGTCTCCGCTTCTAGAAATGGGCCTTCGGCAGCCGCCGCTTCTGCTTCAGTGTTTATCCGCTCGTCCTCTTCAGAGGACAGGAACGGGTGCTCTTCTGCTTTTGGCCAGGACCTGGGCTCCCATTCGATTCTCTTGGGTTGTTCTCCGGGAGTCTCTTCGGTGGTGTCTTCCTCCAGGTCCCAATCCGTGGGTTCTGTCTCCGTTTCAACGAAATCCTCGATCTCCTGGTCTGAAGTCAAAGCATCATCTGCAGCGGCAGTCTCCAGGTCTGGAGCCGGAGCACTGTCATTTGCGGTGGCATCCTCCAGTTCTGAAATCGAAGCATCGTCAGCTGTGGCAGCTTCCTCCAGGTCTGGAGCGTTGATTTCGGGCTCGTGGGGCTGGGGTACGCCCATCTGCGCCAGGGCCTGCCGGGCCTGCGGGTTATCCGGATCGATCGCCAGTGCCCGCTCGAAACAATCGCGGCGTTGTTCTTCCGTCTCTACTAATGCAGCCATCACCAGCCAGGCGTTTTCATTGTGTGGGTTATTGCGCAGCTCTTCTGCGATCAACCTGCGGGCGGCAAGTTTATCATTCACGCGCAGCGCGGCGATTGCCTGTTGAACCCGGTCAGGGGAAGCTTCGTACTGGCTCATATTCTGCATAGGATGTCCCTCTGTTTTGGACGGTGTTTATGCGGTTAAGTATAATCCAAACTGCTTTGAATCTGGGTCAGGTCTCCTACTCTTTCTTGATTTCCCCAAACTGGCCAATTTCGGCGTCCACCAGTGCGCGCATCAAATCTTGCGGGTCCATCAGGATCGCCAATCCTGGTCGCCCAGAGCCGAGCGAAACCTCAGGAAAGACCAGCACGCTTTGGTCCACCAGTGTGCGGACGGGCTGCTTCAGCCCAAAGGGCGATACCGTTCCCGGCCGGTATCCGGTCACCGCCAGGACTTCCTCAGCATCCGCGGTCGTCAACCGGCGCACACCCAGGTAGCGGCGCAGCGCCGGCCAGGATACCTGGGTTGGACCGGCCATCAGGACCATCAGGAAATCGCCCTCGTCCAGGCGAAACAGCAAGCTGCGCACGACCTGCCCGGGCTCCTGCCCGCGCTCCTGGGCCGCCTGTTCCAAAGAGTGGATCGCCCCAGGGTGTTGGAATAGCCGGAAGGGAATCCCGCTTTCATCGAGGGAGCGGGTTGCCGGGGTGGTTTGAGGATCTGGCTCAGAGGACATAGATTAGGGTTCAGCCGGGCCCTCCGGCTGAGAAGGGTCTGAACCTGGCATGGGGTCGGGTGAGATGAGGCCGAGCAGACGCGCCCGGGCAATCGCGGCTGCCCGCGTGCGCACATTTAACCTCAGATATACACCGGAAAGCAGGTTGCGCAGCGTCGAGTGGGCAATGTTCATTTGCCCGGCCAGCTCGGTGGTGCTCGCGTCCGGGTGAGCTGCGCATAAAGAAAGGGCTTCCATCTGCCGCAGGCTCAGGCCGTGGCCATCTCCTGGCTTTGATTCGTTGAAAAGCTCCTCGTGGAGCGATTGGGAGATGTAAAACTCACCCGCGGCAACCTGGCGGATTATCGCGGCCAGCTCGCGGATCGCAGCCTGGTCCTCTTTCAGGATATACCCGCTCGCGCCCGCCTTGAGTAAAAATTTTACCAGGCTGCGCTGCCGGTGCATGGAAAGGATCAGCACAGCCAGGTCCGGAAAGCGTTCTAACAGCCTGGGAACCAGGAATAAAATGGGATATGGGGTGGGATTATTCGCGGATGTGGGAGCCTGGACATCTAACAGAAGGACATCCACAGGGTTACTCCCCAGGAACGGCTCGACCTGCTCCCCTTCCATCATCGTCCCCACCACTTCGATGTCAGCAGCCTGTCCAAGCCGGTAGAGCACGCCGTCAATGATCCCCTGGTGATCGTCCAGGATTGCCACGCGGATCTTCGGTTCCATTGCAGTCATTACCTTTACCGGTTGAATGAGTGTATCGCTGGTTTACCTGGGGCGTATAAAAAGATCAGTACAAATGTCTATCCGATTCGACTGGTAGGTTTAAGCTTAGTTTATTATACTTCACGCTGTCCGGGGTAGGTTATAGATTAAAAAGACCAGAGGTAGGGAGGCGGCAGGGGATGCCTTCCTACCAATTTTTTTTATTAAAACCAGGGTTCCGCAAACCAGAGAAGATATTCCTCGACGTGCTCTTCCCAGTAATCTTCATTATGATACCCGGGATACAGCCGCCAATCGAACTCCAGCCCTTTATCGAGCAGTACCCGCCTGAACCACTTGGCTTGATCGAGATAGCGGTCGCCGGTTCCATCATCGATCAGGATCCGCGGGCGAGAGTCGACCGGGATCGCATCCAGCCAGGTCCGCATAAACTTCATATCATAGCCAAAAATGACCATACTGTGGGCGCCCAATGATCCAAACAGGTCCCAGCGGGTAATGGCCATATGGATCGCCCAGGCAGCCCCACGAGACAGGCCCCCCACCGCGCGGTGGTCCCGGTCTGCCAGAGTCCGGTAGTGTTCATCGATCCAGGGGACCAGGTCATCGATCACAGCATCCCCAAACGAGTCTTCGTCCGGCTCCGTCCAGACCCGGTCGCGCGGCATGACGATCATAAAAGGCGCCGTACGGCCTTCTGCAATCAGCTGGTTAGCGCTTTCATCCGCTCCAATCCGGTCCCATTGGTCGTCGTTATAAGTCGACCCGTGGACGTAATAGAGCACCGGGTAGCGGCGGTCAGGGAGCTGGTCGTAGCAGGGGGGCAGGTATACCCGGTAGTCGAGCGGGTCCGGAAGGAGATCGGTCTGCAGCTGGCCCAATTCCATTCGACCGCCTTCATTCAAGCAGGCCGGTGGAGTTGGGGTAGGGGTGATGGTCGGAGTAGGGGACGGCTGCGTGGCGGTGGGGGTCGGAGGAACCGGGGTAAAGGTCGCCGTGGGTGGGACCGGCTGCAGGGGAGTGGGCGTTTCTGTAAAGGTTTCCCGGGGTATCAACAAGCTTTCCGCGGTACTGTCCGCTCCCGGTCCTTTCAGGTTGGCCGGGAGAAGGCCGCAGCTGACCAGGCTAAATACCAGCAGGCAAAACCCCAACCCATTCAGGCTGCGCCGCATCATATCACCCGGTCAGTCCAGTTCCTGAACATCCGGGACGGTCAGCAGATGGAAAGCCAGGGTATCCATGTCCATCCCTTTTTTCGACCCCTTTACCGGGCGTAGGTGCGACAGGATATCGCGGAATGATTCTAGGATCAGGGGGTTGTCTTCCAGGTAGCTCTCCGGTGTGACTTCTCCGGACAGCACTTCGGTCAGCCCCAATTTTTGATAGGCCAGGCTGACCATCTCGAATGCCCAATCCGGGCTGATTTGAAGCTCGTCTGCCAGGTTGCGCCTGGCCATATTGAGCAGGATCGCCAGGCGGGCAATCTCTTTCTCGCGGTCGGTCAACCCGGCAAATAATTTTGTACCGTTGAGCAGCGCGACCTTCGCTTGAATGGGCAAGCGCATTTCTTGAGCGCGATGCAGGATCCCCTGGGTAAGCACCCAGTTCCCGCCGGCAACCAGGACGACCGCCCACGCCAGGGTGTACCCAACCTCGTTCTTGAGCACGTATCCGCCGCGGGCCATCCCGGCGATCTTTCGGTAGATATCGGTATCGAAACACGTTCCCGTGAACAGAATGGCCGGGGGGGTTTTCATCTGGCTGACCTGTTCCACCAGCCTGGCCGGCCAACCGGATGAATTGGGGATTTCCGTATCGTAAACGATCACGTCGATCCGCCCGTGTTCGGTCTTTAATACCTGTAGCGCTTCGTTCTCCGTCGTTAAATCGACAATGACCCGCGTGCGCCAATCTCGCGCCAGGAGCAGGGTCATCAGATCGCGCGCGTATGGATCATCTTCAACGATGATGACTCGAACATCCCTCAGCATTACAAACCTCGCGGAAAAGATTTATGCGGGTGGGTCCCCTTCCGGATCGCTTTCTTCAGCATCTCGGAAATCGGCGTCAATATAATCTTGCGGCGTCGTTTTCACCGCTGCTGGCTGCGACCCGGGCATCAGCAGGGCATCCATATGCTCCTGGACGATCGGCTGCGGGCACAGCTCTAGAAACACGACCGTTCCAAGCCACAGCGCCAGCGCATCGTCGATCGGACCGATCAATAGATCCGGAATCAGGACGTACAGTGCGGCGCCTACCGGGATCAACTTCAACCAGGCGCTGATCCTGGGATCGGCCATCAAACGCAGGATCAAACGGCCGCGCAGCACCAGGTCCTGGATCGCTCCGTTTCCACTGGTAATGATCGTGCGTGGATTTTTGGGGGCCATGCTTCTCTCCTGGGGAAACCTCGGGCAGATGCATAATCCTAACTGATGCACGGGAAACTGTCAATAAAAAAGACTGGCGATAAACTTAGAACCTATCAGAATAATATTTTCTGGGGTGTTTGTGCGGGTCCGAAGGTCGCACCCGCACAAACACCCCAATTATTCAAACCAGACCTTGAACGTCTTGATCTCATAAGGAGAGATCGGGAAAATCACCTGGTTATCCCGGCAGCCAACCGGGTCCTCACCCTCTTCGACCAGGTTGCATTCCACCACCTTGCGCAGTGGACGTCCAAAGCTGAGCCGCACGGCCGGGTTTGTACACTGCTGGCTCTCATACACGCGCACGATCCAGGCATCCCCCTCCTCCGCCTTTTTTACGGTTTCGAGGATCACGTGACCGGCGTCTAGCTCCGCAAAACTGAAGCTGTTGGGCAGCCCGCCCGATTGTCCGCCAGTCGATGGAGCTGCCAGCAGCGGGGTGTTCAGCTCGTAGGCCTCGTGGATGACGTTCCCCTGCCGCCAATCCCCACGGTGGGGCAGCAAACTATAGGTGAATTGGTGCTGGCAGCGGTCGGCTGTCTCGTCTGGCTCGATAGCCGATTTGATCAGGGTGAGCCGGATTAGGTTATCTTTGATATCGTGCCCGTATTTGCAGTCGTTCAACAGGCTGACCCCGTAATTCCCTTCCGAGAGATCGACCCATTTATGCCCGACCACTTCAAAGCGTGCGGTATCCCAGCTCGTGTTCCAATGCGTGGGCCGCTCGATATTTCCAAACTGGATCTCGTAGGTCGCCCGTGTGGAGCGTACCGCAACCGGAAAAGCTGCCTTGAGCAGGATCTGAGATTCCTTCCAATCGATGTGTGTCTCGAAGTCGATCCTGGGTGACGAGCCGTACAGGCGGATGCGCTGGACGATGGTCGAATCGAGAAAACGCCAGGTCAACCGTAAAGTGCTGCGCACCGGGCCGCTTTCCTCCACCTGGAGGTCCACCAGGTCGGACACCTCGCGCATTTTTCTCAGGTAGTAAATGTCGATATCCCAGGCATCGAAATTCATAGGTTTATCTTCGAACGCCTGGAAAACATTGCCCGCTTTGCCTGCCTCCAGCACCTCCCGCTGGCAGCGTTTGTCCCAGATACTGGTAAGCTGACCTTTATCATTCAGGCTCAGGCGGTAATACCGGTTTTCCAACAGGTGAGGTGTGCTCGCATCCTCCCCGCTCTCCGGCAGCTGTGCCGCATCGTTTCCTTCGATCAGGGATGCTGTCCGGTATCCCAACCCTGGCACGGCCTGGACATCTACCAGGATTTTCTTTTTTCCATCCTCTCCAAGAATGACCTGGGCAGGTGCGGGTTCCCCGCCTTCACTTTCAAGGGTCATTTGATCCAATTCCGCCGTCCACGGCA
>Ga0105104_10002843_pt1 | contig 12481 bp, 12 predicted proteins | sample PPLLaktember2015_3_FD_87034 | JGI IMG/M metagenome (GOLD analysis project Ga0105104, IMG submission 87034) | Freshwater sediment microbial communities from Prairie Pothole Lake near Jamestown, North Dakota, USA - PPLs Lake P7 Core (6) Depth... | ecosystem: Environmental > Aquatic > Freshwater >...
AGCGCGGTGAGATCCGGCCTTAGGGAGCAAACCAGCGTGAAGGTTCTAAAACGAAGGCTACGCACGTAGAAGCTCCAGCGGAAGGTTTTCGGACGCGGGTTCAATTCCCGCCGCCTCCACCAAAAAAACTAAGTAATTTCGATTACTTAGTATCTTTTTACCCTTCAAAAAGCAGTATCAATCCGGTATCAATTTTATTGATCGGTATCACTTCAGCGCCCTTGCGGTAAATTGACAAAATATCGTCATCTTCAGCCTGCCCAAGATATCGCTCGAAGGCTTTATTTGTCTTGCTCATTGCAGCCTCTTTAATCTGCTCAGGGGAATAGTGTTTTCTCAATGCACGAACGGTTGAATGTCTTGTGCCACCGTAAAGATCAACTCCTTCAACATTCAAATTTGTGCAGGCACGTTTCCACCATTTATAGAAATACTTTTCAGCGTATGCCTGATCTTTTTTTGTGCCTTGAAGCCCTCCATCATGCGGGAGAAAAGGCATGGTATGAAACGAAAAAGTGAAGGTCTTTAATAAGTCAACATCTTCAGGCAGAATAGGAACGCTCTTAAAACGCCGTTCCTTTGGGTGGGGGAAGTATAAGCGTGCATTCCCTAGGTTGATTCTCTCCTTCTTTGATTGAAATCATTTCAGCCGGTCTTGATCTCGGTCTTGGCGCAGGCCGCCCGCCAGATCGCATTTAGGTTTTTATTCGTGTACGGTTTACCGTCGGCGCGCACAACAGGAATTCTCCCAGGTGCCTCTGGCCGTCGATGATTTCCTTCGCAACCGGTGTCAGATCGGGGTTCCTTATGTCGCCGGTCTTTGTCAGCTCTCTCGGGACGGTCTTGATTTCTTCATAGCCATAAGCCCAGCGCAGCATCGATTTTAACGCCCCTATGACATTGAATTTCCCCTTGTCGGATAAAGTCAAGGATTTCTGAAAGGCCAACAACTCTGCTTTGCGGAACTTGCGTATGTCTTTGTCAGCCCCAAAGAATGGGATTGCGTGTTTTGTGATTGCCGTCCTCCCGTTGCCCGGGGTTGGGGTTCCTGCCAAATACTCGGGGGTGCAGTCCAATTGATAGTTTATACCTACCAATAGACCATGATTTAACTACTATTGCTTTCTATCCAGCTGTTACGTAATTTTACATGTAAATTATATGATTTATTGCCTGAATTGATGCGTTCAATCACCGGACTCACAAAAACAACTCAGGAGACAGAGTAGTTTATATGCAAAATGATCAGGTTCTGAGTGATCTTTAAAAAATCAGGCATCATTTTTGTCTATCAGTAATTAATGGTTAATATTGACACGCGGGACAGTTTTTATTTATGATTTTAATGAACTTATCCGCAAGCTGAGTAGCTATATTTAGATAAATAGGGTCGTTCGAGAGAGTAAAGATAGGTTGACCATTAATTTGTCTGGCTGACTGTGCATTATCAACCGTATGCTGCAATTGATTGGTATGATAGATAATTGTAGGAAATCACCCACTGCTCCGTTTGCAGTAAAAAAGAAGAAGGAGGATTCAATGAAACAGGTTGAAAGATTTTATTTTGCGGTAAAAATGTTGGGTATTTTGTCTCTTGTTGTGACGTTTAGTTCCAATATATATGCGGCAGGTAAAAACCCCTGTGAGAAAGAGATCGCAATGTACTGTAAAAACGTCAAACCTGAAAATAACGGTATCCTCAAGTGTCTGGAAGCGCATGAAACTAAACTTTCTAAAGAATGCAGAGCTTATGAAGTGAGGATGGAAGGTTTTAAGGGAGAAAGAAGGGAAATAGTAAAGAGGAAAAGGAGATTCCAACAGGATTGTAAAGCCGATATCTACAAATTTTGTAAAGATGCCGACCTCAAACCAGGCGGGATGGGAAAATGTATTTATCAGCATGAAAAAGAGGTATCAACGCCATGCAAGAACTGGATAAAAGTGGATAAAGAAGAAATCGGGAAAACAAAATAAGACTGTAACCGAATTTGTGTAAATGGAATTTTCATATCGCTTTTAAATCGAAACGGCTTTTGTGCATCACGGCCAACTGGGATATTGCCAACGCCCAGTTGGCTAGAGGCATCGTCCATCTTTTCATAACATTCTGAATCGTAAAATATAATATTTGAGTCAACGCCTCATCGTCTGGAATAACCTGACGGTATAGGCCGGACACCGCAAATTCCATACATTGATTCCGATATTTTGCATTCATGAGCGCACAGATCGCAGTGACTATTTGCGAATCCTCTTTTCCCCACAGGTGGGCTACCCTAACCATGATTCTTTCTCCTGCGATTCTTTTGAATTCTTCCAGATATTGTATCACTTCATTGTCGGTCAGATCGTGCCACTCGTCAAGTACTGGGCGGAGTTGTCGATAAAGTCATGAAAAAGACTAAATGTCAGGTCTGCTCGTCCGGAGCTAATATCGGGTTACGCCGGTTTTCAGGTGCAAAGTAATTATAACATTTCTACGCCGCTTTTTTTCTGGAGCGGTGTTTTATAATCCAGTTTTTACGGGAAGAGAGTTGATTCTGTGCCTTAAGGCTGGTCCAAAAAGTAGCTTGGTAGGGTGTTTTTACAAAGGGAAAAGCACTTAACAGATTAAGGCTGTTTTTCATTAGATCGTAGTTGAGCCGCTTTCGGATAGCCTTGCCGGTGCACGTCAGGCATCGAGAGATGCCAATCCTTCCCGGATGGCATATTTTGTAAGATCGGCCGTACTTTTCATATTCAGCTTCTGCATGATATTACGGCGGTGAGTTTCTATTGTCTTGATGCTCAGGAATACATGCGCGGCAATTTCCCTTGCCGTTAATCCCTCAGCGATCAACTGCAAAATCTCACGTTCTCTTGAGGTGAGTACCACGCCGCCCTTGGTGGTAGAATCATTATTTTTATTAAGATAACCTTTCACGACAACGTCTGCAATCTTGGGGCTCAGATAGGTGTTGCCCTTTGTAACTTGATTGATTGCGCCAGCCAGCTCGCCAAAAGCGCAATCCTTGAGAAGATAGCCCGATGCGCCGGCTTCCAGCATGCCCAGCACAAACCGTCGGTCCGAGTGCATGGAAAGGGCGATAACCTTTACATCATGTATGGTCGCTCTGATTTTTCTGGTTGCTTCAATGCCATTCATATCCGGCATACTGACATCCATGATAATCAGATCAGGCATGAGCTTTTCCGCAAGCTTTATTGCTTTGCGGCCATTTTCCGCTTCACCCACAACCTCCATTCCTTCTTTCTCTATGAGGGTGCGAAGGCCGTCTCGAAATATCTTGTGATCGTCGGCAAGGATAACTTTAATTTTCATTTCGGGTTGTCCCACCTCCTGTTATTTATGACAGGACTGATTTTCCTGCTTATCGCATTTGACCAGGTGAACCTTATGGTTGCTCATTCTATGACCGGCCAAGGCTGCCGATGCTCTAATGCGTACCATAATGTTTTTTGATGATTATGAAAATCAGTTTTCACCCTATTGTATATCAGTTTTTAGCTCAAACTGTCTAATCCATTGCCTTATATTCAGCCGAACATTTTCAGTGCGCCGGAGCTTATCATGTCCGGTGACCACATTTTGCGCAAGAGAGACGGGTAAGCGCAGGAATTGGAAAAATAGTATCACGACGCTGACGCTTTTTCAAGAAAGGAGTCTTCAATGTTCTTCCCTGTTCAACGCGGCACCCGTTATGGGATCGATGTCGATGAAGATTACTTTTTTTCTCATAGACAATATGATTGTTCCTCCTCCCGTGCCGCCGGTGGGTTTAAACATAATCGAATATTTGCCATGGTTTATTTCACCCGCAGAAGGATCGATAATCTTGATGGCGTAATCCGGAGGGATCTGATTTGCCGCCAGTCCCTCGATGCCATAAGTCTTTTTATCGAGGTCGATGACAAAGGTCTTGCTTTCCATGTTCATCCGCGCCAGAGACCGGGCATGGCGGATCATGGCCGGTATTTCTCTTCCCGCAGCATTAAATTTTACCGATGGAATAAAATTGGCAAAGAAAACGGCAGATAAACTCAGGATAAGTGTCATGAGAAAAAGGACGATAATAATCTCCAGCAGTGTGAAGCCTTGGGGATTCCTTTTCACCCGTTGCCACCTCATTGTGTAAGCACCTCGCCTTTTGCATCACACCGGAATATCGGAGATGCTGAAGATTGCGAGGAGCATGGAAATAACAATAAAACCAATAATCAGTCCCATCAGCAGAATCATAACCGGTTCCAGAATGGACATAAATCTTTTGACGGCCTGATTCAGGCTCTTCTCATAGATGACGGCGACCTTGATCAGCATTTGATGGAGCGTTCCCGTTTCCTCGCCAACCTTGATCATGGAGACCGCCAAAGCCGGGAACATGCCCACACTGGCCAGCGGTTCGGTTATTCCGCGGCCTTCTTTGGCGCCCTTGGATACCGTTTCGAGAGCGCCGGCGATGACTCGATTGCCGATGACCTCTCTGGAATTGTTCAAAGCCTGCAGCAGCGGTACTCCGCCGGCCAGAAGCGTTCCCAGCGTTCTGCAGAATCGGGCCGTTTCCAGTTTTTTGATGACGTCTTCCATGAGCTTAAGTTTTATCCCGTCCCATTGATATCTTCCCTTCTCCGTTGCAATGTATTTTCTAAGCACAAACCATGCTGCAATCATCCCGATGAGCATCATCCATCCATACGATTTCATCATCCCGCTTCCGGCCAGAAGAACTTGCGTAGAAAAAGGAAGCGAACTTCCCAGTTCGGCAAAAATTGTGGAAAATCTGGGCAGGACGAAGGTAAAAAGGATGATGATGGAGATTCCCCCGGTAATCGAGAGAATCAGCGGATAAATCATAGCTGATACAACATGATCTTTCAGCTCCTTTGATGATTCCAGAAAATCACTCAGCCTGCCCAGCACCGTGTCCAGAATGCCGCCTGCTTCACCGGCCCGAACCATGTTCACATAGAGCCGCGGGAAGATATTCGGATGCTTCGAAAGAGCTTCGGAAAAGGACATTCCTTCCCGGATGGATTTGAGCAGCGACTGAACAATTTCTTTCGCCTTGGACTGTTCGGATATTTCGGCGAGAATCTGCAAGCCCCGGTCAAGGGGAAGGCCTGCCGTCAGAAGCGAGGCAAGCTCATTGGTAAATGATACCAGGTCGACTTTCCGGCTTCTGAAACTGATGTTAAAATTGAAACCGTCTTGAGACGGGGCTTTTACTTCCAGGGGAATGACACCCGAGTTTTTGAGTCTTTCGATGGCTGCTTCTTTATCGGCAGCTTCGATGACGCCGTCGGTAATCATCCCGTCCATGGTTGTTGAGCGATAAGCGAAAATGGGCATTTAGTCCTCCTGGGTGACCCGGAATACCTCGCTTAGGGTTGTAATGCCCGCCCGGACCTTAATCATCCCATCCTCCATGATGCTTCTCATTCCCTGCTTTATCGCTGTTTGCCTCAGTTCGTTGGCGTCGGCGCTTTTCAGGATCATCCGACGCAGGTCATCATTCACAGGCAGAAATTCAAAAACACCTGTTCTCCCCCGATAGCCGGTGAAGGCGCACTTTTCGCATCCCTTGCCGCGGTAAAGATCCCCCTCGCCTTCAAGGGCGGATGAGGCAGTATTTCCCGGAACGACAGCCAGTTCATCCTTCTCCTTGCAGTAGGGACAGATAACCCGGACAAGACGCTGTGCCAGAATTCCCCGAATTGTTGAGGAGAGAAGGAAGCTCGGTACCCCGAGATCCAGCAGTCTCGTTATGGCACTGGGCGCGTCGTTGGTATGCAGCGTGGAAAGGACCATGTGACCGGTAAGGGCGGATTGAACGGCCATCTCCGCGGTTTCCAGGTCCCGGATTTCTCCGATCATAATGACATCGGGATCCTGTCTCATGATATGGCGCAGTGTATTGGCAAAGTTGAGACCGATTTGGGGTTTAACCTGTATTTGGTTAATCCCCTTGAGCTGGTATTCTACCGGATCTTCTACGGTGATGATTTTTTTGTCGGGAGAATTTATCTTATCCAGAGCGCCATACAGGGTTGTGGTCTTCCCACTTCCCGTAGGGCCGGTGACCAGGATAATCCCATGGGGTTTGCCGATTAATTTTTGAAATTGTCCGAGGATATCTTCGGGAAAACCAAGAAGGCCCAGGTCGATAACGATGCTTTCTTTATCGAGGATTCTCATGACAACGCTCTCACCGTAAAGGACAGGAATCGTCGAAATGCGCAGGTCGATTTCCTTGTTTGCGACCTTAATACGGATACGGCCGTCCTGCGGAAGTCTCCGTTCGGCAATGTTGAGTTTGGCCATGATCTTTATCCGGGAGACGATAGCCGCCTGAAGTTTCTTGGGAGCGGTCTCGATGTTATGGAGCACACCGTCAATGCGGTAACGGACAATCAGCTTGTCATCAAAAGGTTCGACATGGATATCACTGGCCCTGCTTTCCAGAGCACGGGCGATGATCAGGTTGACCAGTTTGATGATGGGTGCTTCCGATGCCAGATCTTTAAGATGGCCGACATCCTCTCCTTCTTCAGCAGTAAATTCGAATCCTTTTTCTTCAATGTTCTCGATGATCTTATTGATGTCCTGGGTTTCCTGTCCATAATAACGTGCAATGTAATCGTCGATCATCTTTTCGTCGCCTGTGTACACCTGGATATCGGCGTTGAGGGCAATTCCGAGAGCGTCGACGACTTCCCGGCTGGTCGGGTCCACCATAATGATTTTGAGGACATTATTGCTCATCTCCAGGGGGATGATCCGGTTTTCACGGATGAACCTGGAAGATAACCTGTCCAGGACAAGAGGAACCTTGGGAATTTCCTCCATATTAAAGATATGAACAGTCTGACTCATAGAATCATGATACTCCATTTAGAAAAGAAATACGTTTTTGTTAAAACCGGTACAAATCTATTGGTAATATTGTTTCACCTTCCGGGTTCGGTTTCCATAGGGTTTGTGCTTGTTTCAGGCGGCTAAATATCTTAATTGTCTCTTAGAGAATGGATGAATAATGATATTCATCCATTATGATGAAGTACAAACAGGTTACATCTATTGGACAAGCCTGTCTGATCCTCTGTTGATAACGGCGCTGATGAATCCTCTCTTCATTTTCGTTGTCCGCAAACATTTAATCCCACCCTTGAATGCTTGTGTCTTCCCTCAAAAAAATATTGCTGCATACCGTGCAATGAAAACACCGCCCGACTGTTGATCCACGCCACTTGATGCAGCAAGCCAGGCTTGAACAAACTTCCGGCGAAATGAGATCTTCCTGGTAATTATTCGATATCATAGCCAATTGTGAATCAGTCAATGCCTGATCAGGATTAAGGGAATCGCTGAGGTCAAATCAGGTCATGCCCGATAGTAATCCATAACTCTATTTCTTATAACTAATGACAAATTGAACACATTCTGAACCGGATTTTACATTCTTTACGGAATTTTGGTTTCGGCGGTAAGCGAAGATGCTTTTAGACAGACTTAGTCTTTTTCGAAACTTAAAGAGACAGTGGCCAGCTTCTGAAGCGCCTTTTGCACTTGCAGACCCCGACGCACGTTTTGTTTAGAATATCTTTCCCATCAGCATCAATAATTGTGCAGTCAGTATAATCTGCCAACAACAAAAAAGTTTTCTGTAACTCAGGGGGCGGAGCTGTATCAAAGGGTTGCCGGTAAATAATCTCAACAAGCATCGTTATCGGAAATAATTCTCATCCCGAAAAGAGATCACCAGGATGGAGGAAAAAGAAATGGAGTCATCGGAACGGATTAGCCATACCGATGGTTTGTATGAAAAAGGCAAACTATACCATTTGTCTCTCAACGATATTTTAGCCGATCCCAATCAGCCCCGTAAGGTCATGGAAGCCCAGGCGCTGGACGAACTTGCGGCATCCATCGGTAAACACGGCATATTGGAACCCATCCTTTTTCGCAGAAATGAAGACGGCAATCTGATTGTGGTTGCGGGGGAACGGCGGATAGTCGCGGCCAGAAAGGCCGGATTGAGCTCAGTTCCCGCCATATACATCGATGGAAATTATTCCGAAATCGCCCTGGTGGAGAACCTGCTTCGTCAGGATCTGACGGCAGTCGAAGAGGCTGAAGGTTTGCAGCGCCTGATGGACCAGCAGAAATACACCCATGAGCAACTAAGCGGCGTGATCGGCAAAGCGCGTACGACCATTTCTGATATTCTTCTGATCAACCGCCTGCCACAGGAAATCAGGGATGATTGCCGGAGCAACCGCTTCATTTCAAAAAAAATCCTCATTGACATCTCCAGAAAGAAGCAGGAAAGAGCGATGCTCACGGCTTATCACATCTACAAGAATAAGATGCAAAAGGGGAAGCAGACCCGCCGGCATAAGGAAGAGGGGACGGAAGCAGATGAATTTGTCATGGTACATGATCTGGTCAAGAAGACGCTGTCTAAGCTCAACGGCTGTCACATGACTGACTGGGTTAATCAAAACAAAGAAAATTTCGTAAACACACTGATTTGCCTCAAGGATCATATTGAAACATTCCTACCGCCATCGAAGCTGCCATCTCCCGGATTGACAAAAGCAGCGGATAAGGACAAACAAAGATGAAAACACTTCTTCTCATCAAAAGGATGTTGTACGGACTCATTTCCATATGACGCTACAAAGTAAAATAATGGTGCGTACTTCAAAAAAACAGATTATTTTCACGGGCTATGCCGGAGCTCCGGCATCTTATTCCGATTTTTCAGACGATGAAATCGATAAATTATTGTGTTCATGGTTAATTAGCTGATTAAATATAAGAAATCATAATAATTAATATATTAATCGTATTATTTGGTACATATTAATTAATATTAGTAAAATTTATTTTTTATCTGTTTTACAGATCTTAACCTCCATTGTTGAAAGATGATACAACTTCCCCGTGATCGTTTTGAAAAAAATGATAAACTCCGAAACTGCATTGCGATTTAGATCGCATGACTGCTCATCCCTGGAAGGGCGCTCCAAAGAAAGATATCGACGGATTGCCTTATCCTCGCTGACGTCCGGCATGGCGAAATTCATTTCCATCCTGACAGCACTTGTTTCCGTACCCTTAACATTGAAATATCTGGGCGTGGAACGTTATGGTTTATGGATGACGACCAGTTCGATTATTGTTGTATTGGGGTTCTCCGATCTGGGGATGAGCAGCGGTCTGCTCAACTCCATCGCCAAGGCCCATGGAAATGAAGACAAGCAATCCGCCATTGTATCGGTGTCCAGCACGTTCTATCTGCTGCTGTTGATCGCCATAATCATCACGATTGTGTTTTTTTTAATTTATCCATTCGTTTCCTGGGGGAAGGTTTTCAATGTCAGCTCAAGCCAGGCGTTTAGTGAAGCAGGCCCGGCAATGATGGCACTGATGATTCTGTTTGCCATCAATCTTCCCCTGTCCATTGTTCAGCGTGTTCAGTGGGGTTTTCAAGAAGGTTACGTCAATGACCTGTATCAGATCGGCGGTAATATTCTTGGCCTTTGCGGCATTGTGATAGCGACAAACCTGAAACTTGGCCTTCCCTGGCTGATCATCTTTTTTCTCGGTTTTACGCTGTTATCGACGTTAACAAACTACCTTGTGCAACTTCATTTCAAAAGACGCTGGCTGAGGCCGCAAATCAAGCTGATGAATTTTAAGGTTGCCTGGAAGATTATATCCAATGGCAGCATTATTTTAATCTTAACGATAATGACGTTAATCGGATTTCAAACAGACGCCTTATTTATATCATATTTTCAGGGGGCCTCCGCTGTTGCGGATTATTCCGTCGTTCAAAAATTGAGCACTATTGCCATCCTCTATTGGGCGTTTATCAATGCCCTTTGGCCGGCTTATGGGGAAGCCTTTGCCCGCAATGATCATGCCTGGATTAAAAAAACGATCATACACTCGCTCTGGTTAAGCATCATAGGGGGATTGATTATTGGTGGTGGGCTCTTTCTCCTGGGGAATCAGATCCTGAAAATATGGGTAGGCAATGCGGTAACGGTTGATGGATCACTTTTGCTGGGTTTTGCCGTTTTTGTCTTCGTCAGCGGTCTCATTGGCAGTGTTGCCGTTGTTTATAATGCCGGGCCGATGATTCAGAAGCAAATCATCCCTTTTATTTGCGCGACGCTTTGCGCGATCGGGCTGAAATATTTTATCGCTAAACATGGCGGGGCCAATTACATTATATGGTCAACAACAATCAGCTTTACCTGCTTCTACCTGATTCCCTGTTCCTTCATGTTGATGCGAACCTATTTCAACAATACAAGTCATTAGGATTCCCACATTGCTCTCAAGATTGAAGAATATGACCCGGAGGATAGCAGTCGAAATGCTCATGGCGAGCCATAAGCTGTTGGGCCACGAGCATATTAAAATAAAAATCGGCCCGGACAGTGAATTGCTTGTCCGGATGCAGGACAGATTGGGACGGGCTTTGCTGTTGTATGGATCATTCGAAAAAACGATAACGGATTGCATCCTTTCCCAGCTGGAAGAGGGTATGACGGTCATCGATATCGGGGCAAACATCGGCTACTACACAATTTTGATGGCGCGGGCGGTTGGTGAAAACGGGCGGGTTATTGCTGTTGAACCGAATCCTGTTATGGTCCGCGAATTAACCAGGAACATTGCTATCAATAATATCAAAAATGTTGATATTGAAAGTATTGCCCTGTCCCACGAAAACGGCCAGATCGAATTCTACTGTCCGGAATACGGAGCCGAAAGCCACGGCAGTTTACGACCCAACAGAACATTTCAGATCAATAACACGATTGCCGTACAGACTGAAAGAATTGATGACCTGCTGGCTCGAATTGGCTGTAAAAAAGTCGATTTTGTGAAAATTGATGCAGAAGGAGCGGAATATTCAATATTTAACGGAGGCGACAAGCTCCTGACGCAGATGAAGCCGAGAATAATATTCGAGTGCGCCGAAACCCTCCGCGAAGCCTTCGGCGGCAATGTATTTGATTGTCTCGCCTACATCCATTCCAAAGGATATCAGTTGAGGGAGATCGATTATGGAATGTGGTTAGGACGGCCACTGAACTAACTTTTAGAACAAGATCAATCAGAGAGCGTATTTATGAATCGGGAAGTATTCTTTGCCGGATTAAATAACCCTGTTAGCAGGGCTCAACTGATAGCGGACTATTGCAAAGATAAAACCGTTTTGGATCTTGGTTGTGTCAGTCATGTTATAGGAAATACGCAGCGTGCCAATTGGATACATGACAGGATAAAAGAAGTAGCTAAAAAGTTAGTGGGGATTGATTATCTGGCAGACGAGGTTAGTCAACTCAACGCATCCGGTTACAGCATACTTTGTGCCGATGTCACCAAGCCATTTCCTCTGCCTGAAAAATTTGATGTTATCGTGGTTGGCAATCTGATCGAACACCTTACAAATTTTGAAGGGTTGTTTGATAATATAGACCGCTGGCTGAATGAGGATGGTGTTATCCTCATCTCCACTGCAAATCCCTTCTACATCGAGCAATATTTCTATTCCGCTTTTAAAAACAATATTCTCATCAACCCGGAGCATACCTGCTGGATTGACCCTGTTGCTTTGGATCAACTGGCAGGAAGATTTCAGTTCGTTACCCGGAAGGTTTATTGGATTAAAGAGAAGTGGCACCTAAAACAGGTTATTTGTCATGGAAAGAATAAGCAGTTTGATATGCTCTCCGGAACATGGACAGTTACCGGAAAGCAAGGTCCGGTAGAACGTCTGATCGCGCCGATTCTTTTTGTATTCTTCAGGATGTTGTGGCCAAAGAAATCTAAAGCAATATCGGTGAAATATGACAAAAAAACTATTAAAGGCCTGCTGTATATACGATTGATGAGCACGATATTTAACTTTTTCTGGTCGTTGTATAAAGTCATCCTTGTTCGTTCTCCCCTGAACCAACATGAATTGTTTGTGTCCGTTTTGAGGAAATGACAACAAGATGAATTCAGAAAAGCAAAAAATTCTTATTACCGGAGCAGCAGGGTATATTGGTTCTGTTGCCGCGTATCTATTGTTGCAAAGGGGATATCGGGTATGTGCTCTTGATAATTTATCGACCGGTCACAAGGCCTCTGTTTTATACTTCAAAGAAAAATATCCGGACAGCTTTTCCTATCATCAGCGCAGCTTGCATGATGCGCTTGATGATATTTTTGCAAAAGAAAAGCCTGGCCTGGTTTTACATTATGCTGGTTCATGCTCGGTAACTGAATCCATGTCTGATCCGGGGAAATATTTTTCCAACAATGTCTGCGGATCGCAAAACCTGCTTCGGGAAATGGATCGGGCCGGTATCAAAAAAATTGTTTTCTCATCAACCTGCGCTGTTTATGGAGAATCCCGATACACACCTATCGACGAGCAACATCCGTCAAGTCCCGTAAATCCGTATGGTG
>Ga0105104_10002844_pt1 | contig 12476 bp, 6 predicted proteins | sample PPLLaktember2015_3_FD_87034 | JGI IMG/M metagenome (GOLD analysis project Ga0105104, IMG submission 87034) | Freshwater sediment microbial communities from Prairie Pothole Lake near Jamestown, North Dakota, USA - PPLs Lake P7 Core (6) Depth... | ecosystem: Environmental > Aquatic > Freshwater >...
GTAATGTACCCGCCCACCTGCCACACACCGAAGATCTGCAGGATGTGGTCGTAGGGCGAAGTCGCTTCCTTGGGGCCGCCAAACTGGCTCGTGCCGTTGCGGGCCGGTTCATCGTCGACAACCGGCCGTTTGTAGCGCTTCAGGAGATAGGCTATCTCCTGCGGCGCAATTTCCCAAGTCCGACCTGCCCCCTGCCGGGAAGTGTGGGGCGTAAGGTAATCAAACGCTTCGTTCTGGCTAGGATCTCCGAGAAAACCCGCGAAGCCAGGGGAATTGGTGACCAGCCGCTTCGGGTCAACCGAGCGAATTGTCTTGACGTGGTCGAGCACCCGCTCGGAAAACTCATTCCAGGCCTGAAAGGTCAGGTTGCGATGGGGGATCAGTTCTGCGGTCAGAGTGCGCACGGCCTTATCCGAGGCTTCCGGATCAAGTCGGATCCCGTCTCGCCAGCTCTCCTGCGAGAACAGCACCAACTCGACCACCATGCCCAGACGGTCGGCGTCCGTCAGGATGCTCTTAAGCGTCTTGAGATGGCCTTCGCGCAGCCGGCCGTCGGCTTCGTACATAGTGCTCGCCGGTGAGCTGTCGACAAATCCGCGCTTGTTGTCCCACTGGCACCAGACCCGCAGAACGTTGATCCGGTATTGGCGGAATTTCTCCAGATTTCGGCAACACACCCTAATCGCTAAGCCTCGTCATCACTGGATTATCTGGACTCTCTCTGTCAGGAGGCCCAGGCCCCCTACTTCGCATTGGACTCGTCGAGTTGCAGTATCTGGCGGGCGGGGACGTTTTCCAACGTCTGCTTCTTGCGGCTGGGCCACTCGATCTCGACGCGCTCCGCCTTTGTTTCAGAGCCAAGGCCGAAGAAAAGACGTACATCGCTGCTACTCAGGTAGCTTCCGGCGATGTTGATTTCACGCAGGCGCGTCCGTCCGGCGCTGGTAACACGCACTTTGGCGCCAATCCCGAAACGGTTGCTTTCTTTGCCCCGTGCCTGAATCCCGATCCAGTTGTTTCGATTTCCGCCGTCGTTCCGCATCAGCAAAGGCGGACCACCACAATCGGCCACGACGATGTCCAAATCTCCGTCGTTGTCGAAATCCCCGATCGCAGCGCCCCGGCCGACGTGTTTCACCTGAAAAGCCGGTCCGCTCTGGGACGAGATATCGACGAACGAGCCGTTCGTGTTTTCGTACAGGAGATCTTTCTGCCGGTAAGACAGCTCGCCATCGTACAACTCGACATTGTCGGTCACGTGACCGTTAGTCGCATAGATGTCCAGGTCGCCGTCATTGTCGTAATCGAACAGCTTTGCGCCGAAAGCCAATGTCAGGAAACCTGATTCGATTCCGACCGTGGCCGTGACGTCTTCAAAGATCAGCTTTCCCAGGTTTCGGAAGAGTGTGTTGTACTCGCGCGAGAAGGCCGTCATAAAAATGTCCGGGTTGCCGTCTTCATCATAGTCGGCTATCTCGGTCCCCATCCCGGCCATGGGCTTCCCGTGCGTATCGAACCCGACGCACGCTTCGTACGCCACGTCCCCGAAAGTCCCATCTCCTTTGTTTCGGTAAAGGAAGTTCCGGATGCCGTCGTTAGTGACGAAGATGTCTGTCAAACCGTCCTTGTCCACGTCTCCGAGGGAAACGCCGAGCCCCTTGCCGGACCGATTGGAAATACCAGCCTGGCGGGAGACATCGGTGAAAGTCCCGTCGTGATTGTTGCGGAACAGAAGATCCGGAACGCCGTCGAACTGCTGCGGGTCGCAGTACATCCGGTAGCCCGACCGGTTAAAGCCGCAGTAAGGGGCGTTCTTGATGTCATAGTCCAGGTACCGGACGACGTAGAGATCCAGGTAGCCATCGCGGTCGTAATCCAGCCAACCGGTGCTACTGCTCCACCCCGATGCCGTGACGCCTGCTTTCTGGCTCACATCGGTGAAGCTACCGTTCCCGTTGTTGTGCAAGAGTTGGACGCCGCCGTAACCCGTGACGAAAAGATCCTGAAAACCATCATTGTCATAGTCTCCTACGGCGGCACCGGTCGCGAAGAGTCCGCGCCCGGCTACTCCTGCTTTCTCCGTCACGTTGGCGAACTTGCCGTTCCGCAGATTCCGGAAGAGAGCATTACCCGGGGAGGCTTTGGAGCGCGCGAGATCAGCGCCGTTAGGGAAGAAGAGATCGATCCATCCGTCGTTGTCGTAATCGATCCAGGCGACGCCCGAGCCAAACGTCTCTGGCATCAGTTTCTCGGCTGACGCCCCGTTCTCGTGTCTGAAAGCGAGTCCCGCCTGGCTGGCGATTTCGACAAACTGAACGGGCGAATCGGCAGGCGAAGAGAGGAGGAGCGAGGAGGGAGGAACGAGGAAGGGAAGAATCAGGAGAAGGATGAAGGATGAGGGATGAAGGATGGAGGGCGAGGCGTGCTTGGTCTCTGCCTCGCTCTCCATCCTGGTTACTACTTCATCCCTCATCCCTCATCCTTCGTCCTTTCTTAGTTACCACGCTACACGCAGCTTCAAGTCCACCTGGCGGTAACTCTGCTTTTCCGGATTGTAGTTAGCCACCGTACCGGTGAACTTTCCGGGATCCGGGCTGTTGATACCGTTGCGCGGATTATTGAAGTGCGGATGGTTGAAGAGGTTCGAAAACGCGCCGGTCATCGTCACCTTTAAGCGTTCGGTGACCGAGAACGTTTTGGCGAGGCTCAGGTGATGCACGTTGACCCCGTCACCCAGGAGGATGTTTGTTCCGCTGTTGCCGAACCTCCCTTTAGGCGGTATCGCAAAGGCTGTTGGATCGAAATGCGTCCACCTGGTACGGTCGTCTTTGGAGAGATTACCGTCGGCGACCCGGTCGGGCAGCCCGCCGGAGGTCCCGGTGTTGGAGGGATCCGAACCACTGAACGAAGGCGAGAAGTACGCGCCGGTTGCAAAGGTCGAGACGCCCTGGATACCCCAACCGCCAAGGATATGGTCGACGACTCCCGGAGCATTGGTGAGAAACCGGCGTCCCTGTCCGACGGGCACGTTCCAGGTGAAGCTGGTCACCCAGTAGAGCTTCCTGTTGACGCCATCGCGACTCCACCGGCTGGTGATGTCATACGGATTCTCGGTGATGGAGTAGTTGTTCAGGTTGCTCGACCACGTGAAGTTGCTGTTGAAGACGATGTCGCCCATTCTCTTTTGCACTTCGAGTTGGGCCGAATTGTATTTCCATTCGCCGTCGGTACGCGTCTGGGTGGTGTTGACAAACTGCGGGAACGGCCGCTTTGAGGCTGAAAAAGCTTCAGTACCCGGCATCGGCTTGTTCGTGTTCACGTTGTAGTTCAGACCGGACCCATGCGAACCGATGTACGAGACGCGGAATCCAAGTCCCCTCATCTCACGTTCGACTGTCAAATTGTATTGCCTGATCACGCCATGTTCAGTCTCCAGCGGATAACCTTGAATATTCTGGCTGGGGACCGTGGACGACGCCAGGCTGGCCGGGAATGGGTTCGGGAACGTAAACGCCGGCACGCCGTTGGTGATCACGTTTCGGTAGTCTTCACCCAACTGGAATGGGCCTGTGCCGAGCAGACGGGCGTTGTAAGACCACGTCTCGGTGAACTCGCCGTACCCGCCACGGATAACCATCTTGTCGGACAATCGGTAGGCGGCGGAGATACGCGGCCGAAAATTCCCCATATCCGGGTCTGGCACCACCTGACCCTCGACGACGGTGATCGTTTTCGGGTAGAGCGGGTGAACCTTGGAGGCATCCGACACAATCACGTTTCCGGTTTTTGGATCCCAGTTAAACATCAGGCCGTCATCGAATGTCGGCAGCGCGTAGTAATCCCACCGGAGACCCCAGTCGATCGTCAGATTCTGAGAGATCTTGAAGGAATCGTTGACGTAAAAGCCGAGCTGCTTGTTAGTAACCAGGCGGTTGACCAAGGGGTCGAGCCTCTGGCTCCGGTACGGGATTCCCAACAGGAAGTCTGCCCAGCCGTTGCCGGTATACGAACCATTAAATTCGAAAGCGCCGTAAACCTGGCGATTGACACTTCCGGACTTCCACCAGAAGTCGCGGTACTCGGCACCAAACTTAAACATATGCTTTCCCTTCACCCAGCTCAGACTGTCAATGAAGGTGTTGATGCCGTTGTCGTCCTGGATGTCATCGATGGCGCCGTTTGATCCCGCGGAGACGGTCGTTAAACCGCTGATCGTCATGTCGGGAAAACCTTCCGTCTGGTAGCCCGCAGCATTGACCCCCTGCAGGCCGATCGCCGCCACCGCCTCGTCACCCGTCAGAGGTTTTATCCCCTTTTCCTCCTGGCCGGCCAGGAAGAAATCGGTTTGACGACCAAAGGTAAAGGTGTTGATGACCGTCGGTGAGAACACGTGCGTATCGGAAATAACGCTCTGCCGGTGATCGCGCAGCTGCGTATAAGTCGAAAAGGGCAAGTTGCCGTTTCGGATGTAGGGGGTACGGCGCCGCATCCATCGGACATACAAGTTGTTCTTGTCGTTGATCTTGTGATCTACCCGGAAATAGGGCCAGTCGCCTTTGTAAAGATCCGAGCCATACGGGAACCACCAGCCGAAATTAGTGGTCATCTGGTTCTCGTCACCCTGACTCGGTTCCGGGATATAGAGGTCGCGAACCTTGACAGAGACCGGGCTGAAGCGATTCGCCGGGATGATGTTGTTGGCAAACTTCTGCCCGGTCACCGGGTCTTTGACGGTTTTGTTCCTCGGATCACCTTCCGGATAGGGACTGAACTGCGAGAAGTCGCCGTTGCGCATCTTCAGGGTCGGGACATCGGCGTTTCTCCAGTTGCCCAGCGGAATCGACTGGTGGAACCAGGCAAAGAAGAAAAAGGTTCGGTCTTTGATGATCGGCCCGTTCACCTCCCCCTCCCACTCATGCAGGATGTAAGGAGGCTTCTTCGGGGTGAAGTACTCCCGGCCGTTCAGCGCCCCATTCTCATGCTTGAAGTAGGCCGCCGCATGCCAGGTGTCGGTGCCCCGCTTTGAAATCATGTTGAAGTTCGTAGCGCGGGCGCTGTCAGCAGCCCCGTTGACCGGTGTGACCTGCACCGTTTCAAAGAATGCAGGGTTGTCGTTCTGGTCTCCGGCCGTGTCGTTGGCCACGCCGTCCATCGCCCACGTCTGCTTGTTGCGATCGGAAATCCCGGACATGACCAGGTTCCAACCGTTCCCCTGGATCCCAGGTGTGGTGGTCATGAGGGCGAGCGGTGAAGGATAAACGTCAACAAGCGGCCGGTCCAGGAACTTCTTGTGATCCAATTCCCCCGAAATTGTCCCGGTCTCCGTGTTGATGACCGCGGCTCCGGTAGTGACCGTCACCGTCTCGGATTGAATACCGACCTGAAGCGGCACATCCAGACGGCGAGTTTGTCCGCCGTCCAGTTTCACACCCTCCGCAACAAACGAGCGGAAACCGGCCAGGTCGACCTTCACCCGGTAGGTTCCTGGCTTAAGGTCCGGTATTTCAAAGTTTCCGTTATTGTCACTGACCAGACGCCGCACTTCAACGTTCGTTGCCAGGTCGGTCAGGACGATGTCCGCCCCCGGGATAATTGCGCCTGACTGGTCCGTCACCGTCCCACGCAAGGTTGATTTTTCGGTTTGTGCCACGGCCGTCCCGGCCAGCAGCAGGAAAACAACGAGATAGGCTCGTATTCGCATGCCAGACCTCCCCTCAGTTTGTAGGATGCCTCTGGGCCGGGAGTCTACCAGAAGGGCACCGAACAAGAACAAGCTTTTTTATGCAGTGCATAAGCGTTTTTGTGTCACGCGAAAAACGGGCTTGGGACAAGAATTCGGAGATTACCCGTAAACTAAAGTGTCATATCGTCTTGGAGACGACAGCGAATCGATCTCTCTACCCGCTTGGGCGTCCGGCGCTCCCGGAGACGATTCCCTTGGATTTCGCACTGTGAAACAGCGGGGCCGTTTGGGCGACGGCGTGTTCCGCCTCGCCCCTATAATCATTAGTTAAGGAGCGACATGGCTAAACCACACAGTGCGTGTTCCGTGGTCAAATACCCAGGGAACAGATTCCCAGCCATTGACTACATGGAGGTCGCGCGGCGCAAGCCGCTCATTCATCTTCTTTCCGAAGCCGACGTCACCCTCACCCGGGACCGGATTCGCCAGTATCGAGGCCAGACCGGCCAGGGACTTTCCTTCACGGCATTCCTGATCGGTTGCCTCGCCCGCGCTGTAGAAGAAAACAAGGGTGTTCACGCGTACCGCTCGCGGCGAAAATTGGTCATCTTCGAGGACGTCGACGCCTGCGTCCTCGTGGAGCACCAGCTCAGTGATGCGCGACTGCCCGCTCCCCACGTCATTCGAGGTGTCAATCGGATGAGCGCTACACAGATCCACTCGGAGATCAGGAGGTTCCAGGAAGAGGGGGTAGCTGACGTCGACCCTTGGCGCTTAAGCCGCTTCTACCCGTATTTTCCCGGCTTTCTGCGGCGCTTGTTCTGGCGGGCCCTCCTGTCCAATCCCTCGTGGATGAAGCGGATTGCGGGCACCGTCTGCGTTACCGCCGCCGGCATGTTCGGCAAGGGCGCAGGGTGGGGGATACCGATTTCGGGTTACACACTCACTCTCACCATGGGAGGGATCGGACAGAAGCTCGTTCTCGTCGGCGGGAACGCTGTCGAACGCGAATTCCTGAGCCTCACGCTTAGTTTCGATCACGAGATCGTCGACGGCGCCCCGGCCGCCCGTTTTGCCAGCCGGCTGCGGGAGTTGATCGAGGAGGGGCACGGGCTGGAGGTGTAAGGCGGGGTTCGGCACGCTTTACCGAGCCGCGCACGCAGCGGAGGGCTGCGGAGTGTCTTTCACGGAGCAGCCTGGAGCGAAGTAAGCGGGACCACCCAACGAACCCCCCAGGCGCGTTGGGTGGTCCCGCTTACTTCGCTCCAGGCTGCTCCGTGAAAGACACTCCGCAGCCCTCCGCTGCGTGCGCGGCCCTGTAACTGCCGTTCGGTGGCGAGATAAGTATAAGGATCAGGGCATTGCCGCCGCACTCCGAAAGAGATCTCGCAACTACTGGCGCTTCAGAGGCGCGGGGTTTCGATACAACTCGCCAAAAAGCGGCCAGTCACTCAACCGCCGCTGAAACGCTGGTTATTTACGGGGACTACAAACGGTTTTACATCAGTAAGTTGAAGCGGGTTGGCCGTTCTGAAATGAATATCGGATAGCCTCCCCCCGGGGAGGCGTGCGCCAGGCGCGCCCTAGCTGACCTTGATTTTCAGCCTGCTGTAGCTAAAACGCTTTTAGACGGCTTCGAAGCACAAACCCAACTGCAACTTAACTAAATGTTATACTGACGTCGCATATGACTGGGCAGAGCGCGAGATTACTGGCCTCGATCCTGCTGATCGGGGCGCTGATTCCGGGTGCTACCGTTGTCTGCATCGCAGCGGCGGGCCATATTGCAGTTGAGAGCCAGTTCGCACTTTGTTGCGCCGTGATACCCGCACCTCCCGGTGAAAAGGCCGCCCTCCGGAGCGAGATGAGCGTCGATTGCACAGGGTGCATTGATATTCCCCTGCTCGCAACGAAGGAATCCGACGTGGAGCGGATTCCGTCTCTAAGCGACGAAAGGGTGTTCGCGCCTCTAGGGCTGGGAGTTTTCGTGAATCCGCCTCGGAAGGCTGAACGCAGTCTTTCGTTCAGCGTTTTCGTCCCCCCGGCGGACCTCTCAGCCTTACCCCCGCTTCGCTGTTGAAACGCCTCTTTCCTGCCTGGGTTCCAGCGGCGACGGCTGGCTGCCGCTCGCCTCGATAACACCGCTAACAAGATCAGGGGATCAATGATGCGAATCACGAGTCGGGTTCTCGCCCGGTTCACACTCTCGTTTGCCGCGCTTTGTGTTGTGTCAGCGGCAAGGTCTCAACCTCAAGACGTACCATTTCTCCAAGCCCAATCGGGCGATGCCGGGGAGGCCGTGTCGGTGGATCGCATGGTCGAGCTTGCGCTTTCGCGCAACCCCGAACTACTCGCGGCTCGCCAACGCCTGGCCGAAGCTGAGGGTCTCCTGCGCCAGGCGGGATTGCGGCCCAATCCAGCCATAGACGTTTCAGTTGCGAACGGCGACGCGCTCAACAGTTCCGGAGAGCGGGAGGTATCCGTCGGTTATTCGCATACCTTTGAGCTGGGCGGGAAGCGGGAACGCCGCGTCAATGTCGCGCAACGGGCCGTCGAGTTGGCGCGAAGTCAAGTCGCGAATCGGGAAAGGCTGTTGGCTTCCGAGGTGCGAACCAGGTACGGCGAAGCCTTGGCAGCGCTACGGAACCTTCAAAACGCAGAGGAGCTGCTTCAATTGACCCGTCAGAGCTTCGATTTGGCCAAGGCCCGGGCCGAAACCGGCGAGGGTGCCCCGCTCGAACAGGGTCTGCTCCAGGTCGAGGTTAACCGGATCGACTCCGACCGACTCATGTTTGCCAGCCAGGTTGAACGGTCAGTGCTCGAGGCGAAGCTGCTTGCCGGCCTTCCGCTTGACCAGGACCTCCGTCTCTCAGGGTTGCTGGATAAGCCGGTCGAACTGCCGGCACTCGAGAACGTGGTCGAAATGGCGCTCTCCCGGCGGCCGGATCTCACAACCGCCCGCCTTCATGAGGAACTGGCGGAAGCCGAGCTTCAGCTTGCGAGATCAAGCGCCACACCCGACGTCGTAGCACGGGGAGGGTACTCGCACATTCAATCGCGCTTCGACCAGCTCGGATTTTCCGAGCCGGGGGGCAATCTGGTACCGCTCCGTGACAAGGACAACCTGCTTACCGGCGGCATCTCGATCCTGCTCCCCCTCGCCAACCGAAACCAGGGGAACATCGAAGCGGCCATCGCCCGGCAGAGAGCGGCACGCCTCGAGCGCGAATCGCTCGAACGAATGGTTCGGCAGGAAGTGCTGGCAGCCTTGAGCCGTTTGACTGCCGCCAGTCGGGCGCTCGAGCTTTTCAGTACCGGGGTGATCGGCCAATCACAGGAGAACCTGAGGGTGGTTCGAGGTGCATACGATTTGGGCGAATTGCGGCTGCTCGACGTAATCAACGAACAACGCCGCCTGATCGAAACACAGCGGGCCTATACGGAACTGTTGCGCGACGCTTTCGTGGCGGGTGTTGAGCTTGAGCGGGCCATGGGCACAGCGGTCAAGTAAGGGAACACGGAAATGACGAGAATCACGAAGATCGGAATGCTTTTGCTCTTAGTGGGCGCCCTGGCGGTCGGATTCTATCTGGGTCGTAATACCAGCGGGAGGGCGCCGGGGGAAGACTCGGCCCATGCAGAACAGCCGGACCACGGGGACAGTCATGCCGACGAGTCTTCCCTTCTGACTGTGAGCCCGGAGGCGCAGGCAAAGTTCGAGTTCAAACTGGCGGAGGTTCAGACGCGTGCTGCGCAACGCATCATCGAAGCGACCGGAAGCATCCAGGCAAACCAGACCCGGTTGGCTCACGTCCGTCCGCTCGCGCGGGGCCGCATCGACGAGGTGTATGTACGTCTGGGCGACCGCGTCCGGGCGGGACAGCCTCTGCTGCGCTACGACAACGTCGAGCTCGGAGAGACCCTCGGGCAGTATGTAGGAGCGCTTGCCGCCATCGAAAGGAGTAATTCTGAAACCGACGTCGCCCGGCGTGCGCTTGAGCGCGCCCGGTCTCTGGTCGACCTCGGGGCCGTTGCCCAAGCCGAGCTCCAGAGGCGCGAGGCGGAGTACCGAAAAGCCCTGGCCGACACCGAAAGGCAGAAGGCCGAGGCGGCGCAGGTCGAGGAGAAGTTGCATCGCTTCGGAATGACCGACTCGGAGATCCGCGAACTTCACGCGAGCCCGGACTCCGACTACCATCGTGAATCATCGCACAGCGTTCTCAAGGCCCCCTTTGCCGGCGTTGTAACTCAATTCAGCGCCTCGCCTGGGGAGAGCATAGATTCCGAGGACGAGTTGATGATTGTGTCTGACCTGACCGTGGTTTGGGTGCAGGCGGACCTCTATGACAAGGATATCCGGTTTGTTCGTGAGGGAAACACGGCGGAGGTCCGAGTGGATGCGTACCCTGACCGGGTCTTTAAGGGAAAAATCACCTACGTGGGGGACGTCCTCGACCCCGAGACCCGCACGACCAAGGTCCGAGTGGAAGTCCCCAACACAGAGAACATGCTGAAAGTCGAGATGTTCGCAATGGTTCGCATCCCCACCGCGGTTATGGCCCCTGCACTTATGGTCCCGTTGGAGGCGGTGGTCAAAGTCGAGGACCACATGGTCGCATTCGTAAAGCGAGAGAACGGGTTCGAAAAACGGCCGGTGGAGCTCGGACAGAGAGTCGGCGACTGGGTGGAAGTGACCGAAGGCCTCGAAGAAGGAGAGTCGGTCGTGACTGAAGGAGCCTTTCTTCTTAAGTCCGAGGCCAAAAAGGCGGAGCTGGGACATCACGAGGGTCACTGAACCATGATCGAACGAATCATCAACTTCAGCATTCAGTGGCGCGTCCTTGTCGTCGTGCTGGCGCTTGGGCTCGTGGGATTGGGCGTTTACTCGGCACTGGAAATACCGATCGACGCCGTGCCCGATATCACGACAAACCAGGTCCAGATTAACGCGCTTGCTCCATCCTTCACGCCCCTCGAGATGGAGAAGTACGTCACGTTCCCCATCGAGGTCGCAATGGCCGGCCTGCCCGAAACCGAGGACGTACGCTCGCTGTCGAAGTTCGGGCTCTCCCAGGTATCGGTCACTTTTAAAGAGGGCGTTGACATTTACTGGGCCCGCCAGTTGGTCTTGGAGCGGCTCATTTCGGCCGAAAAGGAGCTTCCGGCCGGTATCAGCCCCGAGCTCGCCCCGGTCAGCACCGGCCTGGGCGAAATCTACCAGTTCACGGTCGAGTCTGATCCCGGCTCGCCCCGTCAGTACTCGCTGATGGAGCTTCGGACCATCCTCGACTGGTTTATCAAGCCGCAGCTGAGAACCGTGCCGGGTGTCATCGAAGTCAATTCGTTCGGAGGACACGAAAAACAGTACCAGGTGGTGGTTGACCCGAACCGGCTGGTCAGCTTCGGCCTCAGTCTTTCCCAGGTGATCGAAGCCTTGGGGAAGAACAATTCGAACGCCGGCGGGGCGTACCTTGAACACGGCGGCGAACAGCAGCTCTTGCGCGGGGTCGGGCTCATCCAGGATGAACGCGATATCGAGAACGTTGTGGTCGCTTCCGTCCGCGGAACGCCTGTCTTCGTTCGCAATATAGGTGAGGTGAGCCTTGGCGCCGAGGTCCGCCAGGGGGCAGCCACGCGAGACGGCAACGGCGAGACAGTCATGGGCATCGCTATGATGCTCAAGGGTGAAAACAGCCGGGTGGTCGCCCAGCGAGTGGACGCCAGGCTCAAGGAGATCTCGAAAGCCCTCCCGCCCGGGGTCAGCATCAACCCGTTTTACAACCGCAGCGAACTGGTCGACCGGACTGTGAGAACCGCGGCGCAGAACCTGATCGAAGGCGGCCTGGTTGTCATGGCCGTTCTCTTCCTGTTCCTGCTTCAAGTGCGGGCCGGACTGATCGTCTCCTCCGCGATTCCCCTGTCGATGCTCGTCGCCATTATCGCCATGAGGTACTTTGGCGTGTCCGCCAATCTGATGAGCCTCGGTGCAATCGACTTCGGCCTGATCGTCGACGCGGCGGTCATTATCATCGAAAACTGCGTCCGCCAGCTCGCCGCCAGGAAGCGGGAGTTAAGACGGAACCTGAGCAAGGAAGAACGGATAACGACCATTCGGGGGGCGATTCTGGAAGTACGCAGGGCGAGTCAGTTTGGTGAACTGATTATCATCTCCGCCTACCTGCCAATCCTTACGCTTGTCGGCATCGAAGGGAAGATGTTCCGGCCGATGGCGCTGACGGTGGTTTTCGCCCTCGCCGGCGCCCTGATTCTCAGTCTGACTGTCATTCCGGCGTTGGCGGCCCTGTTTCTCCGCGAACCCAAACGAGTGCAGGAGCCGAAGGGAGACGAGAAACGGGTCGAGGAGAACCCGGTTGTACGGTGGCTGATGCGCGTGTACGAAAAGGCGCTCCGGATCGCAGTCGTCAGGCCCGCGCCTGTCTGGGGAGCCGTGATTCTGTTCGTCGCCCTCTCGTCCCTGCTGTTCTTTCAGCTCGGCGGCGAATTCATCCCGGATCTTTCCGAAGGCGCTATCGCGGTTAACACCGCACGCTTGCCAAGCGTCTCGCTCACTCAGTCTGTGAAGATGATTTCCGCAATGGAACAGACTCTCAAGGAGCAGCCCGAGGTTGAGACCGTGACCAGCCGAATCGGACGGCCGGAGATCGCGACCGACCCGATGGGACCGGAGCACTCCGATACCTACGTCTTTCTAAAACCTAAATCCGAGTGGAAGACCGCCCGCAGCCAGGAGGAGATCGTGGAGAAGCTGGCGGAGCGTCTGAAAGCGATTCCA
>Ga0105104_10002845_pt1 | contig 12476 bp, 6 predicted proteins | sample PPLLaktember2015_3_FD_87034 | JGI IMG/M metagenome (GOLD analysis project Ga0105104, IMG submission 87034) | Freshwater sediment microbial communities from Prairie Pothole Lake near Jamestown, North Dakota, USA - PPLs Lake P7 Core (6) Depth... | ecosystem: Environmental > Aquatic > Freshwater >...
AGGCGTTTTCACCACGGCTGACCTCGCGCCGCGGGGGCTCGCGGCTCAGGCGGCGGACAGGCTCGGCCCGCCGGGGAGCAGCCGGGTCGTGCCGACTGCGCGCAGCGACTCGGCCACCATCGCCACCCGCTCGGGGCGCGGCCGGTACACCGTCCAGCGCCCCCGCCGCTCGGTCTCCACCAGCCCGACCTCCTTGAGGATCCGCAGGTGGTGCGAGACCAGCGCGTGGGGCAGCCCCACCAGGAGCTCGAGGTCCGACAGGCACAGACCGCGCTCGCCGGAGCGGACCGGACCGGCGCGCGGCCCTTCCCACCCGAGGAGCAGCTCCAGCATCCGCAACCGGGTGGGTTCCGCCACCGCCTTCAACACGCTCAGAAGTTCGTTCGCGCTCATGTCACTGCTCCGGCCAACAGAGAACACACCGAACCCCGGCGGACATTTCCTGCCACTCCCGCCGGGGTCCTCTCGAGGTCACTTCAGTCCAGGGAACGGCTTGGTGAAGAAGCAGATTCCCAGCTCCGAGTCCCCGGTGAGGTAGGTGGTCACCCACTCTTCCTTCACACAGGCGATCGCGTAGTCGGGATTGAGCCCCGAGGCGAGGATTCCCTGCGCCGGATCCCCGAACGGATCGCAGAGGGAATCGTCCTCGCAGGGGCCGATGAAGCCGATGGGCGAGGGGGAGAGGGCCTGCACGCTGTACGTCCCGGTGCAGGTCCCGAAGGTGGCTTCCACGGTGCCCTCGAAGGTCGAGCCCTGGTAGCGCGCCCCGTCGAGGAAGCGGAGATTGGTCGGGTGATAAGTGATGTTGGTCGTCCCGAGCACCGGGAACTCGGGAGCCTCGCCGCCGAAGCTCGTCATCTCGGCGATGGTGCAGATGTTGTCGGCGTCGGGGACCTCGTCGAACGTGCCGTTTCCGAGGACCGCGCTGTTCGGTCCCCCCTCGTCGCCGGGCGGGTAGGGGATGGAATCCGACTTCACCCAGATCTGATGCGCGTCGAATCCGTCGAACCGCCAGTTGTCGGCGAAGGTGGACGGAAGCACGTCCTCGCAGCCGGCGGGTGGGGTCCCCTCGAGGGTGAACTTGATGGTGTAGCCTTGGAGGAACGGCCGCTGGATGAGGCACGGCGCGGGCGCCGCGTCGGGACAACCGGTGAGCGCCACCAGCGAGACGGCGGCGAGGAGGACGGCGTGCAGGCCTGAGGCTCGGGAATGCATGGGCATCCTCTAGAAGGTGAAGCGGAGGCTGAACCGGAAGCTGCGCACCGGCTGGTAGTTGTTTGGCTTGCCCCAGTTGGGGTTGGTGTTGACGAACCCCTCCTGCTGGAACGGGTCCGGCAGGACCACCTGGGCGGGTGCGCCCTGCACGAATCTTGGTTTCGGGAGCGAGCCGCTCGCGGCCTGAATGGACTCCACGTTCCCGGCGGCGCGGTTCTCGGCGAACGTCAGGTTCGGGTCGTAGTTGGGGCCGATCCGGACGATCTCCCCGTACGGAGCAGGCACGCTCCCGTTCCGCGCCCCGATGATCGGACCGACGTTGTCGAAGGTGTAGTTCTGGTCGACGGTGACCGGCCGCTGCGAGTTGAAGATGTTGAAGCCCTCGAAGCTCGCGCTCACGGTGCTGTCCTTGCTGATGCGGAAGTTGAGGGACACTCGCGCGTCGAGGGAGGTGACCCAGGGGAGCCGGCCGCCGCTCCCGCGCTCGAGGATGTAGGCCTGGCCGGGGCCGTAGAAGACCTGGGCGCCCAGGTAGTTGATGGGCGGCCCGGAGTTGGCGGTGAAGGACAGACCGGTGGTCACGCTGAAGGTGGGGAGGATCGGCCACTCCTTCGCCGCGAACAGCTTGATGTTGTGGGTGGTGTCCCCGGAGAGGTTTCCGTCCTGGTTGAGGAGCAGTGCCTTGAGATCGAACGTCGAGTTCAGGTTCGGATCGAGCTGCCCGTCCTCGGGGCGGTAGAGGCCGTCGTAGTTCCCGGTGAGCCGCGACCAGGTGTAGCTGAGCTGGGCCTGCCACAGGTCGGAGAAGGTCTTGGTGAAGCTGACCGTCACCGCGTGGTATGTCCGCTTGGCCTTGGGGAAGGTGTCGCCGATGCCCTCGCCGGGGTTTCCGATGAAGTAAGTGTTCCCGTCGTCGTTGGACATGTCCTCCACCGTCCGGACGAGGTTGCGGTAGGTGTAGTTGATGCCCAGCCGCGCATTGGCCAGCACCTCGTACTCGGCGCCGGCGACCACCTCGTCGTTGGCCGGAGACTTGAGGTCCGGATCCACCGGCGTGGTGTCGGCCGCGGCCGAACGCCACCTGCGGTTCGGCCGTACGCCGGAGGTGAGCCGCTTGGCGGCGTCACACCTGGCCAGGCCGCCCTGGCCCACCGGGTCACAGTCCGTATCGGAGAAACCGAAGATCTGCGGCTCGGTGCTCAGCGCGCGGTCGGCGATGTCCAGCGGGATGTTCTCGTAGTACCGGCCGTAGTTGGCGTAGATCTTCGCGCGGCCCTGCTGCGTCGGGTCCCAGACCACGCCGATTCGCGGCGAGAACTGGTCGTTCAGCGACATGCGGGTGACGCCGTCGGCGCCCGACAGCCAGAGCGAGTCGTATCGCAGGCCGACGTTGAGAGTGACCTTGTCCAGGATGCTCCAGCTGTCCTGGACGAAGAAGCCGATGATGGTGGACTTGCTCTTGGCGGTGATGCTGTCCAGCGTGACCGGCTGGTCCGGGCCGGCTAGAGAGCCGAAGCGCCGCGCCTCGCTCAACGCGTCCAGCCCGTCCGGCGTGCTGTTCCCATCCAGGTACTGCCAGGCGGCCCTCCCGGTATAGGCCTTGGTGTGCTCGTACGAGGACCACGACGAATCGACTCCCCCCTTGAGGACGTGGTGGCCCGCTCCCTGGACCAGGAAGGTCAACACGCCGCGGGCCTGGTAGCTGTCGAGCTTGAGCCGCTCGATGAAGCCCGCCCCGCCGACCGCGTATCCGGTGAAGCCGCACTCGAGGTCGGCGAATGGACCGGAGCAGGCCTGCCTCACCGCCTCGGGGACGTCCGGCTCGAGGCGCGCGATGTTCTGGAGGTTGGAGGTGCTGGTGACCAGATTGGGCGTCCCGGCGAGGGTTCCCTCGGCGCCGGTCTGGAAATCGCTTCCGTCGGCGGGAACGCCCTCGTCGAGCTGGTGGTGCCAGCCGACTCGCACGTCCAGGAGCAGCCGCTTGTCGAGGAAGCTGCTGTTGAGCTCGGCGGTGACGTTCAGTGAGTCGTTCTTGCTCGTGAGATTGAAGACGTTGAACCCGGAGCCGTTGTACGTGCCGGCATTGGGAGGGGCTCGGAGCTGGAGGAGCCCCGGGATGCGGAGGGGGTAGTCCCCGTCCCCGCCTCCGGAGGTGGGCGTGCCGTTCACGGAGACGCTCAGCCGGTGGTCGCTGGTGATGAGGAAGGTCAGCTTCCCGATGTAGTTCCAGCCCTTCTCCAGCGCGAAGCGGCGGCTCGTTCCCCCTTCGATCGGGTCGTAGATCGGCTGGCCGGTCTCGGGGTCAGTGATGAAGTTGCCGGTGCTGTCGACCTGGGCCTTCTGGTACTCCCGGCGGTAGGAGTAGCGCTGCTTGGCGTACTGCGCGCCGGCGAAGAACCAGAGCTTGTCCTTGATGATGTAGCCGCCCAGCGTCGCGCCGATGTCCCAGATGTAGTCGAGGTCGCGGGTGCTCAGGATGCTCGGCGTGCCTCCGACGACGGTCAGCGGTCCCTGCGCCCCGGTGAGCCCTCCGGGCGTATAGGTGCCGAAGATCGTGCCGTGGAACTCGTTGCCGCCGGACTTGGTGGTGGCGGCGAGCGCGCCGCCGAGGGTCCGTCCGTACTCCGGCATGTACCCGCCGGTGATGACGTTCACCTCGTCGATGAACTCCACCGTGAGGGGTGAGCCGTTGACTCCGTAGGCCGGGTCGTTCACCGATATCCCGTCGATCAGGTACGAGTTCTCCGGACTCTGGGACCCGCTGATCGACACTCCGTAGAGGTCGTTTGCCGCCATGGGCGCGGTGGAGGCCAGCGAGTCGAAGGAGCGGTTCGCACCGCCGAGGCCGTTGGGGCGGGAGACGGCGAGGTTGCGGATGAAGTCATTGTTGATGGCGGTGCCCACGGTGCTCGAGCCGACGTCCACCACCGGCGGCGTGCCCACCACCGTCACCGTCTCGCTGCCGGCCACTTCCGGCAGCAGCTCGACGTTGAGGCGCAGCGTGCGGTCCGCGGTCACCTCGATGCCGGTGCGGGTGTAGGGCCGGTAGGTCTCCTTCTCGAAGCGCAGGGTGTACGCGCCCGGCGGCAGCTGCGGGACGCGGTAGAGGCCAGAGGCGTCGGTCACCACCACCTGCTCGCCTTGCAGCGCGGGAGAGGTGGCGGTCACCACGACGTCGGCCACCGGGGCGCGGGTGGAGGCGTCGAGGACGTTGCCGGTGAGCACCGACGTGCTGCCCTGGGCGAGCGAAGCAGGACAGGCGAGCATCACGGCGGCGACGAGCAGTGCCCGCAGGCGTCCGGGTTCGCCGAGGCCCGGGACGCGGCGGCGCAGCGTGGTTCGATCCAAGTGACACCCCTCCTCGGACTGCGTGATGCAGCGGAGGATGGCGTGCGGGAGCGGGTGGGGTCAGGATTGCGCTTGAACCAACCCCGACTGTGGTCCGTGCGTACCAGTCCATTCGCAGGTACGACTCGGCGCTTCGCCGGAGCGTGCAGCGAGAAGGCGACAGCGTGCGGCGAAGGACGGCAACTGGAGGTCAATGCCCGTTGTCACAGTCTATGAGGGGGATGTACCAAGAAGAACGACGAGCGCATGTCACTCCACGCTGCTCCGCAACTGCTATCGGAGATCGCCGCACTTGCCGTCCGCGCCCACGACCGCGCCGAGTTCCGCTCCGGGACCCTCGCGCTGCTCCAGGGCGCCGTCCCGTTCGAGGTCGCGTTCGTCCAGAGCGGTGCCTCCACCGCTTGTCCCGAGCCGGTCAGCTGGGGCCTTCCTCCACTTGCCGGACGGCTGCTCACCCGTCGGGCGGACACCGTCTGGAGCGAGCTGGCGGGCATTCGCGCCGCCGCGCTCGGGATGGGTGGTGTCGTGGAGGCCTCGGGCCTGGTCAGCGCCGACTCGGAGCTCGGCCGACTGCTCCGCGCCGAGCGCCCGGTGCGACATCTCTGCCTGGCCGCGCTGGAAGAGGGCCGCACCGCGCTGGTGATGGGCCGCTCCGGCGAGCCCTTCACCCGGCGGGAGCTCGAGCTGGTCCGGCTGGCGCTGCCGGTCATCGGGCTCGGCGACCGACGGGCGAGCGAGGTGCAGGAGGCTCTGGGCGCCCGGCTCACCCCGCGCGAGCAGGAAATCTTCGACTACGTGAGCCGCGGCTACAACAACCGGGAGATCGCCTCGGCGCTGGGCACCTCGCACTTCACGGTGCGGAACCAGCTCTGCCGCCTCTTCCGGAAGGTGGGCGTCAGCGGCCGCTCCGAGCTGGTGGGGCTGGCGGCCATGGCCACCCGGCGCGCGCGCACCGCGTAGCTCCTGCTTCCCGCAACAGCACGGGCCCCGTGCGCGGGAGCCATCCTAGGCTCCGGCACGGGGCCCGCCACCGCTCGCGGGCCCAAGGATGCCCGCGAGCGGCGCCTCACCTCACTTCAGGCTGGGGTAGGGCTGGTTGAAGAAGCACACCCCCGAGCTCTCGAAGAAGGTGGCCACCGGCGCGGTCCAGGGGTCGGTCTTGCAGCCCTGATCGAAGGTGCTGAAGATGCCCGAGCTGAAGGGCTGCTTGAACGGATCGCAGTCCTCGTCGCTCTCGCAGGCTACCGCCGGGGATAGCGCCTGGACGGTGTACTCGGCGGTGCAGGCCCCGACCGTCATCGTCACCTCGGCCTTGAACTCCGCGTTCTGGGTTGCCGCGCCTCCCAGCGCCTCGAGGTTCCGCATCTCGTAGGAGAGACCGCTGCCGTCGCTCATCGCGGTGAAGCTGTCGATGTTGCAGTGGCCTGCGCTGTCGACCTCCCGCTGGGTGAACCGGCCCGCGCCGATGAGGCCCGCCGGGAGCGGATCTGGCTCGTTCCCGGTGTAGGGCATGCTCAGCGCGGCGTGCACCCGCACCTCGCTCTGGGCCAGGGTGTCGAAGATCCAGATGTCGCTGGTCTCCGTCGGGGTCGCGGTGTCACAGCCGGGGGCTGCCGCCCCGACGCGGGTGAAGCGCAGCACGTAGCCGCCCTGGGCCGAGGGCAGCATCTGGCATTCCGGCGGGACCATCGACCCGCAGCCGGTGACGAGGAGCAGCACGGAGAGCAGTGTGGTTCTCATGGGGATGTCCATGGCTAGAACGTGAACCGCAGGCTGAACCGGAACTGCCGGACCGGCTGGAAGTTGGTGGGAGTGCCCCAGGCGAGGTTCGGAACGACCGGCGTGGCGACGCCGTTTCGATTGGGGAGGACGATCCGGATCGCTGCCCCGGTGGCGGACCCCGGGTCGACCTGGGGTTTGGGGAGCGAGCCGTTGCCGGCGGGGAAGGGCGGGGCGGCGCATTCTCCGACCCGGCACTGTCCGCCGAACTCGGTCGGGACGCTGCCCTGCCGCCCACCGAGGATCGCGCTGACCGTGGCCGCGGTGTAGTTCTCGTCCACCGAGAGCGGCCGCTGCGAGTTGAAGACGTTGAAGGCCTCCACCGCGGCGGTGACGACGCTGTCCTTGGTCAGCCGGTAATTGAAGTTCAGCCGGGCATCGAGCGAGGTGACCCAGGGGAGCCGTCCGGCGCTCCCGCGCTCGAGGATGAACGCCTGGCCCGCGCCGTATATCGGGTGCGCTCCGAGAGCGTTGATCGGTGGGCCGGAGTTGGCGTTGAACGACAGTCCGACCGTGGTGCTGAACGAGGGAGTGATGACGAACTCCTTGGCCAGGTAGGCCTTGATCGCGTGCGTGGTGTCCCCGCTCAGCGGCCCCTGCTGGTTCAGGAGCAGGGTCCGGAGGTCGAAGGTGGAGTTGATGTTCGGGTCGAGCTGCGGCGCACCCAGCGCGTTGAGGCCCTGGGCGTTGAAGAGGCCATCGTAGTTCCCGGTCAGCTTGGACCAGGTGTAGCTCACCTGCGCCAGCCACAGGTCGGAGAAGCTCTTGCTGAAGAGCACGGTGACCGCGTGGTACGTCCGCTCGGCCTTGGGGAAGGCGTCGGCGATGCCCTCCCCGGGGTTCCCGATGAAGTAGGTCTGCCCGTCGTTGTTGGACATGTCCTCCACCGTGCGGACCAGGTTCCGGTAGGTGTAGGTGATGCCGGCGCGGGCGTTGGGGAGCACCTCGTACTCGGCGCCGGCGACGACCTCGTCGTTGGCCGGAGACTTGAGATCTGGATCCACGTACGAGGCGTAGGCCGGGCCGGTCACGCCCCACTTGCGGTTCGGCGCCTGGGTGACGCCGGTGATGAGCGTGGACCCGTCGAGCCGGGTGTTGGCGTCGCAGCCCTGCCGGCCGACGACCAGCGGGTTGCAGTTGTGCACGCCCTGGATGACCGGCTGCGAGCTGCTGAGCGCGCGGTCGGAGATGTCGAGGGGGATGTACTCGTAGTAGCGGCCGTAATTGGCGAAGATCTTCGAGCGCCCCTGTTGCGTCGGATCCCACACGACGCCGACGCGCGGACTCCACTGGTCCTTGAGGGCGATGCGGGTCTTCCCGTCCTGTCCCTCCATGGTGAGCGAGTCGTAGCGGAGGCCCAGGTTGAGCGTGACCTTGTCCATGATGCTCCAGCTGTCCTGGATGAAGCCGCCGATGATGGTGGACTTGGTCGCGGTGAACACCCGCGGGGTGTCGTTGATCGTGTCGGTGTCGACGATCGACCCGAAGCGCCGGTAGTCGTAGACCGAGCCCGGATCCGCGCCGAGGTCCTGTCCGTCCCGGTAAACCACGCCACCGGTGTACGTCTCGTCGTGGCTGTACTTGTTGATCTGTCCGTCGAACCCGGCCTTCAACACGTGGTGGCCGAGCCCCTGGACCAGGAAGGTCAGCACCGCCCGTCCCTGGTAGCTGTCGAAGTTCAGGTACTCGATGAGCCCTCCGGGACCGCCGGTGAAGTACCGGACGACGTTGCACGTCGCTCCGGCCTCGGTGCACGCGGTGACCACCGAGGCGGGGACCGAGCTGTCCAGCTGGTAGACCGGCGTCGGTACCCCGGCGGGTGAGCGCACGCTGGGCACGCCCGCCAGGACCGCGGGGTTCTCGATGTCGTCGAGCGTGCTCCCGTCCCCGGGGAGGTACGAGTCACGCTGGAGGTGCACTCCGAGCCTGACATCCAGGAGAAGGCGCTTGTCCATGAAGGAGCTGTTCAGCTCCCCGGCGACGTCGACCGAGTTGAAGCTCGATTTCGTCCACCCGGAGTTGTACGTGCCGAGGGTGAGGAGATTGGGCGTGAAGGGGTTCCGGTTGTTGGACCGGTTCCGGAGCGCCACCCCGCCCTCCCCGCCGCCGGTGGTCGGAGTCCCGGTGACGGTCAGGCTCAGACGGTGATCCGAGCTGATGAGGAAGGTGAGCTTCCCGATGTAGTTCCAGCTCCGCTCGTCGCCGTTGCGCTGCTGGGTCGAGTCGGGAATGGGCTCGAGAGTGCCGTTGATCAGCCGGTTGAACGAGCGGCTGTAGATGTAGCGCTGAGCCGCCCATTGCAGACCGGCGAAGAACCAGAGCTTGTCCTTGATGATGTAGCCGCCGATGGTGGCGCCGATGTCGCCGAAGTTCCCGAGCTCGCGCTTGCCCTGGATGATCGGGGTGGCACCGGTCACCGCGGCAGGGGCGCCGGTCAGGCTCCCGGGAGTGAAGGTGCCCCACACCGAGCCGTGGAACTCGTTCCCGCCCGTCTTGGTGACCGCGCTGATGGCCCCGCCGCTGGTCCGCCCGTACTCGGGCATGTAACCGCCGCTGACGACGTTGACCTCGTCCATGAACTCGGCGGTGAGCGGGGTGCCCAGGGTGCCGAACCCGGGGTTGTTCACCGAGATGCCGTCGATGAGGTACAGGTTCTCGGGCGAGGTCGCGCCGTTGATCCCCACGCCGTAGTAGTCACCGGAGGCCTGGGGCGCGGTGGTGGCCAGCGAGTCGAAGGAGCGGTTGGCGCCGGCGAGCCCCCCGGGCCGCGCCACCGCGAGGTTCCGGACGAAGTCCTGGTTGATGGTGGTGCCGGTGGCGCTCGACCCGATGTCCACCGTCGGCGGCGTTCCGACCACGGTCACCGTCTCGCTGCCCGCCGTCTCCGGAAGCAGCTCGACGTTGAGGCGCAGCGTGCGGTCCGCCGCGACGTCGATGCCGGCCCGGGTGAAGGGCCGGTAGGTCTCCTTCTCGAAGCGCAGGGTGTACGTCCCCGGCGGCAGCTGGGGAACTCGGTAGAGACCCGTTGCGTCGGTGACCACCACCTGCTCGCCTTGCAGCGAGGGAGAGGTGGCGGTGACCACCACGTCTCCCACCGGCTGCTTGGTGGACGTGTCGATCACGTTTCCGGTGAGTACCGAGGTGCTGGCCTGCGCCAGCACCACGGCAGGCACGAGCGCAAGGAACAGCGCGCACGGCCTTAGCCTTCCTGTCGTTCCCAGCTCGGCTCTTTTCAAGAGCAGCCCTCCTCACGACGTGGTGAGGGAGGGAACTGTCGGCGCGCGATGGCCGGGCGGTCACGATTGCAGCTGAACCACCGGGCCTGTGGTGTCCTCGCACCACACGGCTCACCGCGCTCCGTTCACCGCTGGCCGTTGCGGAGGCAGCTTGAGGCCAGGCCGACCAGCTCGGCACGAGAGGAGACGCCCACCTTCCGGAACAGCCGGGGGGCGGGTGCTCGCGTCCACGACCGTGCCGGTGAGCACGGAGCCGCCCGCCTGGGCGCGGACCGCCGCCGGGAGCAGGAACAGCGAGAGGACGACGGGCCGCCAGCGGAGGCCCGGCGCCAGACGTTCGACGGTTCTGTGCAAGAGACCCCTCCTCGGTTCGGCGGAGGAGTGCAGGGTCGCGCGGCAGACCGGCGATTCGCAGGATGGCGTTCGGCCCACGCCGGACGGGGTACGAGCGTCCCTACTCGCCCGGCGGCGTGGTTCGGGTGAACCCCTCTAGAGCGTCACCTCGACCGAGGAGATGCCCCAGATGTCGTGGGCGTACTGGTGGATGCTCCGGTCGGAGCTGAACTGGCCGACCCGGGCCACGTTGAGCAGGGCCTTCCTGGACCAACCCTCGGGATCTACCGCGTACGCCTTCGCCACCTCGAGCTGCGCGTCGGCATAGGAGCGGAAGTCCGCCAGGACCAGGTACCGGTCCTCGGCGAGCAGCGCATCCACCAGCGGATGGAACAGCTCCGGATCCTCGGGAGAGAAGAAGCCCGAGCGGATGAGGTCCAGCACCGCCTTCAGCTCGGGGTCCCGCGCCACCACCTCACCGGGGTGGTACCCGCGCCGAAGCGTCTCCGCCACCTGCTCGGCGGTGAGCCCGAAGAGGAAGAAGTTCTCGGGCCCCACCGCGTCGCGGATCTCGATGTTCGCCCCGTCGAGCGTTCCCACGGTGAGGGCCCCGTTGAGCGCGCACTTCATGTTCCCGGTACCCGAGGCTTCCTTGCCCGCGGTGGAGATCTGCTCCGAGACGTCCGCGGCGGGGATGATGCGCTCGGCGAGGCTCACCCGGTAGTTGGGGAGGAACACCACCTGGATCCCGGTGCGGCCGGAGTCGGCATTCACCACCTCGGCGATTCCGTTGATCAGCCGGATGATGAGCTTGGCCAGCACGTAGCCCGGCGCGGCCTTGGCCCCGAAGAGGAACACCCGGGGGTGGACCACCGCCGCCGGGTTCTCCCGGGCCCGGATCCACAGCGCCACGATGTGCAGCGCGTTCAGGAGCTGCCGCTTGTACTCGTGGAGCCGCTTCACCTGGACGTCGAAGATCGCCGAGGGGTCCAGGTTCAGCCACAGCGTGTCCCGCACGTGGTCCACCAGCCGCTGCTTGTTGACCTGCTTCACCGCGCGGAACTCGTGGAGGAACCCGGCATCGCTCGTCAGCGGCTCGAGGCGGTGGAGCTGATCGAGGTCGCGCACCCAGGCGTCGCCGATCCGCGAGGTGACCAGCGACGAGAGCGCGGGGTTGCAGAGCAGGAGCCAGCGGCGGGGCGTCACCCCGTTGGTCTTGTTGTTGAAGCGCTCGGGGAAGAAGGCGGCGAAGTCGGGGAGCACGTCGCGCTTGAGCAGCTCGGTGTGCAGCTCAGCCACGCCGTTCACGCTGTGGCTTCCCACCACCGCCAGGTGCGCCATCCGCACCTTCTTCTCCGGTCCCTCCTCGATCAGCGACATCCGCCGCAGCTGCTCGGCGTCGAACGGGTGCTGGATCTGCACCTGGCGCAGGAAGCGCTGGTTGATCTCGTAGATGATCTCCAGATGCCGGGGGAGCAGCCGCTCGAAGAAGCTCACCGGCCACATCTCCAGCGCCTCGGCGAGGAGGGTGTGGTTGGTGTACCCGAACGTCCTGACCGTCAGATCCCAGGCCTCGTCCCAGGGGACGTTCTTCTCGTCGACCAGGAGCCGCATCAGCTCGGCGATGGCCACCGCGGGGTGCGTGTCGTTGAGCTGGATGGCGACCTTGTCCGGGAAGGCACGGAAATCTCCGTGGTGCCGCGCGTAGCGTCGGATGATGTCCGCCAGGCTGCAGGCGACGAAGAAGTACTCCTGCCGGAGGCGCAGCTCCTTCCCGGCCTGGTTCTGGTCGTTGGGGTAGAGGACCTTGCTGATGACCTCGGACTCGTTCTTCTCCACGACGCTGCGCTCGTAGTCCCCCGCGTTGAAGAGCCGGAAGTCGAACTCTTCCGAGGCTCGCGCCTGCCAGAGCCGCAGCGTGTTGACGTTGGCCACCCCGAACCCTGCGATCGGCATGTCGTAGGGGACGCCGAGCACCGTCTTCCCCCCGACCCACCGCGAGGCGGGCGTGCCGTTGCGGCCCGAGCCGCGCTCCACCGTGCCGTAGAAGCGCACCGCGACGACCCTGTCCGGCCGGACGATCTCCCAGGGGTTGCCGAACTTCAGCCACTCGTCGGCGCGCTCGACCTGGTGTCCGCCGATGAAGTCCTGACGGAAGATGCCGAACTCGTAGCGGATGCCGTAGCCCATCCCTGGGTACCCATGGGTGGCCATCGAGTCGAGGAAGCAGGCCGCCAGCCGCCCGAGACCGCCGTTGCCCAGACCGGCGTCGGGCTCGAGATCGATCAGGGCGTCCAGGTCCACCCCGGCCCCACGCAGTCCCTCGCGCGCTGATTCGAGGAGCCCGGTGGCGATCAGGTTGTTCCCCAGGGCGCGGCCGAGGAGGTACTCGGCGGAGAGGTAATACGCGCGCTTGGGGTCGAGCGCGCGATGGGTCCGCTTCGTCGCCACCCACCGTTCGGCAAGACGATCCCGGACGGCCATGGCGATGGCCTGGAACCTGTCCCAGGGGCTGGCCCGGTCCGGCCCCTGGCCGCGGGTGTACTGGACGTGGGCGAGGAACGA
>Ga0105104_10002846_pt1 | contig 12475 bp, 11 predicted proteins | sample PPLLaktember2015_3_FD_87034 | JGI IMG/M metagenome (GOLD analysis project Ga0105104, IMG submission 87034) | Freshwater sediment microbial communities from Prairie Pothole Lake near Jamestown, North Dakota, USA - PPLs Lake P7 Core (6) Depth... | ecosystem: Environmental > Aquatic > Freshwater >...
CGGTGTCAACGACGATGCGAAAGTCGGCATGCACGAACGAGAGAGAACGTTGATTTTCAGCGCGTTCGGACTGGGGAAAGACTGGATCGGCGAAGAGAGAGATTAAGAGGGCGGGCAACAGCCCTGTCGCTATTGCCCGCGTTTGGAAATAGGGTGACCGCGGCAGGCGTTTAGCGCCGCCTGGTGGGGTGGACGGTCCTGGAGGGCCCAGGGGGCGGGGTCCAGAACCGACCCCGCCCTGCCGGGAGCTCGTGACTGCACATGAGGTGGGTATTGGTATTACTCGCCCCATGAGATGGTAACTCCACCCGTGGTTTCCACCCAGGTCAGAGAGTCCCCGAACATGTTCGGAAGAGTCCGTCCGCGGACATCCCCTCGCAAACCGATGGGACCCCATAGACGTTCGGCTTTCACCCCGCCTGCGAGAAGCAGAACGACGCCTGAATACACAAACTTCCTAAGCATTCGATCTTCCTCCTGGTTTTGGATGGTATGAGCCGTGGGGATGCCCTTGGGTATAGACTTGCGCCCTTACTGGCAAATACGGTTCCAAAACGCGGACGATTCTCGCAACTCGTTAGTAATCAGAATGTTGACCGGCCATAGGTAGCAGCAACCCAGACCGGCAGACAATTTGGAAATCGAGGATTAATTCCCCGAAAACCAAAATGTGCTTGCTAACTTGCTCCACAGGACTGATCGTGAGCGCCGGGTGTGGGAGAGCTCCGACAAATCTATTCTCTTTGTCCCCACTCCAACACCTCGACCCGGACGCTGGCTCGTCCGGCACGCAAAAATCCCAGATCCCGGGCAGCTCGTGTGGACAGGTCGATGATCACCCCATCTGCCTGGTGCTTGCGAGCAGGGCCGCGGTCTATGACCCTGACTTGAACCGACCGACCGTTCTCGAGGTTAGTTACGCGAACAATGGTGCCAAAGGGGTAGGTGGGGTGAGCGGCTATGAGTTCTCGTCGGTCCAACACTTCGCCGCTGGCGGTCTCCTCGCCTTGGAGTCGGGTGCCGTAGAAAGAGGCGAGTCCAGTCTGTGTGGCAAGAACCAGGGTTGGTTCAGCTGCCTGGCCGGCTACCGGTTCCTCCGCACAACTGGCCGATAACAGACCCAGTGCCGAGAGGCTAAGCGCAAAACAGAAACGCAAGGGTAAAACACGCTCCCTTTTCGATCAGGATAGCATTCCGAAAAGGGGAGGTGTTAGCGGAGGGGAACGAAATCAAATTCGCGGGGAGAGCCGATATTGCCTTGCTGCAGCTCTTTCAGAGCCGGGAGCGCAACGAGCGTAGCGAAGTAGCGACCGGATTGCGTGCCTCTGGAGGAGTCATTGCCCAGAGCACGCAATCCGGTCGCTACTTCGCTACGCTCGTTACGCTCCCGGCTCTGAAAGCTTAAAGGCGTCACATCGGCGTCACCAGGCTGCTGCTTTGCTGACTGGCCTCGCCGGCCGGGTGGTTTCTTTCCAACTGGCGTCGGATCACGGGCAGGGTATTTCGGGCCTCGATCAGTCCTTGGTCGGCCGCTTTTTGGTACCACTCGGCCGCTGTCTGGAGGTTGACCTCCGTGCCCCAACCGAGCTGATAGCAGAGCCCCAGGTTGCATTGGGCCTGCGCCTGTCCCTGGTCGGCCGCCTTGCGATACCACTTGATTGCTTCGCCGAAGTTCGGTGCCCCGTCCAGCCCCTTCTGATAAAAGAGGCCCAGGTTGAACTGGGCGGCCGCACTACCCTTGTCAGCGGCCATTTCGTACCACCGGGCGGCTTGATGGTAATCCACGCTTACGCCCCGGCCTTGCTGGTACATCACGCCGAGATTGCACTGGGCCTCGACGTCTCCTTGTTGGGCGGCAAGCGTGTACCATTTCAGCGCCGCGTGATAATCCTGCGTGATACCTTCACCTTTTTCGCACATCACGCCCATCATGGTTTGGGCGCTCCCAACCGATTGCTCTGCCGCGAGGGTCAGCCATCGAACGGCCTCCGAGTCGTCGCGCGGGACGTAGGTGCCTTGATGGCATAACAGTCCAACCCGTGCCTGCGCGAAGCGATGGCCCTCGTCCGCTGCAGTGCGAATCCACTTGACCCCGTTCGGCCGCTGATTCTCGTCTGCAACGAGTAGCAGAGAACCTAACCGGTACTGTGCCTCAACCTCACCTTGTTCAGCCGCCAGTTGATACCATTTGATTGCTTGCTCGGCGTCCGGTTTTATGCCCTGACCGTTCTCAAACATAATACCGAGAAGCATTTGGGCGTGAGCGTGACCGAGATGCGCAAGCGGCCGCAGTATCTTCATCGCCTGGGCGTATCTCGCGGCGCTCCACGCTTTGACCCCGTCTTTGAAACCAGCGGCGGAGCACGTGAAGGTCCCCGACAGGAACAAGAGTAAGAAAAGCAATCTTGGCGTAAAAGCTGCCATAAAATGCCACCTCCCGGACAACGACGCGGAGGATATTCCGCTAGCTCGAAAAACGCAAGCAGAAATCGAAGGGAATTTGAAAGGCAAACAAAGCGAAACGAAGATGGGGAGCGGCCCCGCGGTCGGGTGTTGTCCCGCAAGAATTTCCCGACTACTTCTTCTTCAGCAACTCTAAGATGTGGGATATTGAGAGTTAAGAGGTTAAAAGCCCACGCTTTGCGTCCGCAGCGACAGGACGAGTTCTCAAGAAGAGGTGTACGTGCGAGCTCTAGGAGTCTTCCCGCAAAAACGCAGCATCGAAGTCATCGATATCCCAGAAGACAAGATCGAGAACGACCGAGACGTGAAACTGCACGTCCTCGACGTCGGCATTTGTGGCACTGACCGGGAAATCACTCATTTTCAGTACGGCAGCCCTCCGGTCGGCTCGGACTTCCTGGTGCTGGGCCACGAGGGGTTGGCCGAGGTCGTGGAGGTGGGTCCAGCGGTCAGCGAGTTTCAGCCGGGCGACCTGGCGGTCCCGCTGGTCCGTCACCCGTGCCCCCATGCCTGGTGTGGCCCCTGCCGGATGAATCGCTCGGACTTCTGCCTGACCGGGGACTTCATAGAGCGCGGCATCAAGGAGGAGCACGGCTTCATGCGCTCGCATCTTGTCGAACGCCCGGAGTTTCTCGCGAAGGTGCCGCAAGGACTGCGCGAGTTTGCGGTTCTAACGGAGCCTCTGACGATAGCAGAAAAGGCTTTCGGCCAGACTCGCCAGATCCTTGAGCGCCTTCCCTGGTTCCCCGAGGCCGAGAGGCCGCAGCCGCTCAAAGTCCGGGGGGATAGCCGGGCCTTGGTGATTGGCGCGGGACCGATGGGCCTGCTCGGTGCCATGCGGCTCCGGGTTGCCGGCTACAAAGTCTTCGTCTACTCCCTGGAGCCGGCTGAGAGCCTGAACGGGAGACTCGCGGCCGAGGCCGAGTGCGAGTATATCTCTGCCCAGGCCTGCGACTTGCCGCAGCTCCAGGAGAGAGTCGAGCACATCGATCTGGTCTATGAAGCGACCGGCGTCTCGAAGGTTGCGTTCGGGCTGATGAAGTACCTGGGAGAAAACGGAATTATGATCCTCACCGGCGTCCCGGCGCTTGGCAAACCGATCCCCACCGATGCCGACGTCATCATGCGGAATCTCGTCCTTCGCAATCAGCTGGTCTTCGGGACGGTGAATGCCGGGCGGGACGACCACGACAAGGCCATCGCGAGCCTGGGCGTTTTTTACGAACGATGGCCGCGAGTTGTGCGCTCGATAATCGCGGCGCGCTATAGTCTGGATTCGGTCAGAGATCTGCTGGAACGAAAACCGCCCGGCATCAAGCACGTCGTGCAGCCGGGGTGACGCAAGCGGCACGCCTTGAGGGAACTGACAAACTGACAAACTGACAAACTGACAGACTGACAGACAACCAGGCGAATGTCGGCCGATTTCCACGCGGCGGTTGAGTGACTCGCCGTTTTGTGGCGAGTTGTATCGAAACCCCGCCGGGCCTCTGGAGCACCGCAGGTTGCGTTCGGTCGATCGACTGCCGTGCTCCAGAGGCCCGGCGGGGTTTCGATACAACTCGCCACAAAACGGCGAGTCACTCAACCGCCGCGTGGAAATCGGCCGGCATTCGCCTGGTTGGTGTCAGTCTGTCAGTTTGTCAGTCTGTCAGTTTGTCAGTCGGCTCTCAACTGAACTTGCCGATTCTCGCGTTAATCTCTTTCCCCGTCCGCTCAAGGAAGCCGGCCACGTAATCATTAATCGAAAGGCTGGGATTGGACACGAGCGGGGTCAGATCCATGGCGTATGTGACCGCTGTTTCCTCGTCGGTCTCGTGGGAAGCGAGGAAGGTGGCATTGGCCAGCCGGCGGCCGGCTATGGCGAGGTCGTAACGCTTTCCGCCTGTGACCTGCGAATCGAAGATCCCAACCAGGGCGGCGGCAAGATTCGGATAAGTCGAAACGGGCAGCACCTGCTTCTCGGAGTCCACCACCCAGTCGAGATCACGCCATACCTCGCAACCATACACGCGCGTCGGCCGAGCGTCGGCGTCCAGGCCGCGGAGCGCAGACAAAGCCCGCAGGGCCACCGCGACGTGTGTGTCGTGTTTATCGGCAAGATTGTGCAAATACACGATCCGCGGGCGGGTGACGCGCAGTATGGCCAGCAGATCCTCCTGGACTCCTGTCTGTTTGGGGTCCTTCACCGCACTGCTGGAATAATCCAGCTGGATTTGTGCGGAATAGCCGCCGACCACGGCCGCCTTGCGCTGCTCCACTCTCCGAACGCCCTGCATCTCCTGGTCCGTGTAATTGCCGTAAATACCGCTTCTCGGGCTGCCCGCCCCGTTCGTCACGGTGACATTGGTGAACCATTTGTCCGGCTGGCCGAAGCACTCCGCGATTCCGTGGTAAGCCATGATTTCGGTATCGTCCTGGTGGGCGCCGATACAAAGGTGAGTCGTCCGGGCCAGGGCCGCCTTCAGTTCGGTTCCGTCCGGGATATACAGATCTGCAGTGGAGTTGGTGAACTTCATCATGTTTGTCCTTTCTGGTTCACGGTTCACGGTTTTCCGGTTTTTCGGTTCACAGTTAAGACTGGAGCCTCAACCGTGAACCGTACAACCCTGAACCGTCTAACCGGGAACTGGTTTCAGCTAAACCACGGGTAAACTTGCTGCGGCGACTGCCTGGCCAAGCCGTTTGTCCTTCTCGTCAGGCACGCGGACAGCGATCCGGCTGCACAGTTCGGGGAAATCCTTCTGAAGCACTTCCGCTGCGGTCGAAACGATCAGATTGCCGCCTTCTCCGGTCAAGACACGGCCGAGAACCAGCAACGTGCTGACATCATAGAAATCCGCCCAGTGAGCGACGGCGTAGCCGAAATAGACGCCAATCGTCTCATAGATTTTTCGCGCTCTCTCGTCACCGGACGCCATCAGCTTCTGTACCTCGACCAGGCGGGCCGGAAGCGGCGTATTCGGCGGGAAATCAAGACCGGCCAGCGGGGCAAGACGGGCCACCGCCTGCTGCGAGAAGTACTGGGCTCCGACGCCGCCGTCACCGGACCATTCATCCACCGGCGCGTCCGCCCTGTAATCCACCGGCGCAAATGCGAGCTCGTTCAGCCAGTCGGTGATGTTCCCCTGGCGGGTGACATACCCGGCCGCCAGGCTGGTCCCCATCGCAATGCCCAGGATGGCGTTCTGACCGAGAGACATGGAGCCGGCCAGGGCCGTGACCTCGCCGTCATTGACCACGACGAACGGAATGCCTCCCCACATCCGTTTCAAATCGCCGAAGAGTCCGCGCACTTTCTGGTTGAACACGTCGCGCGGGACGCCGCGGAACAGAGAGGCAACGCGGACTTCATTATTGACGTACACGCCCGCGGCACTGCCGCCGATCGAGTCGACTCGAGGCAGGTGGCTCGCCACTCTCTTCAATCCCTCGTTGATCTGCTCAAGGTGCCAGGCGGGGTCGGTCTTGAAATAGGGATCCCAGGCCACTTCTTCGGTGTGGACAACGTCGCCGTCAATGACGGCTGCGTATTTGCGATCGCTCCCGCCCAGATCGAAGCCGATCCGACACCCATTGAAATGGCGCCCCAGGGGCGCCGCCGGTTCTTTCGCATCCGGGAAATCGCCCGGTTCCACAGCCTCAATCTGCATCGGAACCAGGTACACCTGTTCTCCCATGAAGTGATAGTCGAAGGCGCGGCGGCCGGCCGGCGAATAAACCTGACGAATAAAATCAGCCATTCCCCGGTTCCCGGCGATTCGCACGCGATGCCCTCCCTTTTGCCACAACAGGAACTTGATGAGTCGTTCCAGGTAGAGCTGATTTGCGGCGACAAATTCAGGGCTATCGGGAAGCAGACGGGTTTCAAAAACCGAGATGGACGCGTCGCCACGCTGCAGGGCGACTTTCAATTCCTGACCACCAATCCTGTTCACCGTTTCCCGGTACGTCCTGTTCCAGAGGGATGCCGGCAGGAAATCAGGGTCAAGAACGGGCTTTACGCGAGGATCTACTTGTATTAGTGCTGCCATATTCTCTCCTGCGGAGATTATAGAGAGATTGGAGACAGCGCCGCAATTCGAGGAAAGGATGAAGGATGAAGGATGAAGGATGAAGGGGATTGACGATTGCCGATCAAGAAGCTGGAGCCTGAAGAACAGCGATAACTGTCAATCTCCTAATCGTCAATCGTCAATCGTCAATTCCTTCACCCTTCATCCTTCATCCTTCATCCTTCATCCTTCTTTCTTGCCTGCCTCTGTACCTGGCCCATTTCCTTGTGCTATTACGGTGCGCATGATTCGAGTCGCGAAATGCGTGGTGCTTCTCCTGATCGCCTTGCCGTTCGTCCAAGCTCAAAGCTACCGGCACGTTGATCAAGTCCATGTACCTGAAAACTATGCCACTCTCGAACAGTGGCTCGGCCGGGCGGATGAAGTCCGAACCCATATCCTGGTAAGCGCGGGTCTCTGGCCCATGCCCGCCAAAGCGCCCTTGAATCCGCGCGTGACCGACCCGATTGTCCGCGGAGACTATTCCGTTCAGGCCGTCTCCCTTGAAGTCTGGCCGGAGTTCTACCTCGTCGGAAATCTATATCGTCCCGTTGGCAAGCAAGGTCCGTTTCCGGTGATACTCTCCGCCCATGGCCACTGGAAGGCGGGACGCTTCGAAAACACCGAGCTGGCGTCGGTGCCCGGCCGAGCGATCAACTTCGCAAAGCAGGGAATCGTCGTATTCACCTACTCCATGATCGGCTACAACGAGATGGAGCCGTTCGTGGTGCATCGTTTTGAACAAACCAGAGCGCGACAAATCTGGGGTTTCAGCCCAATGGGGCTCCAGCTCTGGAATAGCATTCGAGCTCTGGATTTCGTCACCTCGTTGCCTGACGTCGACCCCACCAGAATCGGAATGACCGGCGCGTCCGGCGGCGGAACTCAGACTTTTCTGCTGACGGCGGTCGATTCCCGGGTGCGTGTTGCTGCTCCGGTCAACATGATTTCCGCCCACTTCCAGGGCGGATGCGTTTGCGAAAATGGGCCGTTGTTGCGCATCAACTGCAACAACATCGAAATTGGCGGGCTCGCCGCTCCCCGGCCGCTCCTCATGGTTTCAACCAGCGGCGACTGGACGAAGGACACGCCACAAATCGAATTTCCGGCTCTTCAGAAGATCTACCAGTTGTTCGGGGTCCGTGACCGCGTTTTTAACGTCCATCTGGGCTACCCGCACAACTACAACAAAGACAGCAGGGAGGCTGCTTACGCCTGGTTCGGCCGCTGGCTGCTCGACAAGGCCGGGCCAGTCAGAGAGCAACCATTCACGCTTGAAGATACGAAGAAACTCGAAGCCCCGTTGCCTCAGACTCCGGTGAGCCTTGACCTCCTCTATAGACGGTTTACGCGTATGTTTGCTGCTCAAGTGGATGAGGCCTGTCCCGAGGATTGGTCGGGCATTTTCGCGTATCGCGAGGCGTTTGGGACAGCGTTGTCTCACGCTCTCATGACGGGTCCCAAGCCACTGACCCCGAAAATGGAAATCACGCTTCCGAAGGAGCGGATAACGGCGACACCCGCACTCTTGCTCGTCCATCCGGACGGAGACAGCCAGGCAAAGGCGACTGAGCTCGAGCGTCATTACCTGGAACAGGGCTGGCTTGTCTGCAGTCTTAATCCGTATCCCGAGGGTAAGACGTTTCAGCCACCGGCCGACGTAGCTCACTGGACGACGTACAATCCGACACCGGTGGCCATCCAGGTCGGCGAAATTCGGCAGGCGATTCAAACGCTCCTCGGTCGACCGGACGTCAGGGGCGTCGACGTCATCGGCTTGGATACCTGCGGCCCCCTGGTCCTGCTGGCCCGCGCGCTTGAGCCGCAGGTCCATCATACGAGCGTCGATTTCCCCTATTCTGAAGTGACTGATCAGCTCCTGACCGAAAGCCTCTTTGTCCCCTTGCTGAGACGGACAGGGGATTTCCGGACGGCAGCTGTGATGATGGTGCCCGGGTCGCTGACTGTTCACGGGCTTCGAGACGGCGCGCTCAGGTCCTGGCTGGAGCGGGTGTATCGAGCCGCCGGCGCCAGGGACATGCTGAGAATTGACGATTGACGAGGCCTGGGAGCGCAGGCATCCTGCCTGCACCGGGGCCGCAGGCATCCTGCCTGCTCGTGGGCTGGCAAGATCAATTGTCCAGCAACCAAGATCGATTGTGCTGTCTGCACGACCAGGCAGGATGCCTGCGCTCCCGTGCAGGCAGGATGCCTGCGCTCCCAGTGCAGGCAGGATGCCTGCGCTCCCAGGCCTCGTCAATCGTCAATCACTTCGCTATCTGGTACTTCACCGTCAGGCTGGCGTTTACAATGACTTCGCCCGGTGAGACTGGAGTCGCAACATCCTTGGCCATCATCATTTCAGCTCGGCCCATCACCGGCACAAGCGACACGCCGCCTTCACTGACCTCCAGGATGCCTGTTATCCGCATCCCGAGAGCCTTGGCGATCGCCTCGGCCTTCTTCTGCGCCTCTGCGGCCGCCTGGGTTAGTGCCTGCTGTCGCGCTGCTGCGTCATCCTCCAAACCGAAGGTGATACCTTCCACCTGGTTGGAGCCTGCTTTTAGCCCGGCGTCCACGACCGGACCTACCTGTTCCATCTTCCTGACGGTGACCGAAACGACGTTGCTTGCCCGGTAGCCGGCGATGCGCGGGCGTTCTCTACGCATCGGTTCCACCCCTTCGCCGGTGTAGATCGGGAAGAGGGTCAACTGGGAAGTCTGTATGTCTTTCGGCGGAATGCCCAGCTGGCGAAGACTGGCGAGAATGGATTGAGCGACGGAATTTGCTTTTTGCTGGGCCTCTTGGGCTGTCGGACTTTCCTGGGTTACACCGAGGCGGACCACGGCTTGATCGGGAGCGGTCTGTACTTCAGCATTGCCGGTTACCGACAACGAGGGAACCGTCGGCTGGGTCTGGCCGAAAGCGACTCCCGCAAACGGAATGGTGAACAAAAGCAGCGCTTCACAAGTTCTCATCGGATTAACCTCTGTCATTTCAGGATATCAGGAGCCAAAGGAGGGTACAGTGGGGAGCTGCAGGCGGGAACAAAAAACACTTTAGCCCGGGCCATTCGGGGTGGACCCGGGCTAAAGAGGAGGTGCCCCCGGGGACCAGGAGAGGAAGGCAACCTGGTTCCCCGTGGGAATTCTGCCGCTACTCTGCGGCGACAGAAACCGCTTCAAAAGCATGGGCCCTGGTTGCAATTTCCTTTTCGGCCCGGGTCTTGCTCAGCTCGCATCCGACGCCGAAGGAGTCAACACTGGACAGGAAGTAGGTATTCGCATACTTGTTGAAGGTCAGGCTGGCGCGTCCGTTCAGCTCATTGGAGGGACGGCTGCTGACCATCTGGTGCGTCTTGCCGTCCTGGGTGCGGACAACCAGCGCGGTGCCGAGCGCGGAACCGCTGCTAACTCGCTGGATTTCCAAGATATACTCGCCTGCCGGCAAGGTGGCTTTGCCCACTTGGAAGGCAAAAGGAACATTGACCTTCAAGATCGTTGAAGCCGTTGCGTTCACAAACAGCACCGAAGCGAACACCAGGGAAACAACCACGAGCGCCATTGTCAGATTCTTTTTCATAATCTCCTCCATTCTCATTCCTGCTACGGTCGTTCGAAGATCCCTTCGAACTCCTCGGTTTATTCCGTTGGCGTCATCGCCATCTCAAATCTTTCGGTAACCGATCATTTCGTTTACCTGCCTATTAGAACGCCCAACCCTACTGAGGAGTTTCTGAGGTTTCGGTGAGGTTCTGACGATCTGTTGATAAAAGTCTGAAAACAGACTGCTTAAGTGCAACGCCGAGGAGGCGGCGTCCTCGATGAGCCCTGGCAGAAGAACCTCTGCCGCCCGCCTTTCGTATAAAATGATTAGCTGATTCCGGGACGGAGGCGGGTGTGCGTGACGATTTCTATGTGAATGACTGGCTGGTCCAGCCGCAGCTGAACCTCCTCCTCCGTGGTGACACCCGTGTTCGGATCGAGCCCAAGGCGATGCAGGTGCTGGTCTACCTGGCTGGGTGCCCGGACGAAGTCACTTCGAAGCAGGTTCTGAAAAAACAGGTCTGGGCGGATGCGTATGTCACAGACGATGTACTTGTCCGATGCGTGTCGGAGCTGCGCAAGGCGCTCGAAGACGACGCCCGCCATCCTCAGATAATCCAGACGATTCCGCGGGGCGGATATCGGCTGATAGCCAAAGTGGTCTTGGAGCCAGCTGAAGCGCCAGACAGCCCCGAGCCCGCTCCTCCTCCCGCCGAACGAACTACCGACCGAGTCCTGCCTCCACAGACGGCGCGGGACCCGCGATTTCCGCTTCGTACGACTCTAATCGTCGTCCTCGGAATCGGCCTCCTGGCTGTCGTCGCTGCCATTTGGCTGGGATCTGCGTTTTCGCGCTCGGACGCGTCGGCAACCCGGATCAGAAGCCTGGCCGTGCTTCCGCTGAAGAACTTCTCGGGTAATACCGAGCAGGACTACTTCGCGGACGCGATGACGGAAGCTCTGATCAACGATCTCGCTCGCATTCGGACACTCCAGGTCGCTTCCCGGACCTCGGTTATGGCATACAAAGCCAGGACCCTGCCGATTTCGAGCATCGCGAAAGAGCTCAAGGTGGACGCACTGGTTGAAGGCTCGGTGATGCTGGTCGGCCGGCGTGTGAGAATCACCGCGCAGTTGATTGACGGAAAGACAGACCGGCACCTCTGGTCCGATACGTACGAGCGTGAGTACAAGGACATCCTCTTTCTGCAAAAGGAAGTCGCCCGGGCGGTTGCCGATGAGATCCAGATCACGCTGACTCCCGAGGAGAAACAAAAGCTCGCGAAAGCAGAGCCGGTCAATCCGGAAGCCTTCGGGGCGTACGTGAAGGGCCGATACTTCTGGAACCAACGATCGCGCGACTCCCTCCTCAAGGCTGCCGAGTTTTTTGAGGAATCGGTGAAATTGGCGCCTGACTTCGGCCTTGCTTACTCCGGTTTGGCCGACACTCACAACCTTCTCGCGCACTACGGCTTCCGGGACGCGGATGATTCCTTTAAGAAGTCGAGGGCTGCGGCCACGAGGGCTTTGCAGCTTGATCCCTCCGCCGCCGAGCCGCACGCCTCCCTGGCCTTGATCAGCATGTCTTACGACCGGGACTGGAAGGCGGCCGAGGACGGTTTTCGCAAAGCCATACAGCTCAATCCCGGATATCCGACTTCCCATCACTGGCTGGCACTCTGCCTGATCGGCCAGGGGAGGACAGAGGAAGCCATTCAGGAAGCAGAGCGGGCCCGTGACCTGGATCCGGTGTCCCTCGCTCCAAATACCTTCCTTGCCCAGGTTTTCTTGTTGGCACGCCAGTATCCGCGAGCTGAAAAGAAGTGCCTGGAGACCCTCGAGCTGCATCCCGATTCCGACGCGCTTCGTTTGATTTTGACGGAAAGCTATTGGCGACAGGGAAAAGTCAAACAGGCGTTGACGGAGATCGACAAGGTTGTGAAGAACGGTCAGGAAGATTTGGCCCAGCTCGCGATCACGCGCGCTGTCATTGCCGGGGAAAAGGTTTCAGCAAGGCGGCTGTTTCACCAGTATCTTTCAGGCCCCAACGGCCCCGCCAACCCGATGTTTTGCGCGCAGACCCACGCCTTGCTCGGCGAGAACGACCAGGCATTTCAGTGTCTGGAAAAGGCGTATGTCCTGCGTGACAGCGGCCTCCTCATCATAAAGGTCGATCCCACGTTCGACGCCCTCAGGCAGGATGCCAGATTCCCCAAGCTCGCGAATCAGCTGGGGTTGGGGTAGATTAGAAACGTTACAGAGCCGCCCCACGCAGGCGGTGTAAGCGGGACCACCCAACTCAACCGCCGCTGAGTTGGGTGGTCCGCTCTGTAATCCGCATTCAGCCGATCGAACCCGCCAACCCGCAACCCGCAACCCGCAACCCGCAACCCGCAACCCGCAACCCGCAAC
>Ga0105104_10002851_pt1 | contig 12461 bp, 10 predicted proteins | sample PPLLaktember2015_3_FD_87034 | JGI IMG/M metagenome (GOLD analysis project Ga0105104, IMG submission 87034) | Freshwater sediment microbial communities from Prairie Pothole Lake near Jamestown, North Dakota, USA - PPLs Lake P7 Core (6) Depth... | ecosystem: Environmental > Aquatic > Freshwater >...
CAGCACGGTCTTCAACTTCGCCGGGTCTGCCTTGCGCGGATCGCCCATGTAAATCTCATGGTGCTTCCGGTCACGCCCCACGCAATCGCGGTAGCCGTTCTCTTCAGCGAAGAGGCGCATCCTTTCAACGGTGGCAGGTTCGGCAGCGTAGGGACCGATGTGCATCGTCTGCACGCACAGTCCCTCTTCAAAGGTCACCAGTCGCAGCTTCGACAGGGCAGGTGAGTCGCCTTTTTTTCTGCGGACATGCTCCAGTCCTTCGTCAAAGATCTCTTTGGTAATGACATCGGGCTGCATGATCATCAATGTGTAATACCAATTGTCTTTGATGGAAATATCGAAGGTGCCGTCCTCCACCCACCAGAGTCCCTCCAACGCCATGACGGGGTAATCGATCGCGTTCGTCTTGCGCTTCTTGAGCATGAATTTGAGCGTGTATGAAATCCCATACAACGCCTGAGTTGCCTCTGCAAATGATGACGACTTGCCCGGTTCCGATCCCTTTTCGATGGCGCCGTCGATCATGGCAAATTGCAGTGGCGGCACTTGAAGGATTTCCACTTTCTTTGCGGAAGGTTGGTAGAGATGTTTGAATTGTTTCTTCAGGTCGAGTGTTTTCATTTCATGAATCCTTTCCAGAGAAAGTCAGAATTCGAGAATTCACGGGCATGTCACCCTGAACGTAGTGAAGGGTCTCCCGATGGTTTGAGCTTGTGGCTCAAACCATCGGGGATTCTTCGCCTTCGGCTCAGAATGACATTTTCAGAGTTTTCAATCCTCTCTTGATTTCAGTCCTTGCCCAGTGGTAATGACTGCTGGTACATGAGACAAAATACGTGCCCAATGTGTTGTTCTTCGTCCATGCATAGCGCCCGCGTGTGAACAGGTCTTCATCAGACAGACCTTGAATTGTCTTCAACATTTTCTTGAAGGAGGACTTGAACTCTCTTTTAATCTCAGCCAGGGATATGGAGCAATATCTTTCATAGATCTGCTGGTTGAGTTCCGGCAATTGCGACCAATTGAAGCCCTCCGCAGGTGTTATTGGGATTTTGCCTTGTAATCCCATTGAGTGCCATCTGAATACCATGTGTTCCCATTCGATCAGATGCGCGAGCACATCCTTGACTGACCAATCCCCGACGACTCCGGGCTGGGTCATTTGCTCGGGGGATAACTCCGCGAGGAGTCCTTCCAGTGCTGTCCGTTCGATGTCAATTGCTTCGAGAAGCTGCTGCTTTGTTGTTGGTCTGGGCATGTTGATCACTACTCTGAGTAACCTTCAAGAAATGATTTCACGATGGAGGCAAATTGATCGGGCTGGTCCTCGAACGAAGAGTGACTTGCATTTTCGATCACAGCGAATTCGGCATTGGGAAAAGCATCCACATACAAGCGTGTTGCAGCCTCACTCTGAATATCCTCCCCACCGTGGATGACCAGCACGGGTACGTGGACTTTGCGTAACGCCGGGCGATAGTCATGCCGCTGCCCCATGCTGATATACCCCGCCCATACCATCCAGCCGCCGGGCTTGCCCTGCTCGGGCCATTCGGTCTCGGTATCCACTTCCATGATCTTTAGATAATATTTTCCGAACTGCTCGTTCATCGCCACCAACTCAGCCTCGGATTTTTGGAAGAGTTTGTTGAAGTCAAAATATTCCTGCATGAAGGCGTCGAACTCAGCTTGTTCATCCGGAGGTAATTTTGCGCGCACAGCAGCGAACAAATCACTCTCGGCATCCGGCTGCGGCATGACCAATGTATTGGCGGGCGAGATCAAGATCAACGCCTCGACGTGTTCAGGGAATTCCGCTGCGTAGAGCGAGGCAAGGAATCCGCCCCACGAGTGACCGAGGAGGATCAACTTTTCATCGCCCAGGATGCGGCGGATTCGTTCGATATCTGCGATCTGCGCGCCAAGCCCGAGAGTCTTATCGAGCGTCAGCATGCTCTCATACATGTTCTGCGATTCGAAGCGGTCGATCGGACGCGTGGACTCGCCGCAGCCACGCTGGTCGTAATAGTGAAACTGGAACTCTGAGGTCAGCGGTTCGAGTCCGGTCATGGGCTGGGTAAATGGTTGTCCTGGTCCGCCGTGGATGACCAGAACGTTGCGTCCCTCCCCGACTGAGAAGTGAGATAGCTCGATATTTGATTCAACAAGCCACTTCTGACTCCCGGTTGATTGATCGGGAGGCGTAAGTGCAGTTCCCATCTCCCTGACCATGCCAGGCTTATATAACGGCTGCATGGACATGTACCAAAACCCTCCTGCAACAACGACAAGCACCAGGATAATTGCACCAATGACGTAAAAGATTTTTCGTTTCATTTTCCATTCCTTGTTTTTTGTACGTATCCGCAGTCATAACAGAACTGCTTGTGAACACAAATGGTGCCTCCACATTCAGGACAAGCCCAGCGTACCCTCTCGTTCGCAACGAACTTTCTAATTCCACGCGCTTTGATGTTCTCCAGATTTTCGATCATGCTCATGCCGTACTTCGTCCGGTATCTTTTGTCCAGATGCTTCAAACGAGTGCAGGGGAAGCTTTCGCATTGAAAACAATATTTCACTCCCTGAAGGGATTCACATGTTTTGATCTTGCACCAGGTACGCGTAATGGGATCGTCGATGCCTGTCATTCTGCAGCCAGGACATTTATTTTTCTCCCTCAAGTAAGCCGTGCAAATTCCACAGTTCATGCCACAGGCAGCAATTAGTGATGTTTGATTTACGGATTTCATGCTTGTCCTTCAATTGGGGTTGTCTTCGCGAATGACTGGCAGGCGCATAATTGATTTCAAGTTCTCCGGCTTTGTTTTTCGAACGTCGTTTAGGTAGATATCATGGGCATTGCGGACAGGGACAGCATATCCTTGCGATTCGGCAGCCGCCAGCATCTTCTCCAGCGCTGCATCCATCCCTTCGTAGGGACCGACGTGCAGGAATTGCATGCACATCCCTTCCGCAAAGGTCTCGAAGCGTACTCGCTCGAGCAAGTCAGCCTCGACTTTGGGAAGCACCTTCTGCCTGGCTTCATCCACTAATTTTTCCGTGACATATTCAGGCTGCATGAGCATCATGGTCCAGGCGAATTCCTTCTTCTCGCGGTTGACCCGCCAGCGGACCTCCATCGGCATAACATGGTAATCGATGTCGCAGGCGAGGCGCACCATGAATTTAAGTGTGTAAGCCAGCGGATAGAGTGTGCTGGCGGCTTGTTGAAATTCATTGCCGCTAGGCTTGCCGCGTCCATCCATCATCAGAAAGTTCATTTGCGCTACCTCGACCAAAGTAGGCGCTTTGGATGAGGGATGATAGAGATGTTTGAGTATTGTGCGATGGTCAATTTTGAGCATAGGGTTATCCTTGAAACTTTGTGATTGCTTCTTTCGATGTATCATTCTTGATCCAGATTTACTGTTGCCTGCACACGATGTACGGCAGCCTTCTCTCACTTATACTTTTCTTTTATCGCTACATATAAGTCAATCTCAGGGTTACTTTTTCGTACACTCCGCTCATCGTGATACTCAAAATCATCGATCATGCCTGCGGGTTCGTAGATGGAATTTGGCAGCCAGGCAGTGTAAATATATCTTTTTGCACTCGCGATGGCTACTGGCCATCCAAATCGGTTCTTTGGGCGAATGGGGAAAACTGCATATTTGGCAGCCGGGATCTCAAACGCCTTCAGCCCATCGGGAACTTGTTCAATTGTAGTCACACGCTCCCCCATAAAGTATGTGAAGGTTCCTTTTTCTTGGTCCATACCTTTACTCACCGCAGCGAAACCCCACGGTAGTCTCTTGTTGGGAATGTCATGCATTTGTTTATATTTTGCAAACCGCTTTCCCAATGCCGGGATATCACGGAAGACATTCTTTAGATTTGTATCGACTGTCATCCCAACAATTTGTATTGGCTGTTCCAAATCGACAATGCGTGGCGCTATCGAAGTGATATCGTGTGCAAAGAATCGTTCAAAGACATTGCTTGCTGCCATGGTGTGACTCCTATGTAAAGCAACTTGTGTTATCGATTGTTTCCGGCTAGGCGATCAAAACGCAGAGGCTCTTTTCAAAATTCGCTGAACGAAAAATGTCAATCCTCTGGATGGGACTTTCTTTTGACTGAAACCCCAATCCTTCCAGGCGGTCCATATGGATTCAGGGACGAATTGTCCATCAGGGTTCGCTTTGGATTTCATGACTTCGAGCATTTGCTTGAAGCGACTGTCTTTCCGAGCCCACTCAAAATGACTCAGCACATCGAGAACGTGCAGGATGTCATACCAGAATAAAGGGGCTTTCAACTTGCGGAAGTCTGTACCCATGAAGAACATGTAGGGATGTTTATCCTGGCTTTCATCCCAAAGGGACAGCATAGATTCCACGCCGATTTTTGCTGACTTGCTTTCCCGCAGCTCAGGCACATGCGCCATCACATTCAACATCACCAGTGTCGCGTAGGGACAGGGATCCTCTTTTCGACCGGGTCCGCGAAACTTCCCCAACTCCGGCGAAACAGCGCAGGGCCAGCCATTGTCACGAACAAGTGAATTCAAATATTCAACGGCAGTTTGTACGCGTGGGTTGTCGCGCATTCCGAGCTGGATCAGCGAAGAAAGGATCACCGGTGCATCGCACAATGCCCACGCCCATTCATCTTTTCCGCTCCCGCCAAAATGTGTTGGAATGTTCATCGTCAATTGAAAGGGACCCTGATTGGATTGATGTTCCATCACTTTATGAACTATCTTCTTCACTGGCGGGTCGTTGACGGTTAGTCCCAATTCGGCAATGAACGACAGCTTATGGAACAACTGGCTGGCAGATCTGTGACTGTTAAGTACCGTGCCGGGCCAATCGGACAACTCACTCAATATGGACTTGATCTTCGGGTCTGACAGCATTGCCTTACGAGCCGCTCGGACTTCCGGATCAGACTCGGGTCGCCCGAGCAACTCTACTCTTGTTCGATATTCGATCCAGGATTCGCCCCGCAAGAGCCATTCGATGGTTGCATGTTTCATTGTCGCTCCTTCTGTGCTGAATAGAGATTCGCTGTTGCCTGCGCCCAGTCACGGACCATTTCCTGAAGTTCGGGCGGTTCAAGTACAGTGACCAAATTGGCAAAGCTCAACACCATGGATGCCAGCCAGTGCAGGTCGGGCGCGGTCTGTGTGGCAACAATACTCCCATCCTTTTCCTCCTGAATGGACTCCCACAGAAAACGATTACTCCTGACCATTGGCGCCACCTCAGGGGAGAATCGCAAACGCGCCCGAACAACCGGTTGTTCTTTAAATTCACTTGCCAGATATTTGTGAATGTCGAAACTCTCCAGTATCTGAAAAGATTGATTCAAAACTGATAACTTCTGGATCCGATCCACCCGGAATGTACGCGGCGCGGTCCGGAGATGACAGTAACCGACCAGATACCACAAGCCAGCCCGAAATACCAACGCGTAGGGATCGATCTTGCGTTTGGTCACTTTTGCGTTTCCCGCGCTTTGATAAACTGCTGACACCTGATGTTCCTCACGTGTGGCTCGACGCAGATCTTCCAGGATGGGGAAGAGCGTGCTGGGGTCCGCTCGGTGCAGGCTTGTCACGATCAGGGATCGCCGTGCCCAATTGATCTCGCTGCGCTGTTCATTTGGCAGGATGTTCTCCAGTTTCGCCATGGCTCCCTGCGCCGCCTCACGATAAAGCTGCCCCCACATTTCGCCAACCAGACTCGTTCCGAGATAAACCGCGACTGCCTCTTCCAAAGTAAAGATGAGAGGCGGGATTTTGTAGCCTCGTACCAGCGAGAATCCGCCATAGGGTCCACGCTCGGCGTAAACGGGGATACCCAACTCATCCAGCATGCCGAAATAGCGATGCACGGTGCGCAGGGAAACGCCGAGCTTTTCAGCCAGGTCGGACGCCTTCTGGTTGGGATGGTTTTGAAGTGTAAAGATCAGCGTGATCAGCCTTGTAGCAACGTTGGACATTTCTCACATCCTTGGAAAGTATAAACCGTATATATGTCAAATTATGACATATATATGTACGCCGGTAAACACGTAAAGATGTCCCATCAACATGGGCCATTTATGTACTTGTTTACCTGTCTACTTTTTTACCTGTGTACCTATTTACCTGTTTACTTGTTGCCTTTACGAATCACATTCCGCCCATACTTCTCCTGCAATACATCCATCACTTCCTGCAGCTTGCGTTCCTTCTCGGAATTCATCCGCAGGACCGCTTCGCTGGCCCGCAGGACGGCTTCGCTTGTATCCCACAAGCCCAGTTGGCGGATCGGTTGACCGAGTCCGGTCACACCAACGCCGATGAGTCGTACTGCCTGGTGCGGTTTGCGAACGGTTTTCATCAATTCAAGCGCGTTTTTTTCGATTTCATGGTCCCGATCTGTTGGACTGCTCAATGTTGTTTGTCGCGTTAAAGTTGTAAAGTCGGGCCAGCGGATCTTCAATTTGATCGTCCGCCCAGCCAGATTATTCCTTCTCAATTGTGCAGCCACCTCGGCAGACATCTCGTGGATGGTCTTCTGCAAAACAAGGTCATCGCGCACATCCTTCGAGAACGTAACTTCCTGGCTGATGGATTTGGTCTCGTGCTCAGTGGTGATCGGCCGGTCGTCGATCCCTTTTGAATGTCTTGCAAGATCACGACCGTTCTCGCCGAACATGCGGATCAACTCGCTCTCGGGCCACTTCGCGATATCACCAATCGTATGGATTCCCAATTCGGTGAGTCTGGCAGATGTTTTGGGACCGACACCCCAGAGCATATCCGCAGGGAGGGGAGCCAGGAACGCCGGTTCTTCTCCGTATGGGACAACTGTCACCGCGTTGGGAGGCTTTGTCTCACCGTTCGCTTTGATCTCGCGCAGACGAAGCGCCTTGCCCACCTCGGTCGCGGTCTTTGCCAGCAGCTTATTCGAGGCGATGCCAATCGAGCAGGGGAGCTGCAGTTCATCGCGAATCCGTGACTGTAATTTGTGCGCGAGGCTCTCGGGTGATTCTTGAATGTCGCTGATATCAAGAAAGGCTTCATCAATGGAGATCTGTTCCACAAGAGGTGTGAGCTCACGTAATCGTTCCATGACCTGATGGGAGACATCGCTGTAGAGGTGGTGACGCGAGGGGACGATGATCAAGCCCGGGCTGAGTCGGAGCGCTCGTCCCATCGGCATCGCGGACCGTACCCCCATCCGCCGCGCGGCATAGGAACACGAGGCAACCACGCCGCGTTCCTCCGGTTTCCCGCCTACTGCAAATGGCTTGCCGCGCAAGGATGGATTCTGGTTCTCCTCCACCGCGCAGAAGAACGCATCCAGGTCAATATGCAGGATCGTGCGTGGCATGGCTTCCATTATAAGGAAAAAAGAGTCATTAATGTGATATTGAACAATCCTTAAAGAAAAGTTATACTAGAGGCGTATAGTCATTAGGAACGACCAGTGTACCCAATTGCCAGTTGAGTCATCGGGAACTTCCGCAATTATGTGAACGTATTAATAAATTGACGACCGGATGGAGGAACGTATGAAATCAAGATTGCAAGCCTCATCAATGCTATTGTTGATCGCCATGGTACTTTCAATCGTGCCTGCAGCAGCCTTGCCTGCAAGTGCCCTGGCAGCCCAAACATGCACCGATCGGGCGCAGTTTGTTTCCGATGTTACAGTCCCCGATGGCACAAGGTATGATCCCAATGCCACCTTCACGAAGACGTGGCGGCTTAGGAATATCGGCACCTGCACGTGGACAACTTCCTACACGATGGTGTTCGATACGGGTACGCAAATGGGGTCTACAGCCTCTGTCCCATTTCCCTCCAGTGTAGCTCCCGGTCAAAGCATTGATCTGTCCGTGCCCATGACCGCGCCGGGCAGTGCGGGTCGTTACATTGGTTACTGGAGATTCAAGAATGCCTCCGGCGTTTTGTTTGGCATTGGTGTCAATGCCAACAAATCCTGGTGGGTGGAGATCAATGTGAGCGGTACCGCGCCGGTTGGTGTTGCTTATGATTTCACCGCCAACGCGGGCTCAGCCACCTGGTCCAGCGGAGCCGGCGGGCTTTCCTTCCCCGGCACGAATGCCGACCCCAAAGGCTGGTCAGCGCGACTCGACCGTCCCAGTTTCGAGAGCGGAGTGACTGCATCACAGCCCGGCTTGTTCTTTTCTCCTCAACAAATTACCAACGGGTTTATCCAGGCCGTCTACCCTGACTTCACCGTCCAAAGGGGAGACCGGTTCCAGACAACGGTGGGCTGCGAGCTGAACGCAACTTCCTGTTATGTTGCCTACCGTCTCGATTATCAGGTTGGCGGCACGATCCGAACCTTCTGGACCTTCCGTGAAAGATATGAGCGTCTCACTTATACCGCGAACCTCGATCTGAGCCCATTGGCAGGACAAACCGTTAAGTTTATTCTTTATGTCTCAGCCTGGGGCTCGCCTGAAGGCGATTTTGCATTATGGGGCAACCCGATCATCGCGCGCAGCGGCGCCACTCCGGTAACTCCTGTGCCGATTACGCCGGGACCGGTGACTGTCACGGTTCCTCCCTCCTCTTGTGACAAGGCACAATTTGTTTCTGATGTGAATGTACCCGATGGAACTGTCATGGCTCCCGGTGCTACATTCACCAAGACCTGGCGCTTGAAGAATGTCGGTTCCTGCGCGTGGAGCACTTCGTATCAGTTGGTGTTCTTCAGTGGTCAACAGATGAGCGCTCCTGCCTCGGCAGCCTTCCCGCAAAATGTGGCAGTCGGTCAAACGGTGGACATCTCCATCAACATGACTGCACCTTCCGCGGCTGGCTCCTATCGCGGTTTCTGGATGTTCAAGAATGCCAATGGTGCTCTCTTCGGCATTGGCGCCCAGGCAAACAAACCGTGGTGGGTCGATATCAGAGTCTCGGGTCCAACCGTTACACCGGGCGGTCCCACAGTCACACCCACACCCACCGGGCCTACTGTAACTCCTGGCGCCGGCACCGCTTTAGACTTCGCTACGAATGCCTGTTCCGGAACATGGTTTAGCGGTGCAGGTCAACTGCCGTGCCCGGGAACAGATGGTGATGCCAAGGGCTTTGTGCTCAGGGTGACGAATCCCCGGCTCGAGACCGGAGCCACGGATACACGGCCCGGCATCCTCACCTTCCCGCAAAATACTCAGAATGGATATATCCAGGGGTTCTTCCCGCCATTCAGAGTGCAAAGTGGTGATCGCTTCCGATCCATCATTAACTGTGAGGGCGGTGCGACGAATTGTTATGTAGCATTCCGCCTCGATTATCAGACGGGGAATGAGCCCATCCGGACATTCTGGGGTCCGTTCCTGGAGAGGTATGAGGGTCAATACTTCTCCGTGGATGTGGACCTGAGTCCGCTGGCTGGAAAAGATATCAAATTTATTTTGACGGTCTTGGCAGCCGGTGTTGCAACGGGAGACCGCGCCATGTGGGTGGGACCTCACATCTATCGGGCGGGTGCCACGGTTCCCACGACCAATCCGGCTACATCCACAGCCACGCCAACCGGTACGCTCGCACCCTCTGCCACTCCTACACCGACAGGCACAGTTCCTGCTCCATCGGCGACGCCAACTCCCACTTCAACCGGGGCGACGACAGGCGCTTTATATCAAAATACGAAATATAACTTCAAATTCACACTGCCCTCCGGTGCGAACATTGTGAGTCAGACGGATAACACCGGGCGTGTTAGTCTGCCAATTGTTAAACCGGGAACCAACCTGCTTGAAAAGTACATCCAGGTCAGTGTGGTGGAAGGCGCGAATCCGTGCGTAAGCCCGGCAGTGGAGAATCCCGTCTCCACCGAAAATGTGACGATCAATGCCATACCGTTTGTTAAACAGAGTGGCCAAGGCGCCGCTGCCGGCAACCGGTATGATTGGACTGCCTATGCCACAACGAACAACAATGCCTGTATCAGTATGGCATTCATCCTGCATTCTGCGAACCCTGGCAATTATGCAACGCCTCCACCCGTTTTTGATATGGCAGCCGAATCCGCTGTGATTGGCACGACCATGTCCACGTATAATAAGATTAATTAGGAGTCCTCGCTTCATTCTGAATGAAGGCCTGGTCCGCGTGGCCAGGCTTTTTTCTGCCCATTATTTCTGCGCTGAGCGGAGTGGCGCTTGGCGCCACGAAGTCGAAGCGCATATTTCTAGCCATGTCTTCCACCCGCTCCACCCTCCTCCTCGCTGACGACGATCCAACGATCGCGGATAGCCTCGCGCCCTTTCTCGAGCGCGCGGGCTTCCACGTGCTGGTTGTGTCGGATGGCGTCAGCGCGTTGGAAAAAGCGCAGGCGCATCATCCCGAATTGATCATCCTCGATGTGCTTATGCCGCGCATGGATGGGCGGGAAACGCTGCGCCGTTTGCGCAAAGCCAAGATCTGGACTCCGACAATTTTGTTGACACAAGTGGGGGAGGCGTCTGAACGTGCCCTGGCTCTCGAGGAAGGCGCAGACGATTACCTCAACAAACCATTCGATCCGCATGAATTGCTGGCGCGCATCCGTGCAGTGCTGCGCCGTGTTCGCCCGGGTGAACGCTCCCTTTCAGCCGCGTGGCTGCTCACTGCGAAGGATCTCGCGCTGGATCGCCGCGCCCGCCGCGCCACGCTTGCAGGAGAGACTGTGGAACTGACCCCCAAGGCTTTGGCTGTTCTCGAATATTTGATGACACATCCCGATGAGGCTGTGACGCGCGAGCGTTTGCTCGAAGCCGTTTGGGGGTGGGAATATCCGGCTGGCACGCGCACCGTGGATACGCGCGTGGCTGAACTCCGCCGCGCCCTGGATGACGATCCAGCTGATCCGCACTTCATCGAAACCATCCCTGGCGAGGGATATCGATTTATTGCGCCGGTGCAGGGAGAGGGGTAAGATGCAGCTTATGCTCAGGAAAGGCTGGTTGAACCTATTGCTGATATCCCTGCCGCTTGTCGGCGGGGTTATTTCCTTCGGGTTAATCAGTGCGTTCTCTCAGTCGCTGCCTCCATTCATGGTGACAGCGGATTTTGGCATCCTTGCTTTTGTTCTCGGTGTGACGATTAGAAATCTGGGAACCATTCCCTTGCTGGTCGGTGTGTTTTTAACGGGATTTCTGCTGCTTTTCTACAGTAGATCTTTGCGCCAGCAGGAACAAACCCAGACGTTGATCGATGAGGCAAAGCGTGAAGCAGAACAGAGACGCCGCAGTTTTCTGCGCCGTCTCGATCATGAGATCAAAAATCCACTGACCGGTTTGCGCGCGGCGTTGGTCAACATGGAGGAAGCGCAGGAGGATACAGACCGTGTACATGCCGTCGATAACGCGAGGCACGCGGTGGAGCGTCTCACGCGTTTGTTGACCGATCTGCGGAAACTTTCTGACCTGGGAGAGCGCCCCATCGAACTCTCACAGGTGGATGTGCCTGATTTGCTGCAGGATGTTGTCGATGCGGCGCATGTATTGCCTGCGTATAAAGGACGGGATGTCAACCTGTTGATACCCAAGGTGCCCTCTCCATTCCCAACCATCACCGGAGATCGCGACCTGCTTGTTCTGGCTGTGTACAACCTTGTTGAGAATGCACTCAAATTTACGTATGCCAATGATTCGGTGGAGATTCGCCTGGCTGAGGATGGTCGCGCCATCCTGATCGAAGTTGCGGACTCAGGAGCCGGGATTCCTTCTGAAGATGTCTCGAAAATTTTCGAGGAGTTGTATCGCGGTTCCAATGCCCGTAGAACAGAGGGAAGTGGGCTGGGACTGGCACTGGTACATCGGATTATTTCATTGCATGAGGGACAGATCCATGTTCGCAGCAGCCAGGAAGAGCCGCGTGGCACCGTGTTTACAATCCGCCTGCCGGTAACCAAACGGGGATTTATTTTGCGTCCGTCGAGTTAATTTACCGAATTTATGAAGAAATTAGCTAGACACGTTACAAAACTGTGACATCTCTGGAACAGGCTTGTAACAGCGGGGGAGTATAGTATATGTATGAAAGGCTTGCAGTACACTCCCGTACCGGAAAAGACATTGATCGATGCTGCCCAACGCGGCGACCTTGAGTCTTTTAATCTTTTGATCCTCCGCTATCAGAATCTCCTGTTTGGCATCGCTCTGCGTTTACTGAACGATGAGGATCTGGCGGCAGATGCCGTGCAGGAGGCACTCATCTCGGCGTTCCGCAGGTTCCATACATTCCGCGGTGACTCGCTGCGGAGCTGGCTGGCACGCGTAGTCGTCAATGCCTGTTACGATGAACTGCGAAAGAAACGACGGCAGCATTCCGTGCCACTGGAGCAGTTCAACGCGGAAGGCGACGAAATCGAGACGAGTTACTGGCTGGTTGACCCCCAGGCGGACCCTGAGTTGCAGTATGAATCATCCGAATTGGAATC
>Ga0105104_10002853_pt1 | contig 12450 bp, 8 predicted proteins | sample PPLLaktember2015_3_FD_87034 | JGI IMG/M metagenome (GOLD analysis project Ga0105104, IMG submission 87034) | Freshwater sediment microbial communities from Prairie Pothole Lake near Jamestown, North Dakota, USA - PPLs Lake P7 Core (6) Depth... | ecosystem: Environmental > Aquatic > Freshwater >...
GACAACCCGTCTTTCCCGCCTTATCTTTTATATGTACCTGAATCCAAATTATAATCTATTTATCAATCACTTAAAGAAAATTATAAAAAATGTCTGCCAGATTCCTGCCAATGTCTGCCATTTTAAATAAAAATTCTATCGTAACACTTTCCAAATAAACTAATAACGCAGTTCGTTTGGTCAAATTTTTTTCCGCTTAAATAAACAAAAAGGACAGTCATGCGGACTGCCCTGATTGCAAAAAAATGCGAGCGGAGCGTCTATTTCAAACCAATTAAAACCGTTCCGATCACGATGAGCAATGCTCCCGCCAGATTGCGCAGCAAATCTGCCCCCTGCGGAAGTTCCTTCAGAAATACTACTGCCAGAAAAAAAGCAACCAGAGTATTTGTGTTGTACACAGGAACTAACTGACTCAAATTCGTGGTCGAAGATCGCAAGGCCCACAGCACGAGCAGCGTCGCAAAACCATTCAGCAATCCGGCCGGCACAGCCAACAAACACGCTTGCAGCGTGTTCGCACCCGTTCCCGATGCCGGCCACAAAATTCCGCCCAGCACTCCGCAGAGAGCAATGCCCGTTCCGATTCCGGCCAAGACCCAGGCGGGCGGGCCGCCCAGAAAACGCTCGGCAGTGAGCATCTTGAACAGAATCGCGCTCACTCCATAGAGCAGCGAGGCGACGATTCCGATGATGAACCAGCTCTTCATGCTATTTTAATGTCACTCGTCTAAGATCTGCGCGCGAACCTTCGCCGATGGCCCACTTGGCGCCTTCCAGTGAGAACCACTCGTTCGTTCCCTGCACGGGGGCATAAGGCTTCATGATGTAAAGATTCGTGCTCGGCGTTCCGCACGTGCCTAACAAAAACAGCCGTTCGCCGAGCGGGCCTTTGCAGGCATCGAGAATAATTCCAACGCGGCTTTCCGTGTCTTTACGCAAGGCCACAATTAAATCACCCACGGTAACCGAGTCTTCGAAAATGATCGTACTCTCGCGCCTGATGGCAATGGCGCCCATTTCTTCGGCTACGAAGGCGAGAAATTTTTGATAGTTCGCATTGCTGCCGTCCGGTGTGGAAATCTGCGTGAAGATGAAACGGCCTCCCTTTTTACGGGGGCGCAGGCCGTCACGCCAATCTTTCCACAAAGCCACCTGACCGTTGTCGAGCGGAAAGGAAATCCCGGAAGAACTCTTGCGACTCCATAAATAATCTCCCCACAACCGCACCACGCCGTCCACGCCCACGTCGTTCGTGTTGTCATAGGGTAAAATCGTTGTCACGGCAACTTTGTCTTCATCGCAAAGCACGGTCTTGCCGTCGCCCGCCAACAGTTCCTTCTGGTTGCTTAATTCAAGGTGCCGAAGCGACGCCGCGAACGATTCGGGCTTCACCGGCAATCGGTTGAAACCGGAAGGCGGTTGAAGGGTTGTTTCAATGGTTTTTTTCTGCGCCAAAGCCGGAAAACAAAATGCAATTACGGCGGCAGCGAGAACGAACAGGCGGCAAAGGTGATTCATCGAAAGCCCTCTCTGCATCTTAGTATATTAGAAATCGGATACCTACAACGGCTAACGTAAGAATGAGCACGGCGCGAAATACGCGCACGCGCATACGGCTGACGATGCGTGTGCCGAAAAACGAACCGGCAATCATCAGCAAACCCAGCGGAAAAAGCAGCAGGATGTCATTATAGCCGATCATTCCCGCACCACCCCATATTGAGAGCTTAACCACGTGCATGAGCGCTGCGCCGACGGCTTCTGTTCCTAAAAACGTTTCCTTGATCAATCCGTAACGCAGCAGCCACGGAGCGATAATCGGACCCGATCCGCCGACGACGGCGGAAACGAATCCTGCGGGAAAACCCATGACGCTGATAGATCGCAGCGTCGCGGTTCGCGGCCAATTCGCTTTCGTCAAACTCAGACCGACATACGCAAGCAAATAAACGCCAAGCGCGCGCGCAATCAAAGAGGCGGACAGAGCAGTGTAAACAAGAGCGCCAATCGCTGCGCCGGGAATCGCGCCCAGTGAAAAATGCTTCAGTATCGTCCAGTTGATTCCGCTTCGTGCGAAATACGCGCGCGAAATGTTTCCCACCAGCAGCAGCAGAGCCAGATACGGAACGGCGGCTTTGACACCGACTCCCCAAACCAGAATCGGCAGATACACCATCCCGCCGCCGACGCCGGTTACTCCGGATACGGTGGAACCCAATAACGCACCGAGCGCGAGTACAACATACGTGGTTGTGGTCATGCGCAATCCGCCAAACGTCGCTCTCGCACTTAGGCTTCACCGAAAGTTTGCTTGTCGGGATCGGTAAGCGCATACGGATCGAGAATCTGCTTGAGCTGCTCTTCCGTCAAGAGTTTTTGTTCGCGTATTAATTCTACGATGGTCTGTCCGGTTTTTACGGACAGCTTGGCCAGCTCCGCCGCTTTCGCGTAGCCGATGTACGGATTTAAAATCGTGGCCATGCCGATGGAAGCTTCAAAATAGTAGCGGCAGCGGTCGCGGTCGGCGGTGATACCCTTGATGCATTTGTCGGTGAAAGCCATGACGGACGTTTCGAGAATGTGAATCGCCTGCTGCAAGTTGTAATTCACTACAGGCATCATCACGTTCAAATCCATCTGCCCGCCGTGCGCGCTCCACGCCACGGTCGTGTCGAATCCGATGATCTGATACAGCACCTGATTCATCATTTCGGCCATGGATGGATTCACTTTTCCCGGCATGATCGAAGAACCGGGCTGAACAGGCGGCAGCAGCAATTCCGCGAGTCCCGTGCGCGGGCCGCAGGACAACAGCCGGATATCATTGACGATCTTGCCCAGTTCCACGGCGAGAAGACGAAGCGCGCTCGAGTAATACAGCATGTCGCCCAGACTTTGCGTAACCTCGAACAGATTAGGTGCAGCGTGGAATGCGATTCCGGTTTTCTGCGAGATTTCTTCGGCCACCATGAACCGGTAGCGCGGATGAGCGTTCATCCCCGTTCCGGCGGCGGTTGCACCAAGATTGAGTTGCCGCAATCCGAGTTCGGCTTCCACAATGCGCGCCCGGCAGCGAGAAACGATGGAAGCATAGCCGGAGAATTCCTGACCAAGGCGAATCGGAACGGCGTCCTGAACGTGAGTGCGCGCGGATTTGATAATGTCGTCGTACTCGCGTGATTTTTCCTCCAAAGCCTCAATTAGATGATCGAGCGCCTTGAGAAGATCCGGATTCTTCAGACAGATGCCGATGCGAATCGCGGCGGGATAGGTGTCGTTCGTGGACTGCGCCATGTTCACATGGTCGTTCGGATTCACTTTCGTGTAGTCGCCGCGCACGCCGCCCATCAACTCAATCGCCCGGTTGGCGATGAGTTCGTTCATATTCATATTGGTGGACGTTCCCGCGCCCGCCTGATAGACGTCCACTACGATTTGATCCTGCCATTTCCCGGCTAAAAGTTCGTCCGCCGCCTTGATAATGGCGTCGGCTCGCTCGTTGGAGAGCAGCTTTAGATCACGGTGGACCACGGCCGCGGAGCGCTTGATCGTGGCATAAGCGCGAATAAACACCGGATGGGGACGCAGACCCGAGATCGGGGAATTGGCGACGGCGCGCGCGGTCTGCACGCCGTAGTAAGCATTCGCCGGAACTTTCAATTCGCCCAGCGAATCTTTTTCAATGCGAAACTCTGGTGTGGACATAGCAACCCTTTTGCCTTATGTGAAATAATCTTGAAATCGTTTAGGTGGGATCGTGAACCGAGCGCTCATCACTCGTCGGTTACGGTGTGAGGCAGCGCCAAGTTGTCGCGTTGGGCTCCGGTCAGATCGAACATGCGCCGCAGAGCGGATTCGGCCCGCGCGCGAACGGAATCGGACAAGGTGATTTGAAATTGCAGCTTGCGAAGCGAATCTTCCACGTCATCAAGGGAAATGGCTTTCATAAAACGGCAGATCTTACAGGCGCGGAAAAAGTGCTTCTGCGGAACCTGAATTTGCAGCATGTCGGACAGTCCGCATTCGGTGACGGCCAGAAAATCGGAAGCCGGGCTGTGCTGCGCATACTCGATCATGCCGGACGTCGAAAGAGCGGCGTCGGCCAGCTTCATCACGTCATCGCGGCATTCCGGATGCACCAGAACCTTTATTCCCGGCACTTCACGGCGCATCGCTTCCACGGCGTCCGGAGTGATCTGATGATGGACGTAGCAATAGCCGTCCCACGCGATGATCGCTTTCTCCGGTACGTGCTGTGCCACGTGCCGGGCGAGATTCTGATCGGGAATAAAAAGAATATGCTGCGATTCAATGGCGCGCACGACACTCACGGCGTTGGATGACGTGCAGCAGGCGTCGGACAAAGCTTTCACGTCCGCGGTTGTGTTTACGTATGACACCACGGCCAGATCCGGATAAATCTTTTTCAGTTCGCGGATGCGCTCTTCCACGGCTGCCGCCGTGGCCGTATCGGCTAAAGAGCAGCCCGCGGCCAGATTGGGCAGCAAGACGGTTTTAGACGGATTGACGATTTTGGCCGTCTCAGCCATGAAATGCACGCCGCAGAAAACAATCACGTCGGCGTCGGTAATATCAGCGGCTTCCAGACTAAGCCCCAGCGAATCCCCCGTGATATCGGCGACTTCGAATATTTCAGGACGCTGATAATTGTGAGCGAGTAAAACGGCGCGGCGCGTTCGCTTGAGTTCGCGAATGCGATCCAGTTGAGCTTCAATGCTTCGCACGCGATCCGCAGTGTAAAACTCCGGATCAATGCGCTGCAGCTTTTCATACAGGGTTTCGGACATGACCGATTCTATCGTGTCTGACTAAACGTCGAGAAAGCGGCGGAGATTCCCGCCGATGATCAGAAGTACTTCGTCGCGAGTCAAGCCCGCTTCGAAAAGGCGGCCGATGACGGCACGGGCGTGTTCTTCCCGGCGATGTTCGGGAAGGAAACCGAAGTTCAGATGGACCAGACGGCTGCACGCGGAGCGAATGGTGTTGACATCATCCAAGGCAGGCGTTTCGAGAACGTCAAGGATCAGCAGCGCGTCGCTGGTCAATAATCCCTCGCGAATCGCTTCCGGCAATGCGGCGAAATCTTTCAGCGCGCCGGTAACCAACGCGTGATCTTTCCATTTTCCCACGCGGGACGGCGCAGTGTAATCGAGCGGCACAAGCGCGAATGCACCGGCTTTGCGAAAGCGCTCCAAAGGATCATTCGCCGAATTGCGATCCGTGCCGCCGGTCGAAAGGCGAACGACCGTGATGCCTTGACGATACAATGCATCCAAGTCGGCGGCGCGTTTCGAAAAGAGGTCTGCATCCGTCGCGCCGATGAACGCGGATTTTTTATGATTCCGATCCGCGGTAAGAACGGATTTCAATCCGCCGCATGTCACATTTCGTGAAGTGCAGATATATTGAAGCTCGGACGCGCGCCGGATCGCTTCGGCTGCGGTCAGCATGGCGTCACGGGGAAGCCAAGCGGCGGAAATCGCGCTGAGTTCCGGCAGCGTCCCTTGCGGATCCATCGCGAATCCGTTCAGATCCAGATTGACCGCATGACGCGCCAGCAAGCGAAGCGAGTCGGCATGCGCCGCTTGTTTGCCTTCACGATTCCCAATGAATCGCACCCAATCTTCCGCCTGCGTTCCGATGGCGTTTAAAACGGAAGTGGAAATCCACTTCGCATCGTCATCAATACGATGGTAAAACGGATGATCGCCCCGCGACCAGAACGCGAGGGCAGGACAACCGCCGATCAGAAAACTTTCGTGGTCGCTGCGTCCGTGACCGTCGGAACGGCGGAATAAAAGACGAGGCAGCAGCGCGGAATCGAGACCGGCCACGTATTCTTTCCACAACGTTCCGAAGGTTTCGCCGCCCGCCATCACGATATTGCCGGATCCGAGACCTTCGCAATCCAGATTTACCATGCCCACGATATTCCCGAAGGGAATGCTCGGATTTCGCACGAAATAGTCGGAGCCTTCCAGACCGCTCTCTTCGGCGGTGAAATGCATCAGCATCACGCTCCGCTTCAACGGGCTTGCGGCGAAGACGCGTGCGAGTTCGGCGACCATGGCGGTGCCGGAACCGTTGTCGTCCGCGCCATTATAGATCGCTCCACGCGAATCCTTGCCGAGGTGATCCCAATGCGCGCCGATTACGATGATCTCGTTTTTTAAAACAGGATCCGTTCCGTAAACAATACCCAGAACGTTGCGCGATTTTTGGCTCGGCAGCTTGCGCAGGCGCGTACTGACATAGACATTCTTCTCGGTTGCCAGCGGAAGCGGCGCTCTTTTAATCGCCTCCAGATACGATTCAACCGAGTACCCCGTGTTGTCAAGAAGCAGATTAAAAACACGTTCCCCAACGTACAGAACCGGCAGATTGGGATCATAAACGTCGGAGGCAACGGCCGCACCGTTCAACGGATCGGCTTCCTGATAGTATAAAACCGCCGCCGCTTTATGTTCGCGCGCCCATTGAATCGTGGAACGGCGGTTGAAATCTGTTTGGAAATCATAGGAACTTGCCGGTGTGCCGCGAACGATTAAAACCACTTTGCCGGAAACATCAATGCTGCCGTAATCGTCGCGGTTTTTATCCGGTCTTACATACCCATATCCCGCGACCACAACCGGAGCAATGACGGACCCGCTTCCGCTGCGATTCAACGCATGGAAATCTATACCGGATTGAAACGTGATTTTCCCGAATTCGTGATCCATGATCGTGAGATCGGAACCTGCGTCCTCCGTAAGGAGCAGCGGCACGTCTTGAAAATATCCGGCCCTTGCACCCGGCTCCACGCCACACACCCGGAAATTTTCGGCCAGATATTCTTCAGTTTTCATTCCGCCTGCGCTGCCGGGACGCCGCCCTTCAAACGCATCGGATGCAATGGCATCTAAAATCGTCCGCGCGCGCGTCGAATCGAAAGCCTGACACGGTACGGCAAGAAAAGCGAGCAATAAAAGCGAGAATGCAAAATATCTGGTCATGTGCGTGCCTTTGTGCGTCGTGCGCCGTTTTTCGTTGCGGCGGTCGAATGCGAATTGCCGTTGACGGTGGAAATCCGTCCGTTTCCGGAGCGGCTTTCGGCCAGAACTTTTTTCAGATAACGGCCGGTGTGGCTTTCTTTCACGCGGGCGATTTCTTCCGGTGTGCCGATGGCAATGACGTTGCCTCCGGCATCGCCGCCTTCGGGACCCAGATCAATAATATAGTCGGCCGTTTTTATGACGTCCATATTATGTTCGATCACAATCACGGTATTGCCGCGCTCCACCAGCGTGTGGAGCACACGGAGCAGCAGCTTGATGTCTGCAAAGTGAAGTCCCGTCGTCGGCTCATCTAAAATATAAAGCGTCTGTCCCGTAGACACGCGCGAAAGTTCCGTTGCCAGCTTGACGCGCTGAGCTTCGCCGCCGGAAAGCGTGGTGGCCTGCTGGCCCAGATGAATGTATCCCAAACCGACTTCGTCCAGTGTGGCCAGCTTGCGGGAGATCAGCGGAAAGGCGTTGAAATATTCGTACGCTTCGGCCACCGTCATGTCCAGCACATCGGCAATGGAACGGCCTTTAAAGCGGACTTCCAACGTTTCCCGATTATACCTTTTACCACGGCAGACTTCGCACGGCACATAGACGTCGGGAAGAAAATGCATTTCGATTTTAATGATGCCGTCGCCTTCGCAGTTCTCGCAGCGTCCGCCTTTCACGTTGAACGAAAATCGCCCCGGTTTGTAGCCGCGCATTTTCGCTTCCGGAAGCTGGCTGAACAGATCCCGGATTCCCGTGAACAAGCCCGTGTAGGTCGCGGGATTGGAGCGCGGCGTGCGACCGATGGGCGATTGATCTATGTCAATCACTTTGTCTAAAAAGCCGACGCCGTTAATAGAATCATGTGCGAGGGGCGGTTCGCTGGCGGAATACAATTTCTTTGCGAGGGCGCGGTAAAGCGTCTCATTGACCAAAGTGGATTTTCCCGAACCCGATACTCCGGTGACCACAACGAATGTTCCGAGCGGAATGTCTACGGTCACGTTGCGTAAATTGTTGCCGCGCGCGCGTTTGATGGTAATCTTCTTGCCGTTTCCTTCGCGTCTTTCGGAGGGGATGGGAATCGTATCCGTGCCGGCGAGAAACTGCCCCGTGAGCGATTTGGGATTCGCCATGATTTCGGCGGGAGTTCCGGTCGCCACCAATTCGCCGCCGTGCCGCCCGGCTCCGGGTCCCAAATCCACTACGTAGTCGGCGGCTAAAATCGTATCGCGATCATGCTCCACGACCACGACGGTGTTTCCCAAGTCGCGAAGTTCGGTCAGGGTGCGGATCAAGCGGTCATTATCGCGCTGATGAAGGCCGATGGAAGGTTCATCCAAAATATAGAGAACGCCGGTGAGCTGCGAGCCGATTTGTGTGGCCAGCCGGATGCGCTGAGCTTCGCCTCCCGAAAGAGTTCCCGCCGCGCGGCTCAGCGTGAGATAATCGAGTCCGACGTTGAGCAGAAAGGACAGCCGCTGCCGGATCTCCTTCAGCACTTGCCGGGCGATCATCGTATCGCGCGAGGAAAGTTCCAGCGATTTGAAAAATTCGTGAGCATCGCGGATGGAGAGATCCGACGTCTGCGCAATGTTCCGATCCTGAATCAACACCGAGCGGGCTTCGGGTTTCAAGCGGGTGCCCTTGCATTCGGGGCAGGGGATATTGCCCATGAATTCTTCAATCCATTCCCGGATCATGGGCGAAGACGTTTGCCGGTAACGCCGCATCAGGTTGGGAATCACCCCTTCCCAGCGCGTGCTGTGTTCGTGCCGCATCGTCGAAGATTCGTAAACCACGTCCACTCGTTTTTGTCCGGAACCATAGAGAACGATTTTTTGATGTTCCGGTTTGAGCTTGTGGAAAGGCACATCGAGACGGAAACGAAAGGCCTGCGCCACGGCTTCGACGATACTCCACGTCCATGAGTCAAAGGTGTTGCCGAGCGTTGCGAGCGCTCCGTCCGCTAAAGAGACATCCGGATTCGGAACCACGCGATCCGGATCAATTTCCAATTTAAAACCCAGGCCGCTGCACGCGGTGCAGGCTCCGAACGGACTGTTGAAAGAAAAGAGCCGCGGTTCGATTTCACTGATGGAAATTTGGCAGTCCGTGCAGGCGAAGTGTTCGCTGAAAACCTGTTCGCGCTGTCCGTCCATCACCGCCGTGAGTTGACCGCTCGAAAGCCGAAGTGCGGTCTCCACGGAATCGGTTAAGCGGGAACGAAGTCCATCTTTATTCACCAGCCGGTCTACAACCACTTCAATCGTATGCCGCCGTTTCTTGTCCAGCGGAATATCTTCATCCAGAGAGCGAACGACGCCGTCCACGCGCACGCGCACAAAACCGTCTTTGCGCACGTTTTCCAAGAGTTCGCGATACTCTCCCTTGCGACCGATCACGAGCGGCGACAATAATTCGATGCGCGTTCCGTTCGGCAGATTGAGAAGCGCATCTACGATTTCCTGAGCGGTCTGCCGTTGAATTGGTTTGCCGCACTGCGGACAATGCGGCTTGCCGATGCGCGCATACAGCAGCCGCAGATAATCGTAGATCTCAGTAACGGTGGCAACCGTTGAACGCGGATTGCGTACGCCCGATTTCTGCTGTATTGAGATCGCGGGTGACAGTCCTTCGATGGAATCCACGTCGGGCTTTTCCATGAGTCCCAGGAATTGCCGAGCGTATGCGGAGAGAGATTCCACATAACGCCGCTGGCCTTCGGCATATAAAGTGTCGAAAGCCAAAGAGGACTTGCCCGAACCGGAGAGACCTGTGATGACCACGAGGTTGTTGCGGGGCAGAACAACATCAATGTTCTTGAGGTTGTGCTCCCGCGCTCCGGTGATTTTTATATGTGGAAGTTCCATGTATTTAAATACCTTACTATCTTCGTCAATTTACGGAAATCGCGGGAGATAATCAAGGAGACTGGACCTTGAGGTCTAAGATCGGCAACCCTTTCCCCGGCAAAAAATGCTTGACAAAAACTCATGCTTTGAGTATATTAGCCGACACTTTAATAATGGCAATAAGTCGCATCACCAACGGCAGTTAAACATATACTTGCTATAGTAAATCTAACGGAATGTGCTTCTTTGTCTGGAATTAGATTATTCTACTACATTCCATAAGGACATTTAAAACAAATGTCCTTCTAATTGGTCTTCCTATTCTTTCCGCATCGCCGCAGCATCTTCGCCGCAATCCATAAAACGTTTACACTGAGGTACGGCAGGCATGGGTAAAGCTCGCATTCTCGTGGTGGATGATGAATTTCACATTCGCGATTGGGTCGCCGAGACCCTGCGTCGCCGCAATTATTTGGTGGAAACTTGTGAAGACGGCCACACCGCTCTGGAGATGCTGGCCAAAGATGAACCGTTCGATATCGTGATTACAGATCTGCGCATGCCCAAGATGTCGGGCCTCACGCTGCTGAAAACGATCCGCGAACGATACGCGAACATGGACGTCTTGATGATGACCGCCTACGGCACGATTGCCGATGCGGTGACCGCCATCAAAGACGGCGCGCACGACTTCCTCGAAAAGCCCTTCCCGCAGGAAACTCTCCTCATCCGCATTCAGAAAATTCTCGAGAATCGCAAGCTCCGGCAGGAAAATTACGCGTTGAAGCGCGAATTGGGCGCGAAGAGCCAATTCGACGCGATCATCGGCGCGTCGCAGATTATGATGGATCTGTACGAGCAATTGCAGATGATCGCTCCGTCGAAAGCGACGGTATTGGTGACGGGGGACAGCGGAACGGGCAAGGAATTGGTCGCGCGCGAAATTCACATGAACAGTCCGCGCCGCAACGGGCCGTTCATTAAAGTGAACTGCGCGGCGATGCCGGAAACTTTAATGGAGTCGGAACTCTTCGGGCATGAAAAGGGCGCGTTCACGGGCGCGATCAAAACAGTGGAGGGGCGGTTCGCGTTGGCCAACGGCGGCACGCTCTTGCTCGATGAAATCAGCGAAATGGGGATGGGCATGCAGGCCAAGCTCTTGCGGGTTTTACAGGAGCGCGAGTTTGAAAAATTAGGCGGGCGCGAAACGATCAAGATAGACATTCGCATCGTGGCCACGTCGAACCGCGATCTGAAAAAAGAGATCAAGGAAAAACGTTTCCGCGAAGATTTATTCCACCGCCTGAACGTCTGTCCGATTCATCTGCCCATGCTGGCGGAGAGGCCGGACGATATTCCGCTCTTGGCGACGCATTTTTTAAATCGCTATGCGGGAGAATACGGCAAGGAATTACGCGGGATTCAGGATCGCGCGCTGGAAATGCTCATGCAGTATTCGTGGCCGGGCAACGTGCGCGAATTGCAGCACAAGATGGAGCGGGCGGTGATCATGTGCAATGAACCGCTGGTCGGGCCGAAGCATCTTTTCCTTGATGATTTGGATTCGCGTCCCGCTGCCGCGGCGATTCAACTATCCGACGGTTCCGCCATCACGTTGAAAGAGATCGAGAAGTCGGCGATCTTCCGCGCACTGCAATTCAACGAGAACAACCGCACCAAGACGGCGGAAGCTCTGGGAATTTCCATCCGCACGCTGCGCAACAAACTCCGCGAGTACCGCGAAGAAGGCGTGAACGTCGGATAACACTAGCCAACACCCTCCCGGGTGTTGGATGGAATAACGGAATCAGATTCATAGGGCGCAGCTTGCTGTGCCCTTCTTATTTCCCTCCGTTTACGGGGGGATGAAAGGGGGGCGTTTTGAACGATGAACGAATCATAGCGCCCGGCTTGCCGGGCGTCTTTTCGTTTGACAAATTTACATTCTTTATGTACCATAACTGTTGCTAACAGACGAGGGAAAACCATGACCAAGCGAATCCGGACCTTGAAGTTGTAATAGGTTGGGATTCGCTTGCTCTTTTTTGGGCTGGAAACGAACCAAAACGGGATCAACACATGCGAAAACTATTTCCCACAATTTTGCTCTATTTGTATGCCGGGATTGCCTTTGCCCAGTGGACGGAGCCTGTGCCGATGGTGCCGCAGCCGGGGAATGCCTGCATTCAGCCGTGGATCAGCAACGACGGATTGCGGCTCTATTTTGGAACCGTTGCACCCTTGGCCATGATGGTTCGCGACTCGATCAACGGCCCGTGGAGCGAGCCTCTATTCCTCCCCGACCATATAAACATGACCAATCATCAGCGTTCGCCGTGTGAAAGCCCGTCGGGGGACACGTTGTATTTCATGAGTTTTCAGCGTGGCGACGTGATCTGTTACGGCGGCTATGATATTTACTACTCGGTTCGCACGGATACGGGCTGGGGTCCGGTGTTCAATGCAGGGCCGAATTGTAAATCCAAACAGAATGAATGGACAGTCGGAATCAGGAGGGTAGGTTCAATTTTGCTCAC
>Ga0105104_10002854_pt1 | contig 12450 bp, 11 predicted proteins | sample PPLLaktember2015_3_FD_87034 | JGI IMG/M metagenome (GOLD analysis project Ga0105104, IMG submission 87034) | Freshwater sediment microbial communities from Prairie Pothole Lake near Jamestown, North Dakota, USA - PPLs Lake P7 Core (6) Depth... | ecosystem: Environmental > Aquatic > Freshwater >...
GTAGTCCGTGGGGGACTAAAATATATGAACAAGTCTGATGCATTCTGATCCTATAAGGTGTCAATTATCAGCATATTGCGAAATTTCCCAAAAAAATGTTGTTCAAAAAACATCCAAATTGTTTATAATATTTGGCCCCCCATTCGGCCCCCTTATTCGTTTTTAAGTAATTTTGTCCAATAATAGTTACAATATGGCATACAGCACCAAATTTAAACTTAAGGAACCAAATAAAAATAGTGATACGCTTGTTTATATGACCTTCACTTTTAACAGTAGGGCCATGACTGAAAAAGGTAAAATTTATCATCGCGTCAAAGTCTCCACTGGTGAAAAGATTAACCCAGATGTCTGGGATTTTAAAAAAAGACGAGCAAAAAATTCACACCCCTTTCAAATGGAATTTAATACCAGGCTCGAAAAATTTAAAAATGAAGTTGAAAATATCCACCGAACTATTATCAATAACAAGGAAATTCCAACTGTGGAAGCTATTAAAAAGAAATTAGATGTTTATTGTGGCCGGGCTTCAAATGCACCACCAGTCACTTTTCTTTCATTTATTGATGAATATATTAAAAATCCGAAACTAGATGAAGGTAAGCACTTAAGTGAAAGCACAATTGCAAACTATCGAACGACAAAAAAGCATATTGAGAATTTTGCAGCTACGAAGAATAAACCAGTAAATTTTGAGACTATCGATCTTGAATTTTATACTGATTTTATGGACTATATGATAAAAGACCTGAAAATGACCATTAATTCAGCAGGTAAATACATTAAGACTATTAAAAAATTCATGAATGAAGCAACGGAAGCAGGCGTAAATGCAAATTTGAAATATAAAAGTAAACGATTCAAAGTATTAAAGGAGGAAGGGGATAATATATATCTTACCTTAAATGAATTGCAGATGCTTTTTAAATGCGATTTATCTGAAAATCCCAAACTGGATCGCGTGAGAGATTTGTTCTTGATTGGTGCTTTTACCGGCCTACGATTTTCAGATTTTACATGCTTGACATCAGAGAATATTTACATTACAGATGCCGGTGAATTTCTAAAGGTAAATACTAAAAAGACAGGCGCATGGGTAGTAATTCCAATTCATCCTATAATAAAAGCCATACTTACAAAGTATCATAGCGTTCTTCCCAAATCCATTTCGAATCAAAAAATGAACAAATACCTTAAGGAATTGTGTGATAAAGCAAAAATAAACGGGAAAGTGCAAAAAACTCAAATAAAAGGAGGTATGCGTGTAACTACTACATTTGAAAAATCAAAACTTGTCTCCACACATAGCGCCAGACGCTCATTTGCAACTAATGCCTATTTGTCAGGTGAAAATCCATTAAGTATTATGCGTATTACTGGCCATAAAACGGAAAGAAGTTTCATGATGTATATCCAGATGACTGGTGAGGACAACGCCGTTAAAATGCAAAATGGCGAGTTTTTTTCAGGAAAGGGCATTAGCATGCTGAATATTTCATAGTACGTACATGTCCAAAAAAACAAAATCAGTCCCTAATATTATGGATTTAGCAAATCCAAAATATTTTGATTTATCTAAGCCCTACCCCAGGAATGTCGATGAGCTAATTAAATTGACTGTAAGACAAGTGGAAACTGATTTTATTCTAATGGACGTGTATTCTTTAAGGGAAAAGTGCAGATTGTATTCAATTTGGAAAGACCTACATCCTCAAAAGGATACGAGCACTCACAAGGACTGGATAAGGCTATATGAGGCCCTGGTTAATATTGCTAATTATATAATGGCATACTTGCCTGAATTGGAAGTAAAATTCTATAATCGGAAAAAGAAACGCACAAAAGAGGAAGGACCATTACCTGAATGGAGTGAGTGTTTTAGATACCCTGAAGCATTTATTGATATTGAGGGTCTCATTATAAATGTTATCCATAAATATGGCCTAAATGGACCAGCTTGTAAGTCCCTAATAAATTTGTTGAAAGAAAAAACAGTACTCACAGAGAAATTTTCAGATAAAATATTATTGCAGGCGTTGAATAACCATTATGGAACTAGTGTATCGTATAGCGCTTATGAAAAGGCTGAAAGTCAAAATAGGCCAATCAAGGTCGAATATAAAAGGAGATGGAATAGGTTAAATATCAAGCTTGGAAATAAATACATACCATTTGATATTCTCAGAAAAAGTATCCTTGAAGGTCAATGACACTAATTAGCCAAAAACTATCAGTGATAACTGGTTTTGAATTTTCTTCAATGATTTATCTTGTCCATAGCCAAAAATAATTGGTTGAATTACCAAGGGATTAGTTAAATAAAACAATACGCAAAACGGCAGAAATACTGAAGTTTAATACTCCTTAACGTTACCTGCAAGTTGACCCCTAGGGACTGAATTCAAACCATATTTTGGATGTCTTGCAGAAATTCAATAGATTAAGAAGGATTTTGTGATTGCATTAGAACTTAGGCTTATCAAAGTTTCTTATTTTTCGACAATCTAATTCAGCCTAATTTGTTTTTCAAATTATGCCCAGTTGTTTGGGGGTTAAGACAACCACATTTGGCCGGTTAAATTACAATTAATATATATAACTAAATTATAAGTACTTAACTCCAGCTTTTCGTGTTCATATGATCCGGCCAACTGTGGTCAAGGCCACTGGCTTTTCCACCTCATCAAATATCTTTATTCATGACATATTAATTGCATATCAATATAATAAGCAGTAGTCCTTATCGTTTTTAATCAATATATTATAATCTCAAAAGTTAGTGAAAAGCTTTTTTTTAATAGCTTCTTTGTCTTTAACTATTGCAGGTTTTTCCACATGTCTATATTCACAAAAATATACATTATATGGATTTATTAAAGACTCATTGACCGGTGAGAATTTGATCGGCGCCTATTTAATGATCAAGGAGACAAATCAGGTTGTCAGTGCAAATAAGTATGGGTTTTATTCAATTACTTCAAAACAGGGAAATTGCACCATTTTATGCAGTTATGTAGGATATTCTCCAATTACAAAAAAAATTGAACTTAAAAAAGATACGAAGTCAGATATTTTTCTTTCTCCTTTAATTAAATCGTTACAGGAAGTCATCGTACATGGTAACAAATCGACAATTGCCTCCACCACAGTCAGCATGAATGTTATGGCTATCGATAAGATTAAATCCATAACTTCCATTTTGGGAGAACCTGATGTGTTGAAAAGCCTGCAACTATTGCCTGGGGTACAAACGGCCGGAGAAGGTTCTGCAAATCTTAATGTTCGTGGAGGTTCATTCGATCAAAATCTTATTTTGCTTGATGAAGCACCCGTATATAATCCTTCCCACACTCTTGGTTTTTTTTCCACTTTCAATGCAGATGCCTTGAACAGTGTTACATTCTATAAGGGTGCTTTCCCTTCTCAATTTGGAGGACGCTTGTCTTCTGTAGTGGATATCTCCATGAAAGAAGGTAATTATAAAAAAATAGTTGTTGATGCCGGCATTGGCCTGATTGGCGGTAAGGCGACAATCCAGGGACCCCTTATAAAGGACCGCGCATCATTTATTATTTCGGGACGTTACAGCTTTGCAGGGCAAACTTTAAATCTGTTAGGTTTGATGGGAAGAGATGTTTTCCATATTTACGGCCTGCGAAATTTCGATGATCAGAACAAAATTCGCTTCTACGATTTAAATGCCAAGATCAATTATAGGTTAAATGATAACAACCATATTTATTTTTCGACATATCTAGGCGGGGACAGGTTCTACAGTTTTGCCCTGAATGGTGACAACGCCCTGGATTGGGGAAATATCACTTCTACCCTCCGATGGAATCATATTTTCAACAGCCGGGTGTTTTCAAATTTCACCTCCTACTTCAGTAATTATCGATACTCCTATTACATTAATGACGATTTAAAGAACTTCATATGGAAATCAAACATCAGGGAAGAAGGGGTAAAAGCGGATTTCAATGCAAACCTGAACGCATTCAATATCATCAAATTCGGTTTTGCTTCAATTTATCATTATTTCTCACCGGGAATAATTGAGCCGCATTCTTCACAATCCAGCATACAGGCATTTTCATTGGGGAATAAGCGGGCTATTGAACTTTCAGGCTACCTGAGCAATGAGCAGAAATTTTCTAATCATTTCAGCATTGAATACGGATTCCGCTATGTCGGCCTCGCCAATATTGGTCCGGATACAGTTTTTTATTACAACCTGGACAAATCTATTGTTACCGGTTATAAATCATATAATAAAAATGAGTTGGTGAAGTATTATCAAAGTATTGAACCCCGTCTTTCGTTCCGGTATCTTTTTAATGAAAGGAACTCAGTTAAACTGGCCTATGGCTACACCACGCAATTGCTCCATCTATTGAGCAATTCTTCCCTTGGTTTGCCAACCGATGTATGGATGCCTCCCGATCACTACATTCATCCCCAGTCATCCAATCAGTATGTATTGGGTTATTATCATCTATTTGCCAAGGGCAGTTATGAATTTACAACAGAAGTATATTATAAAACCCTTCGGAACATTATCGATTTTAAGGATAATGCCAATCTTTTTATGAATAAACATATTGATAATCAAGTTCTGGATGGCAAAGGTTATGCCCATGGCACCGAGTTCATGATGGAAAAGAAAAGCGGGGACCTCACGGGCTGGATTTCCTATACCTGGTCCAAAACACAATATAAAATTGATGGCATTAATGAGAATACATACTACTCTCCACGATGGGATATTCGCCACAATTTGGCAATTACCGGAAACTATCTCATTAACCAAAATTGGTCCGTTTCTTCAACATTTAAATATACATCCGGAGGGTTTGTCACGGTTCCGGAAGGATCTTATGTTTATGATGGTGCGGCTTTTAACTATTATACAGAAAGAAATGGTTATCAAATCGAGCCCTATCACAGGCTCGACCTTTCTTTCAAGTATGTGTCCCCTAAAAACATGACCCGAAGGTGGAAATCAGAATGGATGTTCAGTATTTATAATGTGTATAACCGGAAAAACATCTATGCCCTTTTTGTTCACCAGGAAGGATATCTGACATCAAGCCGTTTTTACAGGATGTATCTTATGGGAATTGTTCCAACCTTAAGCTATAACGTCAAATTTTAACTATGCTTTGTAAATCAACCCCGATATTTACGCTGATCCTGGTGGCAATCTCCTGCCAGGAGGAATATGATCTTCAACTTGGTTCCATAAAACCCAGGCTGGTCGTTGAGGCAAACATTACAAACCAGAAGGGGCCTTACCTGGTCCGTTTGACAAAAAGCAGGTCGCAGCTCACAAATAATCCTTATAAGATTCCCGATAGTGATACCGCCTGGAATACAGCAAAAGATTTTGCAGAGTCCATCCAGGATGCTGAAATTTATATAGAAGATAATACAAACGCCATTGTAGATACCCTGGTAAAATGTCCAAAGGGCCACTGGGTTTATTATCATGATACCATAAGCAACTATGATTGGTCCTATTTTTCAGTGGCCGATACCAGTATTTTACTCGGATATTATAAAACCACGAAACTGAAAGGCATTGCCGGGCATACTTATACACTTACCATTAAATGGCAGGGATCGGAATATCATGCCGTCAGTTATATGCCCCCTTTGCCTGGTTTGGATTCGGTGAAATTCAATTTTACGAAAGGAGATATTGGGAAAGACGATTACAACATTCCCCTGCTTTATTTTAAAGAGCCACAGAATGAGAGAAATTATTATTTGTTTATTACTCCAGGAAAAAGCTCTGTCTGGCCATATTCGGTTTTGAGCGACGAATTTTTAAAGCCTTACGTGAATGGCTTGGATGTATGTAAAGGAATATCACCGGATTATTGGATGACGGATTATCCTGGTACTAATATGAGCTATTATTTTATTGAAATGCATTCGTTAACAAAGGAAGGGTACAATTATTATAAGGCATTGCTTCAGCAGTTCCGCACCGATGGCGGTGCCTATGCCCCAACTCCGGCCACACCTCCCGGAAATATTGATAATGGCGCTTTGGGATTTTTTAAAACCTCGGCAGTAAATAGAGTTGAGTTTAAGAATTACTAAAATACTGCCTTCAAGTCATGCGAAAACTTCCTTAAGCTTTTTATCCATGAATTCATCTAATTCAGGGCTGATATTATCTATTAGTCTTCCGCAGGAAATGATTGATGGGAAGTGATTCTTTCTTAACCCCGAAAAAACTGGATAGAATATATATTCGGAATTAGTATAGGTTCGTTAATATAATAATGTTAAGATACGCATTTATTAGTGGTAGGATACTTATATACTAATGTCCTGACATAAATTGTGAACCTAAGGGGACGGAGTTCGAACCAGTATATGCTTGAATTACAGAAGATCAAAGAGTTAATGTGTATTTTTTAAATACCATTGAAAATATAATGCTAATTACCAGGATATAAAAAATTTGTAAAAAGAATATTCTGAAGAATAGGCAATTTTCATTCTTGCTTAGATGAACGCTGGAGTAAAATGTAAACTGATCATCAAGTTCAAAAGTTTACAATAGTTAGTATTGGGTTTGCGACGGGCTTATAAAGTGATGTTATTTAGAAACAATCGGTACTATTGACCACGTTTCGCCAGAAATAATGCAATTATACAAATAACTTATTAACAGTACTTTGGCTTATAAATTGGGTAGTCAGGATACTCCGGCTGGCAGTGGTCCCTAACACTGATTTTTCCACTTTCGCTAATCGATTTTATAATACTTTGATTATTTCTAAGGGATCATAAAAGCTTTTATATTTGGTATCCGGAAGAGCAGACCTGCTGTTATCTTTACAAGACTTTAATCAGCTTTTTTTGTACAATTCCTTGTGAGCTTCGGATTGATACTGCATAAATCCCTTCGGGTAAAGCGCTTATATCGATATGATTTTCCTGATGCTTGAGCTGCTTTTGCAATACTAACTTTCCTTCAATTCCATAAATTGATAAATCCATGCTTGAGCTATTCTCAGATCGTATAATTATCTCATCAGTTGCCGGATTTGGATAAATACTGAACTGTTCAGAGTTGTCAATCACAGTAATTTGAGTGGCACTGGCATTCCTTAGACATCGAACTGAATAACCAACATTACTATCTAGAATATATTCAAATGATATATAGGCAAATGGATCATTGTAGACCATTGAAACTATTGAAATAAAATCGTTTACACGGTAACTGCTCAACCAAAATCCAATTCCACCCATAAAGTTATATCCACCTGATTTTCCTCCTGATCCTCCGGGTAAGGCTGTAAATCCACTTTCGTTGGTAGCTTCAGCATTGGGTGGATCCCAATGAATGGTATCTGCTTCCTTTAACTTTGCCCCGGCTTCCATTTCTCCTCCATTGTAATCTATCAATATTCTCCATTCAGCACTGCTTGGTAAATGCCAGCCATCAGGACAAACTCCTTGTACACCACTTGGGATATTGTTGCTCGAAGCTGCACTGTGCATAGCAGCTTCCCAGCTGTACAGTCGACCATAAATAGCAGCCAACGAATCGCTGATGTTGTAAGACCATACATAGTCGATAACTGTGCTGTCCGAATAATGGAGGGATTTCAGGTTTTCGCTCATCCACACCTGTGTGCCAATATTAACCGTGTGATAGATGTTTCCGTCCCAATCGGTTGCCGTTTGTGCCTGTATCCCATTTACACATAGTAATAGAAATAGAGCAGCCCATATGGCCATAAAATAAATATAAACCTTCATTGGATGGGGATTATTTATCATATCAGATTAAAGTTACTGGTAATCAATTATAAAATGGAATTTAAGACAAAAAAAGCAGAAATCAAGTGAATTTTGACCAATATAGAATGATTGAAGGTTTAATTACGAAATCCTATGCTGAAATAACTCAATGCAAGACATAGACAATGAACAGGTTCAACCCGATGGACTGCTATTTTTTTGCATTGTTCTTCATAATATCCTAAAGGAAGCCGATTAGATGCTGTAAAAAGCATTATGTGACCTTTGAAGATATCTATGATACCTTCAGCGAGCTTTTCAGTGGATACGATTATGGTGCAAGCAAATCTGACTTCTGATTTATAATTCCGGTTGCTGCTAGCAACTTTTCGCGTCGCTTCTGTAACCAAGCCGTTCACCTCAACCCTTCGTCATTCAACTTGCAGAACAGGCAATCACATATAGTTTATAAGTCCAGCGCGCGACCCCGGAGGGATTACTCGCTGGCGCTCGTGATCCACAATGAGGGGGTTCTACAAGACCAATGATGTCCCCCGCCAAAGGTGGGGGACATCATTGGTCTTGTGACCCCGAGAGGATTCAAACCTGAAATCCTTGTTGGAGTATTAAAACTAATAAGTAATTTAAATGACTGAATATGAATATTATATTAATAAATTTCACTATTTAATTTTAGAATTTCGTTTTAATCCAACATTCTCCTGGTCTAGAACCGGATCTAAAGTGGAAAATTTCGAGGCCTCCTGATCGAGTATCTTCGTATAATATTGATAGTAACGCTACAACAAATATGGTTCGATTCCTATATAAACCAGTTTTTACATGTTATCATATTTATTTTCAACCTACTTATTTAGTAGGGGCCGTTTCAGGGTCCAATTGTTCAAAAATTCTTCCTTTAAAATGTGATTGTAAGGCTCATATAGCATAGGCTTCAGAAGGATTATAAATGTCAAATATGTCAACTCAGTTGACAATTAATACATATCTCTTTTCCGATCGCCATACCTTCACATCATAATTCAACAAGATGGAGGTCAAGATTCAAGCTTTGACAGAACAGGAGGTCCGGGAGATCGTTCGTGATGAGACAAAAAAACTCATGAACTTAGAATTTCAGCCAAAGCAAAAAGATCCTGTTCAACCTTTCATGACCAAAAAGGAGTTAGCGGTATTTGCGCGAATGTCCCCTGGTCTGGTTAATCGACTGGCGAATGAAGGAAAATTTATTCGTCACAGAATTGGTGGAAGAGTACTTTTTGATCGAAGCCAGGTACTTGAAGCAATAAGAAGCGGATCATCTGTTAAATATTCCCGAAAATGAATGGATATTCTCAAACCAGAAAATGGTTTGACTGGTGTTTTGAGAATCCTCGCAAAGCCAGGCCAATTCATGGGATACTCTTTCTTTGGTGCATAGAGAAGGCTAATCGTCTTGGATGGGCTGAAGAATTTCAGTTACCATCCGATGAGGCAGCAGCTGCATGTGGGGCGGCTGATCGTGAAACAATTCTTAAAGCGATAGATGATTTAGAATCCTGGGGTTTTATAAAGGTAATTCAACAAGCAAAAAACCGCTTTACTGCAAGATGGATTAAGGTAATTAGTGAGGAAATACAACTAAATGGCAGCCTTAAATCGGCAATCTTATATCATCCGAAAAAACCGGATGCTAGACCGGATGCTAAATCTGATGCTAAACCGGATGCTATGCCAATACTTAAGTCGGTGCTATTCCAACCAATAATAAACAATAAAACTAATGAAACCTTAAAACTAATAAACAAAGATTTTGAAAATTTCTGGAATGCATATGGCAAAAAAAGAGGCTTAAAAAAATGCCTTGTAAAATGGGAACAGCTTTCAAGGGAAGACCACACTGCGATCATGATCCATATCCCGAATTACGTTCACTCTACCCCAAATATCCAATATCGAAAAGACCCTCTCACATATCTTAATGGTGAAGGCTGGAAAGATGACATAATTCAAATATCTGAAGGAACCATAAAAAGTCAAAAACACATTATTAATGTAAACGAAAAATGGAAAGCCGAAAACGAAAAAAATTATTTGATATGAAACTGTATGGACAATTAAAATATAAAACAGGTATTTCAAACAATGAATTTCGGGAAATTGCCAATTTACCAGTATTTCGTCAAAAAATGGTTGACTGGGATTTAGAGGTATGCTTTAGATATTGGATGAATATAGCAATAAAATTCAATTCTAAATACCAACTTACAACTGCAAACCGTCCCATAATAGAACAACTATTTTACTATGCAATGGCTGATGAAAAATTTAATGGCAATAATGAAAAGGGAATAGCACTATTTGGCCCTACAGGTAGCGGAAAAACCAAAACCATGGAAATTTTCAATGAGTTTTTGCTAATTGATAGAATCTCCTATTATAGGTTTGGTGAAATGAGACCATTTAACTACAAAATTCTATCGGTGAATGAATTACATGCGGATTTTAGTAGAAGAGGCTGGGATGCTATCGACGAATGGTCAGCCCGGAATATACTGTGCTTAGATGATATATCATCTGAAGCGCAACCAGCCAAATACTTTGGGAATGAGGTGGATGTAGTGGGAAAGATTCTTGAAGAAAGGTACAGGCTCCGTAAGATTACTCATTTCACAACCAATTTGCAACCCAAAAATATTCGGGATTGTTATGGTGATCGGGTTGCCAGTCGCTTAAATGAGATGATTAATGTAATTACCTTAATTGATCAAGATTTTCGTATTTAATTGAATTCCTGAATATAAGATCAATTTTGTGAAAATTGTGAAGTCCAAAAAAAGGACAGGGTTAAACTTGACTTTGTACAACACTATTTTATATCTATCATGAACGAAAAAATTTTAATATATGAAGATACAAGTGCAGCAGAACTAGAAGTTCAAGGATGGAAGATCTTAATTGCTGCAATTTCCAAACTAAAATCCAATTATGAGCTTCGCCAACTAAATCCTGCATTTTCAAAGAACCTGTTCATTCGATTGATTAACGGTATGGGCCCTCATCTGGCAGCTAATGGGAAATTATTTACAAATATTGAAACCGATCAGGTAATGGCTCCAACAACTTTATTAGGGACTCTACATCTTGATTTTGAAACCGATTATCGAGATTTATTGATATCGTTAGATGAGATTAAACAAATAATTATTACGTATGGACTCAATGTTAACGATTTAATATTTGATTGCAAAAACCCAGTGTTATCTGAACAATTTGAAAATGAAATTAGAAACAAATATAAATTTTGGGCAGAAGGGAAAGATAACATTCAATTATTCAAACAGCTTGAGAGAGTCTCAGAATCGATCAATGAACTTGACGACTATTTGAAAAAGAAAAAGTATCCTGCTTTGTTTGAGCATACTCTTTTTGAATTATCACAATTATATTTTACATGGCGTGAAATGCCAGGCTATAAAGAAATGTACATGATAACGCCAAACGTGACAGTATTTCATATTTTGCCTCAATTTATTAATTATAAAAAACAGAATAACTAAGCTTTCACTTGCTCAACTGCAATATTTAAGTCATTATCAGTTGATCAATTAAAAAACAAGTTTAATAATTACCTTAATGAAGAAATCAGGACAAACCTTGTACGAAAAGTACAGGATAGGTGAAAAATTAGCTCAAATTGCCAACTGGTATAGGAATGGAGCCATTGACAAAGATGTGGCACATAAACTACACATTGGTCTCACTACATTTTACAAAATTAGGAATCAGTCACTTGAATTTCGTGAAACTATTACTGAAAATAAAAATATTGCAGATGATCAGGTAGAAAGCTCACTTTATAAAAGAGCATTAGGTTTTGAGTATGAAGAAATTACGCAAGAGGTAAGAACAAATAATAATGGATCCGCTACACCAACACTAATTCGAAAGACGAAAAAGATAATGCCTGGTGATACAACGGCCCAGATCTTTTGGCTTAAAAACAGGCGTCCAGAAAAATGGAGAGACAAACAAGAAATTAAGCATGAAACCAATGATTTTATGGATGCGTTGCTGCATCTCGGCAAAAACACATCGGACGAAAAAGTCGATTAAACAATTCTCGAAATTGCTATAGGCTTGTACCTGTGTATATTCTTCATTTTTATTATATTTAAATTTTGATACGACATTTTATTTATTGATCCCAATGAGCCTCATCATAAGTAAATATGAGAAGTTAAGAGCAAAGATCGGCAAGCAAACGGTTTATCTCCTGAATGATTTTCGTGATGTTGTGATAAAAATAGTACCTAGTGAGAATTACTGGTACGCAAAACCAAAAAGCGGGAACGAGTACAGGTTACATCATTCTACTGATTTAGCAAGGGAAACGCCACTGGAAGCGAATGAGATAACTGAGAAAGAGTATAACAGATATTCCTAACAATGGACAAGGCTCAAGACGGTATCTGATCCGTTCACTTGCAAAAATTGGATTTTTATCATCTTGATTTCCTAAAAACTGCACAAATTTGTGTAAATATTGATAAATCTTCAATTAATGTAAAACCTATTTGCGTCATTTTAGCATATAATGGTGCTGGATCTCGATAATTTCTCATATACGTAAAGTACCTTCCCCTTTTAAAAATATTGCCCTCTTTATAGGATTTTAGGTCA
>Ga0105104_10002855_pt1 | contig 12449 bp, 7 predicted proteins | sample PPLLaktember2015_3_FD_87034 | JGI IMG/M metagenome (GOLD analysis project Ga0105104, IMG submission 87034) | Freshwater sediment microbial communities from Prairie Pothole Lake near Jamestown, North Dakota, USA - PPLs Lake P7 Core (6) Depth... | ecosystem: Environmental > Aquatic > Freshwater >...
CTTCGTTTACAATAGATGCTTACAGCTGTGCAATCGTTGATGACCGCATCGGATGATATCACTCTAATATCGAAGACCCGGGCTCCCGTAATGGTGTTGTTCTCCAGTCGGGCATTCGTAGCATTGTCGAGCGCTGCTCCTATGTCACTTCCATTGATGATGTTGTCATCGAGTACAAGTTGCGAATGGTCCGAGGCAAAGGCCGTGTCCTTGTTGTTTATGTAGTTCCCGCTAACGACACATTCAGAACCCCAGAGGTAGATCCCCACGCGCTCTTGGATGCCCACCATCCTATCATTGTCCGTGACCCTGTTACCAGAGATCTCCATGTTCGAGTTCTCAATGCCAAACCCGTACGTACCGCTCCGTAATATCTCGTTATTGACGATCGTTCCCCTATCATGATTGGTGTAGATGCCCCCGGAGACGGTGCTGCCCGTATTGTCCATTATGACATTGTTGCGGATGGTGAAGAACGAGTGGTTGGAGAAGATCCCTGTCCTGTTGTTGCCGAAGATGACGTTGTTCTCTATCACAACATCCGCGCATATGAGGCGGATCCCCCTCCCGTTCGAGAACCTGCTCTCGCCTATCGTATTGTATAATATCGTTGTTCCGGTCGTGTTCCTGAGGTACAGGCCGGAGTAACCGTTCCGAAGGACCCTATTGTGCTCTATGGTCCCCGTGCAATGGAAAAGGAAGATCCCCTTGCTATCGTCCACATCGTCGTTGTCACAGATATCGGATGTTTCCAGGCTCAGCTTGCTGAAATCCATCTTGAGCCCGTATTTCGAATTGTTGTGGACCGAACAGTCCATGATCTCCAGAGAACTGTGTTTTGTGGAGATACCAGCCGCGTTGAGGTCGGTGTTGTGATGGTAGGTAGATCCCCTGGTGATGACCTTGGAGAAGAAACCGACAAGACCCCAACCGCAGTGGCCGATGTCGCTATCAATCACGGTAGCAGAGGAATCATTGAGCTCTATCCCATCATCCGCAGAACCGCTCAGGGTGACACGAACGAGCTCCACCTCTGAATGGTTAGAGAAGATGCAGTTGGTCGTACAATCCCTGATACTGGAATCTTCCATCTTGAGCCGTGCACCGTGGACCTCAAGTCCACCTATGCCGTTCATGTTCCCCTTATCACCCCAGATATGCCTGATGTCCGACCCTTCTATGGTCACGTTCCCGTACGATCTGAAGGTGTATCCGAGATCGTTGAGCGACCTGATGGTCGAGTTCCTTATGACCATGGAGGCCCCTCTCTCAACCGATATCCCTATATTGCCATCCTCTTTCGGTTCGATCTCGATCGTTGAGTCGATCATGGTCAGGGTCGCACCGTTGCTGACGACAACGTTCCCTTCTAGCTGCAATTCCTGACCTTCCAAGACCGTATCGGAATCTACAAGAAGGCCACTGCTCATCAGCCGCTGTGTGCGTCCTTCCTCGGGTCCGATCGGTATGACCAGCATCAATAGGACGGCGGCAAGAAAGACCTGTGTCCGGACCATGGTGATCACATTCGAATCATTTTTTTAAGGTCAAACATTAAGAGGAGATCTTTGCACGGAACAGAAAGCCTGTCCTTGGAAACCATGGAGATATTATCCTGTCCTTTCGGTCAAAGAACGGCATAGGTTCCTAATAATATTTCTCATGGGTCCAACCTTCATAGGCCAGCATCATAGTGGTCAAAGAACGGTCCTGATAGCGCTCATGATGCCTATTTCGTCCCTTGCAGGTAATGGAAAGGACCGTTATAACGAAGGTCTATGGCCTTCTGAAGAGCACAATCCTGTTCGTATTCGTCCCCCTCTTCATATTGTTCACGCCCCAGATGTTCGAGGTCTTTGTGAACTCCTGCTGGTTCACTACTACAGCTAAAGGTTCGAACCCTGCATCGGACCCAATGGGCACAATGTGCTCATCAAGCCTCAGGCTCCCCTTCCTGACCTCTCCCACTTCGAACGCGACATGACCTCCGGGAGCAACGACCCTGAAGAACTCTATGAAGCATTCCCTCATGAAACCGGTCCAATCGTCTAGGTCCCTGAGCATGGTAAGACGGGAGGAGACCTCCTTCATATCTATGGAATTGAACCAGCATCTGAGCCAGTTGTCGGTCCCGTACTGGACTATGTCCAGGAACGGGGGGGATGTGACCATTAATTTCACGGACCCGTCCTGAATGGGGGAGGTCCTCCTTGCATCCAGGTCAAGGAAGAGCCCTTTCTCACCTGCCCTTCTTAGTCCCCGGCACTCTAAAGGACCCAGGTCCTTGGTCAGGTCCCGGGTCTTTTTCATGATCAACTTCCTTACGTCCCTGTACTCGGGGACCTGTCCCCTCTTGACATTTATCTTCCTCTGGCTCTGCTGTGTCACGGCCTGATTTGGGGGCAGGGTATAGACAGAGAAGAACCCCTTGGAATGCCCCGTAAGTCTGTTCGTCGCCACCATCCTTATCCAACGGTCAAGCTCGTCCTCGGTACCTTCGCGCTTCCGCTGAGCGAGATGGTCCCTTAGGCTCGCTATTTCCGATAAGGTCCTCTCATGGTAGAACATGCTGAGGTCAAGGTCTGCCCTGGCATCATGTTCGAACGATATGGATGCAAACCTATCTTCCAGCTCGGAAAGCTTGGGGACGAAGAACCGAGGGTAGGACGTGAGCCTGCTAAGCGGATTGATATCATTTGCCGCAACGTTCCGGCCTCTGAGACCTGCCTCAATGACAGTTGTCCCCCGGCCCGAGAACGGGTCATAGACGACATCACCCTTCTCGGTGAGCAGGTCAATGAAGAAAGCTGGCAATTGCGGTTTGAAACAGGCCCTGTAGGAGACCTCATGGATGGAGGAGGCCTGCCTCTGACGGGAGGTCCAGAACTCGTTCGTGAACCTTGGGACCCTCATCCCTTCGATCTCAAGTTGGTCAACTATCGTCCTTGAACGGTCAGGTCCATCAGGTCCTTCCTGAAGGAACATATCATCCAATGCGGCGGTCCTTCCCAATGAGAACCCTTTCAAGAGACCATAGACCCTGTCTGAAAGAGCCATGCAGATGCTGGATGTGCTCGGTTTATATATAAATATCAACAAAATAGAAATAACGACGGAGATTGCACATAGAACAAGGTAATGGAGGGATCCTCTGGCCGGAAAGTTCAGACGCTTCGTAGGTTCGCTATCGGTCATCCTGGGTGTATTTGCGCTCGTTCTGGGGGGTACGATAGGGATAGTGAACATGGTCACCACCGATGATGACGGTTACGTCATGAGCGATGTCCATGAGGTGAGGTCAGATACCTGTTCATATTTCCTAGTATTCCTCCCCGATCGCTCCGGGGGAATAGACCTCGAGCATAAATGGGTCGTGGAACCGATCGGAGGCAAGGACCTTCTGATAGGGTGGATGTGGTTCTCCGATATAGACAAGATAACGACGAACAGGAGCTATGAGACACCCCCGAGCTGGCAAAGGGATTATAGGGTCATATCGCAGAGCATAGACATATCCGATGGCATCGCATACAACGTTGGTCTCTCGGGGATTGCCCCGAACGGGAACGAACCATTCTGGCTATGGACCGAAGGAACGGAGAACGGAGGGAAGCTCGTTATCGATATGGACCTGAAATGGGAACCGAAGGATGCAAGACAGACCATGGTGTTCATGAACAAGGACGGTTCAGAGGGAGTGAGCGTCGATATCAGTTACGGGACCCGTTTTCCGCTTCTTACGAAGGTCCCAATACCGCTGATGGCGGGCGGTATCGTACTCATATTACTTGGTGTCGCTTTCAATATCTGGGGACGTAAGAGATGAACAACGGTTCCGGTTCGGTCCCTAAGGATAAAACCTTTGTTGCGTTTGAGGACCTGTCATTCTTACGCCAAGAATTCGGGGAATATTTTCCCTTTTAATAGGATTAAACGAGAAAATATTTATAGAAATCTTGGTTATATGCCCGCATGCACATCAAGAGGGAGATCGAAGAGAAGGTCTTTTTGTGGATGAAGGAAAGAGAGATCATCGCTATCATTGGACCCAGGCAGAGCGGGAAGACGACCATGATAGAAAGGATCAAGGAAAGAGCCTTACGTCAGGGTTCATATGACGAGGACCATATCGTTTTCATCACCTTTGAGGACGAGATCGAGAGATTGAAGTTTGAGAGCGACCCTTCGGGTTATATCCAGGAATACCTCTACGACAAGAGACCCCATCTTTTCCTCCTGGATGAGGTCCAGAATATCGAGAACGCAGGTAAAGCTTTGAAGCTGATCTTCGACCGGTTCCACGACAGGATCAAGTTCGTAATGACCGGAAGCAGCGGCACCGATCTCAGGGATATTGGGTCCTTCCTCGTAGGCCGGGCCGTCTTCTTCGAGCTCTATCCATTCGATTTCGGCGAGTTCCTTTTGGCCAAGGATGAGAGATTGCACAAGTATTATATCGAGCATAGATTGGACCCGTTAGGACCCTTCAAGGAAGGGAGACCGATGAAGCTTGGAAAGCTGCACCCCCTCCTTGAGGAATATATGATGTTCGGCGGGTTCCCAAGGATAGTCCTAATGGATGATGTCGGGAAGAAAAAGGTCCTTCTAAAGCAGCTAGTTACGCTCTACATCGAGAAGGACATACTCAAGGTACATGGGGCCTCTTTCCGGAACGATGCCCTAAGGGTTGTACAATATCTAGCATACAATTGCTGCGGATTGCTCAATAAGGACGTGGTATCTTCCGAACTTGGGATAGACAAGAAAAAGGTCGCTGAAACGATAGAGATACTTGAAGGGTCGTTCGTCATAAGGAGGCTTCGACCCTACTTCAAGAACCTGACGACCGAGCTTCGAAAGATGAATAAAGTTTATTTTATCGACAATGGAATGAGAAATGTCCTGGCTGAGGATTTTATCTATTCAAGGGATAAGGGCTTGTGGCTCGAGAACCACGTATTCTCGGAGCTATGCAGGAAGGATGCCAAGCTGAAGTTCTGGAGGACAACGGCGAAGGCCGAGGTCGATTTCATCTATGGCGATTCGGTCCCTGTAGAGGTCAAATCAAGTTCGAGGATAACCAGGTCCCTGACCTCTTTCATCTCGACATATCAGCCAAAAAGGACCATCGTCATCAATTATGATGAGTATTGCCGCACGAATATGGGTGGAACGGAGCTAGTATACTTGCCAGCGGTCCTTTTATGATGATGCTTTAATATTGGGCCTTTAAGATAATTGGACCCCCATTGGACCGAAGGACCGATCCATATCATCTATCGATGATATGAGAGAATGACCGGTCGAGAGCTCCCTTAAATCCTAATAGTGAATGGTCATTGTTCCGTAAATCAAACATATCCCTGGAAGTGGTCCCAACAAGGAGGCGTTCGTAGGTGGTCAAGGGCGATGATAGTTCGGAAGGACCCCGCGGGCTCAGGAACACATTCCGTTCCCTAAGATATCGTAACTACCGCCTCTTCTTCGCGGGACAGGGAGCCTCCCTCCTGGGGACATGGGTCCAGCGTCTCGCCCTTCCCTGGCTCGTCTGGAGGTTAACTGGCTCCCCGTTCCTTCTCGGACTTGTGGCCTTCGCGGGATGGATACCGGCCATCATCCTCTCACCCATAGCTGGTGCCCTCATCGACCGCTGGGACAGGTACAGCGTCCTGGTGGTGACCCAGGTCCTGTCAATGGTCCAGGCCATCGTTCTCACGGTCCTTTATTTCCTCGGGGAGACACCTATCTGGGTCATCATAGGGCTCAGCCTGTTCCTTGGCTGCATCAACGCATTCGATGTGCCAGCGAGACAATCCTTCGTAGTGGACATGGTGGATGACAGGAAGGACCTGGGGAACGCCATAGCACTGAACTCCTCCCTCTTCAACGGGGCGAGGCTCGTAGGCCCCTCCATCGCAGGCGTTCTCATAGCAGTGACCAACGAAGGGGTATGCTTCCTCATAAATGCCCTGAGCTTCGTCTTCGTCCTTGCATCCCTGTTCGCCATGAGACTGGAAAAGAGGGAGAGAAGCGCTTCCAAAGAAAGCTTCATGAAGGTCATAACGGAGGGTTTCTCCTACTCCTTCGGCATGGCTCCGGTGAGAGGTATCATACTGCTGCTAGCCGTTCTTAGCATAGTAGGGATGCCGTATATCGTCCTCCTCCCCGTTATCACCTCCGACATCCTCCATGCGGGATCAAGGACCTACGGGTTCCTTATGGGCGCCGTGGGCCTGGGAGCACTGACAGGCGCTCTCTATCTTGCTTCACGGATAGGGACCAAGGGATTGTGGAGGACCATAGCCATATCAGCATCCGCCTTCGGGACCGGAGTGGTCCTGCTTTCTTTGACCGGGAACGTCATCCTTTCGCTCCTGGTCCTCTTCGTGGTCGGCCTCTCGATGATCATCACAACAGCAGCTAGCAATACGATGCTCCAGACCATAGCGGAGGAGGACAAGAGGGCAAGGGTGATGGGCTTCTATTCCATGGCCCTCCTCGGGGCGTTCCCGGTCGGCAGCCTTATCGCGGGGACCATGGCCGACCTCGTCGGGGTGAGAACGACCTTGGCGATAGGGGGCACGATCTCGATAATTGCGGCCCTGTTCTTCAGCTGGAGGCTGCCGTATCTGATGAAAGGGTACCGGTCAGGGAAAGGCAAACTATGACCGACGATGGTCATGTCCTTGAAGATGACAATGCGGTCATCATTCGAACGTCCGCTCGTACCTTCTCAAACCCTCGTCAATGGATATCTTCGGGACATATCCCAGCTCTCTTTTGGCCGCACCGATATCGAACCAGTGGGATGTGGATAGTTCCTTCACAAGGAACCTTGTGAGCATCGGTTCCCCCTTCTTCCGCAGGAGCCAGTGAACGGTCTCCAGAGCACCTGCCCCCGCAAGGGCCGCCCATAAGGGGACCCTTCCTTTGACAGGGTGTATCCCATCCAGTTCAAGGAACCTGTCTATGAGGTCCCACGTTCCCATGGGCTCACCATTGGTGATGAAGAAAGGCCTCCCGCACGCCTCATCGTTCTCCCTGAGGGCCTTGAATGCAAGGATGTGGGCACGGACCGCATTGTCAATGTAGACGGTGTCCACTTTTTTCGTCCTGTCACCTATGACCTTGAGCCTGCCCTTCCTTGCGGCATCCATGAGCCTTGGAACCAGCTGTTGGTCACCAGGTCCCCAGATGAGGTGGGGCCTGAGGGCGATGGTCCTCAAGTTCTCGGAACTGGACCTAAGGACCAATTTCTCCGCTTCTTGCTTGGTCCTGCTGTAATTGGAACCCGGGTCCTTGGAATAGGGGACCGATTCATCGACCCCTTCCATGTCCTTTCCATCGAAGATGACGGAAGGGGAGCTGGTATGGACCAGGTACTTCACCCCGTTCCTCCTGCAGGCGGCAAGTATGTTCATGGTCCCCTGCACATTGACCCTGTGGAAATCCTCGTACTTTCCCCAGAACCCGACCCTGGCAGCGGTGTGGAAGACCACATCCTTATCCTTTAGGACCGTTGTCAACAGTGATGCGTCCGTGATATCGCCCTGAACGGTCCGGACACCTATCCGTTCAAGGTCAGGATAGGTCCCCCTGGAGAAGCTGGTGACATCGAACCCTTCTTCCACCAGTCCCTTGATGAGAGCTTTGCCCAGGAAACCGCCGCCTCCCGTCACCAGAGCTTTGGTCCCTGCGTCGTGGCTCATCTGACCCTCCTCCCGGCAAGGATGGACAGCTGGTCCCTGTTTATCTTCGCATTATGCCTGATGTCCATGGGGAAGGGCGAGTGGAAGATGATGTCCCTTATATCCCTGGTGAGCTCGTTCTTGGAGCCAAGATCGAGCAGTTCGGTTCGGATCCGCCCATGGTCCCCCTTCCCTACATCGGGCATGGGCTCTATGACGATGACAGGCCTCTTCTTCCCCTTAGGTCCTATTCCCACCAAGGCGCTCCTATGCACCTTCGGATGCTTGTTGAACACCGCCTCGCAGCGGACGGGATAGAGGGTCCCCTTCTCGGTGACGACCCGGTGGGCCACCCTCCCGCAGAACCAGAGGTTCCCCTCTCTATCGAGATACCCGGTGTCACCCATACGGTGCCAGATAGAACCATCCCCATCCCTGATCTTTGCCTTCCTCGTCTGTTCCTGGAGCTTGTAGTACTCCTTCGTCACACTGGGGCCGTTGACGCATATCTCACCTATCTCGAAGGGAGAGAGCAGTTCAGCCTCAACAAAGCTCATAATAGGTCCTTCTTTGACGGCAATTATCCTGATGCGGTTCCCTGGAAGGGGCCTGCCAACGCAGGTCCCTGCCCCCTTTTCGGTCCTGGGTAAGGCGCTCTTCAATATCACCGAGCTCGAGATGTCGGTGACGGGAAGTGCCTCGGTCGCACCGTACGGGGTATGGACCTCAGCACCTTCGGGCAGGACCTCATGGAGCCTCATCAGCAGGTCTGGCCTGATGGGAGCTCCTGCCGTGACTATGGTCCTTACCCCCTTCAGTATGGTCCCGTTATCCTTGCAGTACCTGGCAAGGTTCTCGAGCAAGGCCGGGGAGCCGTAGATCTGTGTGCAGTGCTGGTCCTTAACCGCCGCCACCAGCTTCACTGGGTCGGCCTTTCCAGGCTTTGTCGCGTCCATGTCAGGAACGACGCTTGTCATTCCCATGGCGGAATCGAAGAGCGAGAACAGCGGGAACGTGGCAAGGTCCGTCCCGTTCCGACCGTAGCCGAAATGGGACCTGAGGAACTCTATCTGGGCATCGAACATGGAATGTTCATAGACGACCCCTTTCGGGGGACCCGTGGACCCGCTGGTGAAGAATATCCCTACCATATCGTCGGGTCCCATCTCGACGGGAGCGAAGGTGCTCCTGTCATCGGACCTGACATCGGTCAGACCTTTTCCGCCCCAGAACCATCTCCTGCCGACAGTGATATTGACCCTGACCTTTTTAAAAGCGTTCCGGGACAGGAGCCTCAGGACATGGGCCATAGGGACGCCTATGAAGACCTCCGCATCCACGCTTCCCAGGGATGACACCAGCTTCTTCCTGCCCATCCCCGGGTCTATGAGGACCAGTACGGCCCCGAGCCTGATCAGGGCGAAGGTCAGTGCGAAGAACTCTATGGAGGGTCTGACCATGAGTATGGTCTTAGTACCCTTCTTTACCCCTGCTTCGGAGAGTCCCCTTGCATACCTGTTCGTCTCTTCCTCCAGTTCCTTGAAAGTGAGGCTCCTGTACAGCGCCTTGCCGCTGTTGTTCCAGCCGTACTGATGGACCACAGCTGTTTTATCCGGAATGTCTTTGGCATGACGTTCCAGGACCTCGGAGAGGTTCTTCGTCCTGAACCTTTCGTCGAGGCTTCGTTCCATGACCATCACTTCCTTACTCGCTCCCATGCAGGAATTCCGTTGTTAGCTTCACAATGCTCTCCCTGGCATCTTCAAGGACATAATGCCCGGCATCGGGGAAGTTGACGAACCTGGCCTCCGGGAACCTCTCCTTCCATACCGCCCTAATCTCGAGGTCGAATATGAAGTCCTTCTCCCCCCAAAAAATGAGCATCGGCCTACCCTTGAGCTTGTGGAGGCCGTCATCCAGCTCCTTGAGCGTCGAGTAGCTCCTGTCCTTAGGTCCAAACGGTATGTCCTGGACGAACCTGAGCGTCGCAAGCCTGTTCCTCCAGCTGTTGTAAGGGGCTGTCAGCCCCTTTCTGATATCGGGGGCAAGCCTCTTCTCCACACCTATGTGGGAGGCTATGAAGGAGAATGCATTGAACCCGCGTATCATCAAGGTTGGGATGAACGGGGTGTATTTCACGAAATAAAGGGAGAACGGGAGCCTCTTGCCTTTTGGCATCCTGAAGGCAGCGGTGTTCATGAATACGAACCTGGAGAACCGTTCCGGGTGCCTGACCGCGACCGCGCTCCCTATCACACCGCCCCAATCATGGGCTATGAGGGTGATGTTCTCTTTCAATCCCAGATGATCCATCAAGGCATCAAGGTCGTCTATCCTGGACCTCAGTGAGAAATCATACTCCCCATCGGTTGGCCTGTCCGAGAGGCCGCAACCCATATGATCGGGCACTATCACCCGATGGTCCTTAGAGAGGACCTTGACGAGCTCCCTGAAATAGAAGGACCAAGTAGGGTTCCCGTGGACCATGAGGACAGGGTCCCCCTCCCCTTCGTCAAGGTAATGGTACTTAAGCCCCCTATGGGTCCACCACCGGTCCTTGAAGGGATAGTGCTTCCTGTAAGGAGTGATATCGAAGGGGGCTGGGCGGTCTGAATTATCCTTCTTTTGGTCCATCGGCCTCGGCGGCAATATGGATGGTGGATAGATTAAACTTCGGATTGACCGGGTAGGGAGGCCCAAGAACCCAATAAGCTGCCTATGAGCCTGAAAAGGCCTATCATACCTTACACATGTGCATAACAGTTCCATATTTGTTCCAATATCCTTAAAATACCCCCTGTCCGTCCTTTAACCATGGAGAATAAACCCGTTCCCAAGGCAATTCGGGCCCCACAACCTCAGGAGGACAGCATACGGATAATGGAGGTTTCGGGGGTCATATCCCTTTTCACAGGCAAGGGATTGGGGAAGGAAAGGTACAAGATCACCGAAGAATGTAACATTGAGCTATATGCGTGAACTGACACCTTTTGCCCTCCGTTCTGAATCGTGACCTCTCCATCAGCACCTAACTGTCAAGGTAGGTCCCTATGATCCGTTTCTCCTCACTGGCCATAAGTGCGAACCTCTCGGATTCAAGTTGTTCTATCTTGGCCGCTTCCTCCTCGATCGCCCTGGACTGCTTGGCCCGTATCGATTCCCCGGGAGCGTTCATGAGCACCTTTCCCTGCTTTGATATCGTACTAAAAGCTCGGGTCAAACGAGTAGGGATAATCTCTCTTTGAACATATGAGGGGTCTGGTCCTTTCTCATTTGGAATGGGGTGTCCTAGTTGGCTTTGATAGTTTCTGACGATCTTGACCCTTACAGCATACATGATGCCAACAACAGAGATGATGGATAAGATGAAGAACAGGATCATGAAATAGACCAATAGATCGTTGGGACCTTTCTTGGTCATTGAGGTATGGACCTTATGATCGGTAAAAGCTGAGTTGCCCTCAAGGTCCGTGACCTGGAAGTAGTAGCTGAAATGGTCATACCTGACCTTGGTTGTGTTCTCGTATTCCCCATTTCCGTTATCATTTAAAAAAATCCATTGAAGGGTCCTATTGCCGTCGGTTATGACCAACTTAGCCTCTTTTATCCCCCGGTTATCGCTCGCCTTGAGGATGGACCTGAACGTGCCCTGTTTCCCGGTCCAGACCATGTTCGACATCTCGATGACGGGCTGGGTGGCATCCCTCACGGAGATGCTCCTCTCCGAAACTGCTTCGTTTCCCATTGTATCAAAAGCTTTGACAGTTATGCTCAGGAGCATGGAGTCGATGGGTATGAAGACCTTGTAAAGGTCCCCGTTAAGATGTACCGCGTCTAATGGAATTAAGCCTGGTTCCGAGATGCAGTAGACCTGGAGGTCCGAGACCCCCCTGTTGTCGTTCGACCTGACCTGGAAGTTGTGATCATGGTCGGTCTCCGGGGTCTCCTCCTCTATGAAGACCTGTGGGGCGGTCATGTCCTTAACGACCCTCGTGAAGGTCCTGAAGTTCCAGTTACCCTGCAGGTCCTGCCCCCCGACCCTGTAATGGAGGATATATGCATCGAGCGGCACCTTCTTTATCAGGATGAGGTTTGAATCCATGGTGACGTTGGTCGCTGGGGAGGAGTCGAACCACCATTCCACGAAAGACCTGTGCAGACCCCTATCGTCCCATACAGAAATGTTCAGTTCATGTTGGTGGCCGGTCATTGGGTCCAAGGTAGTGAGGTCATATATGGTGGGAGGGACCCCGTCGAGCAGGTCCATGTTACCCGACAGGTGAACGTTGTGTCCGCTGGTGTCCCATACTTCAAGGTCGAATTTGAGGTCCAAAGATTCCTTGTCCGTTTTAAAGGTGAATGTGAGCTCGTCCCCGTCCCGTTGAGGCTCTCCCGCATTGAACTCGGGTAGGCCCCCCGTCCTGATCTTCAAAATGGCGTGGCTAATGCCCCTGTTGTCCCATGCCCTGAAGGAAAGTGAGTTTATCCTCCCTGAGTACAGTCTCTGACCCGGAATGAGCTCGACTTGCGGAGCGATCTCGTCCTTCACGGGAACGACCGTCCTGTCCATAGGGACCCAGTTCCCATCCGGGTCGTTTATCATCGGCCAGAAGGTCAGGGAGGTGTAGTCCTCGGGAACGAAGATCTCGAAACGTGCATAATGACCTATCCCGCCCTCAGTCGGATACGACCAGTTGAAGGTCCCCTCCGGTCCTGATGTCTGGTAGAAGGTGTCCTGGCCTGTTTGACAGTATCCCAGAA
>Ga0105104_10002856_pt1 | contig 12447 bp, 9 predicted proteins | sample PPLLaktember2015_3_FD_87034 | JGI IMG/M metagenome (GOLD analysis project Ga0105104, IMG submission 87034) | Freshwater sediment microbial communities from Prairie Pothole Lake near Jamestown, North Dakota, USA - PPLs Lake P7 Core (6) Depth... | ecosystem: Environmental > Aquatic > Freshwater >...
CCCATCGAGTGCAGGGCCTCCATCAACTGGCTGCGCACGCGCACTGCTTCGTCGAAGGCCGAGAAGTCGAAGTAGCCACCCGTATCGTGCGGAACCGGATGGACACCGTGCCCGTTCTCGCCCTTGAACAGGAAGAATTCCGGCTCGGGTCCGATGTTATAGGTCCAGCCGCGTTCGGCGATCTTGGCCAGCAAACGCTTGAGCACGCCGCGCGGATCGCCTTCGAAGGGACTGTCGTCCGGCATATAGATGTCGCAGAAGACGCGCGCCCGGCGTCTTTCCACGGAGCTCCACGGCAGGACCGCGTAGGTATCCGGGTCGAGCCGCAGATGCATGTCGCTTTCCTGGATGCGGGCGAAGCCTTCCACGGACGAGCCATCGAACCACACCCCATCTTCCAGCGCGCCCTCCAATCCGCTGACCGGCATGTCCACGCTTTTCACTGAACCGGTCACATCCGTAAACTGCAGGGAAATATACTTCACTCCATCTTCCTGTACTCGCTTGACAAGGTCTTTCGCGTCCATTTTTCTCTCCTTTGTAATAACGATTTTCCAACTGCACTAGGCAGATATCCAATAGGTGAACGTGAGGGAGGAATTAGTCGTCGCCGTCGGGGACGGCCTGCAAGGGTTGTGTCTTGACCTTAACCTGACGGGCGCTGTTGATCACGATGACCGATCCGATAATAATGGCGGCTGCGATCAGGATGCGTCCGTTCAAAGGTTCGTCTGCCAGCAGACTTCCGAGTAGGACAGCCACGACAGGATTGACATAGGCATAGGTCGACATCAGGGAAATTGGAGCGTTGTGCAGCAGCCAGCCATACGAGACGAACCCGATCAGCGATCCAAATGTAATGAGATAGGTCAGACCCAGCCAGGAGCGCAGCGAAACCTCGCCGAGGCTGAATCCGCTGAATTCGCCTTTCACCCCGCTGACGATGAACAGCGCGGCAGCGCCCGTCAGCATTTGCATGCCCGTCGAGAGCAGCGTGGATTTGGGCATGTCCGCGCCCTTGGCGTAGATCGAGCCCAGGGACCAGAAGAACGGAGCAAAGAGCAAAAGGATAATGCCAAACGTGTTGTAGCTGACTCCTGTGCCCGTGATCTCCGTCGGGCCGATCAGGATGAAGACGCCCGCAAAACCAACGATCAATCCCAGGATGGCTTGCCAGGTGGGTTTCGCTCCGCCTGAACGCAGCGATTCGAAGAGTACCAGCCAGAAGGGTGAGGTGGAGATCATGAGTGCTGCAATCCCTGAAGGGACGGTTTGCTCGGCCCAGGCAACGAGACCGTTGCCGCCCAGCAGCAGCGCAGCTCCCACGATCGCCGTGGACTTCCAGTTGCTGAGGGTTGGGGCGGGGTCGCCGGCCGCGCGCCGCCAGACGTAAAGTATTGCGCCGGAGACCAGGAATCGCAGCGCGGCATGCAGGAACGGTGGGATGGTCTCCACCGAGAAACGAATCGCAAGATACGTCGAACCCCAGACGATATACAGTGCCAGTAAAGCAATCCAGACTTTTGTTTTCATTCTCTTCCTTTTGTTCCAAATCCGTTGGTTGAGTAGGGCGAGTGTTTGTCGAGCCCGTATCGAAACCAACAAGGAACCAAAATAATCCTGGCGGCCTGTGGTCTCGATACGTGGCGCTGAGGCGCCACTACTCGACCAGCGATATATTTACGAATTCTCTCGCCAGCAGCGCTTTCTTTCGCAACGCGCCATACCTGTAATTTCCAAAGTCACCGACCTTGCGTATAACGCGATGACAGGGGATGAGCACCGCGATCGGATTGTGTCCTACAGCAGTTCCGACGGCGCGGGTGGCGCGAGGCTTACCGATCCGGGTCGCGATGCCTTCGTAGGTGGTGACTGCTCCGGCCGGGACCTGCAGCAGCGCCTCCCAGACCTTCAGCTGGAAGTTCGTGCCGCGCAGATGGACATTCAACGGCTTGCCGCGGCTGCTGTGACGCAGGTCAAAGATCGGCTCGATCAGCCCCGCGGTTGATCGGTAGTCCTCGATCATCCGCGCCTGCTGCCAGTCCGCGACGAGCTGGTCGATCGCGTCCCCCTCGCTGGTCTGCACGAAGCTGAGGTGACAGATGCCGCGCTCGGTGGTCGCGATCACGCACTTCCCGAAAGGCGTCGGGTGGACCCCGTAGCGGATCGTCACACCTGCGCCGCCTGATTTGTATTCGCCGGGCGTTACCGCTTCCGTGGTAACAAAAAGGTCGTGCAGGCGTCCCAGGCTGGAAAGCCCGACCTGGTGCGTGGTGTCCAGTAGATTCTCAGACTGGTCGAGCAGACCTTTCGCGCCTTCTTTGGTCAAAAATTGCAGAAAGCGCTTGGGGCTGACGCCTGCCCAGCGGGTGAAGACCCTCTGGAAGTGATACTCACTCAAACCAATATTGGCGGCCAGTTCTGCGAGCCCTGGCTGGTCTTTGTAATGGTTTTCAAGGTACAGGATCGCCTGCTCGATGCGCAGGTAATCTTCGGATAGTTGGTTCAATTGGGTTTGCATGTTCATAGTCTCTCCTTTTGGTTGTATTCTATGAACATCTCTCGTTCCTGCCGACCCGATTCTTGCTCTGTTGGCGACTACGCTCAAGCCGCTTGGAGCAAGTTGGGGGTGATATTGTTTGTACTTAAACAAAAAGGACACGCGGGGCGTGTCCTTAAACAATAGCAAAGCTATTAGATAAAACAGCCCTTCCAAACACTTAGGCCGGACATGTGCAAAGATCCATGCCTGGCTCACTGCGCCTGCCTTGTCCCGGCCGTTGCCGCCCGGATTTCGACACGAGCAACAGAGTTTTTTTAAACCTGTTACTCCTTGCGCTTGTTTCGGAAGGGAGAAAGGAGTCTGTGACAAACTCCAGAGGCATCCGCTGATCGATCCGATGTTCTCCCGACAATTGCCTGCCGGGATTAGCGCCCCGTTCGCACGGGGGAACCTCCACCTCGTGATCCCATCGCTGGGACCCAGCCGCTAAATCTCCGCTTATTCAATTGTAAATCGGCGCTACAATGGCGGCGATTGTACACGCATGGCAGGTCTTCGTCAAGCCCAAAATTGGTGATTGAAAAATAAACGAATTCCATGTAAGATGCGACTGGAAAGCAGTCTTTTACAGTTATCTTTATCAGTTGAGGTTATCATGCAGACCAGGCACTCCATTCAGGATTATGTGAACGTCGTAAAACAGGGGCTCAGCAAAAACTTCAGAAGCGAAAGACCCAAAAAAGTGATCATCGTCGGAGCAGGGCTGGCAGGGTTATCTGCCGCCTATGAACTGCTTCAGGCCGGGCACGATCCCCTGGTCCTGGAGGCGCAGCACCGCGTCGGTGGGCGCATCTACACGATGCGCGAACCTTTCGCGCGCGGCCTCTACGGCGAGGCAGGGGCGATGCGCATCCCGCGCTCGCACGAATTGACGATGGCCTACGTCGAGCAGTTCGGCCTGCAAACCTGCGATTTCACGATGGGAAATCCACGGGCCCACGTTTATGTGGGCGGGGTCAAGCGCCGCCTGGCCGAAGTCCAGGCGGACCCTGAATTGCTTGGCTTTGAAGTCTCCGAAGTCGAGAAGGGGAAGATCTCCGGATTTTATTGGGAGCAGACGATCCGTCCGCTGGTGGAAAAGATCGAAAAGGAAGGCGAAGCGGCCTGGGATGAGATCTGCGCCGAGTACGACCAGTATTCCGTCCGCGAATTTCTCGAGCTGAAAGGCTGGTCGGAGGGCATGATCGAGATGTTCGGCCTGCTCAACAATCAGGAAGCCATGATGAATTCATCCTTCCTGGAACTATTCCGCGAAGACGGGGGCAACTATTACACGAATATGTGCCAGATCGCGGGCGGGGCAGACAATCTGCCGCACGCCTTTCTGCCCGCGTTGGGATCACGTATCCGCTACGGGGCCCGGATGGTGGCCGTCGATCAGACGCCCGAGGAGGTTGTCATCCATTACCAGACGCGGGTCGGCCGCTTCGAGGCCCGCGGCGACTATGCGATCCTGACGGTGCCATTCCCGGTTTTGCGGCACGTCGAGGTGTTAAAGCCATTTTCGCGGGCCAAACAGCGCGCCATCCGCCAGCTCCACTATGATGCTTCGGCAAAGATATTCTTCCAGACCCGCCGGCGCTTCTGGGAGGAGGATGAGGGGATCTACGGCGGTGGGACCGTGACTGACCTGGCCATACGCAACCTGTATTACACCGATTACGGCAAGGAGACCGGCCGTGGAATTCTCCTGGCCAGCTACACCTGGTCGGAAGATGCCCAGCGCTGGGGATCTCTGCTGCCGCACGAACGCCTCGAGCAGGCCCTCGAAAATGTGTCCGTCATCCATCCCCAGATCCGGGATGAATTCGAAACGGGGGCCTCGCACATGTGGCACGACGATCCGTACGCGGGCGGCGCGTTCGCGCTCTTTGACCCCGGCCAGCAGACCCTGCTGCACGACGCGATCATCGAGCCGGAAGGCCGCATCCACTTTGCCGGAGAACACGCCTCGCTTTATCATGCCTGGATCCAGGGGGCGTTCGAATCAGGGCTGCGAGCAGCAATTGCCATCCATCAAGCCCCCTAAATAAAAAAGGTCTCACAGGTTTTTGCGAAGCATCCCCGAAACGAAGTGAAGGGGACAAAACCTGTGAGACCTCTGTGTTATCGATGCCCCGCCAATGCCGTGTGCTGCGGAGTTTTGAACCTGCTTTCGCAGGTGGGTCCCGACCCAGAAACGCCGCCTTGGCTCAGGCCTATCGCGTTATTTCTTGAGGAGTTAGAGACCCTAAAAGTAAGTGTTGGCTCAAAACGGAAGGTGCAACATCACGTACACAGCAGGGACAGGATTCTTATACCATAAAGGCGAGTGCAAGGGTAGAGAAAAATTAATACTTAAGTACTTTTATGCATTAGAGTTTTGTAAATAGATTTTCAAACCTGTAAACATTCCATAATCAAATAGATGAATTCCTATTATTGCCTCACGCCGCCGGTAAGTTGAGCTGTGAAAACTTTCCCGATTGATTTTATGTTCATTTTATGCTAATCTTGTTCTGGCAAACCAGCTCAACACAAGGAGAAATCTATGGCAACGGTTCCAGGTATCGATGTTTCCTATTGGGATGCAGGGATCGACTGGCCCAAGGTGCGTGCGACGGGCCAGCGTTACGTCTTTGCAAAAGCAACCGAAGGGGATTTTTATGCGGATCCCACCTTTGACGACAACTGGCGCGGCGCCAAATCGGCTGGACTCCTGCGAGGGGCCTATCACTTCTTCCGGGCAAATGTGGATCCCAAAAAGCAGGCCACCAAGTTCATTGATTATGTCAAATCCATGAATGATGACGGCGAGCTGCCGCCGGTCCTCGATCTCGAGACCCACGATGGTCAGGTGAAATCGAAGATCATTTCACGTGCCAAGACCTGGCTCGATCTCGTCGAAGAGGCTTTCGGGAAAAAACCGATTATTTATTCGGGGCAGTACTTTTTGCAGGATTACTTCTCTGAACCGGGCGGGGGTCCTCCCGTATGGGCAAAGGAATATCCGCTCTGGCTGGCGCAGTACCTATCGAATTACGTGCCCGGATCGAAGCCTTATTTGCCGCGCGGCTGGTTCAAATGGACCTTCTGGCAGTACAGTGAGAAGGGACAGGTCAACGGCATCAACGCGCACGTGGATCTGAATCTGTTCAACGGCACATTGGAAGAGCTCTATACATTTGCAGGTGCCCAGATCACCATCGAAAAGCCAAAGACTCCTAAAAAGCATACCATCGCGGCCGGTGATTCGTTCGAATCGATTGCCAACAAATATGGCGTGACCATCCGTGAACTGGTCGGGGCGAATCCGCAGCTGCTCAAGACGGGCGATCAGCTCGTGGTGCCGGTCGCGGTGGCCATCCCGAACGAGGACGGCGACTCGGGGCCGGCGCCACGGACTCACACCGTCAAGGCAGGCGATACGCTGACAGCCCTCGCGATCAAATATGCAACAACGGTGGCGGCGATCGCTTCAGCCAACAACATTACGAACATCAACAATATCAGCGTCGGACAGGTGCTGGTCATCCCGTAATGCCCAAATCGGTAATCGAAAAGTCTCCCGACGCTTCACAGCCCGGGAGACTTGTTAGTTGTTTACCTGTCCACTTGATACTCCTATGGATACACTCGCTTGATCGTCCGCGGGAAGGGAATGGCTTCGCGGATATGCTCGATGCCGCACAACCAGGCCGTGACACGCTCCACGCCCATGCCAAATCCTGAATGCGGCACAGAACCATACTTGCGCAGCTCCAGGTACCATTTGAAGGCTTCTTCGGGCAAATTCTGATCGTGAATGCGTTTTAGCAGCAGGTCATGGTCTGAGATGCGCTCCGAGCCGCCGCAGATTTCGCCGTACCCTTCCGGCGCGAGCAAATCCACTGACTTGCAGACTTCGGGACGGTTCGGCCAGGGTTCCATGTAGAAGGCTTTCACGGCGGAGGGATAGCCGTAGACAAATACAGGCTTATCGTAGCGCTGGGTGATCTCGGTTTCGTGCGGGGCACCGAAATCCATGCCCCATTCGAACTTCAAAAGCTCTTTCCGTTCGGGATCAGTTTCCTTCTCGTAGAGGTCGATCAACAGTTTCGAGGCGTCATCGTAGGAAATACGCGGGAAAGGTTCGCTGATATTCTCGAGTTTCGAAGTGTCGCGCCCCAGGAATTTCAGTTCCGCCGCACAGTCGCGCAGGACACTCTGCACAATGTAAGTGATGAGTCCCTCCTCCACTTCCATCAAGCCGTCCAAATCGCAGAATGCGATCTCCGGCTCGAGCATCCAGAACTCGGTGAGGTGACGGCGTGTCTTGGATTTCTCCGCCCGGAAGGTGGGGCCGAAACAATAGACCTTTCCAAATGAAAAGATATTGGCTTCGTTGTAGAGCTGGCCTGTCTGGGCGAGATAGGCGAAGCCTTCATCGAAGTAGGGCGTTTCGAAGAGGGTGGTGGTCCCCTCGGCTGCGGCCGGCGTCAGGATCGGCGTATCGAGATTGAAAAATCCATGGCCGTCCAGGTACTCCCGCACCGCAGACATGACCCTTACACGCACTTTCAGGATCGCCCACTGGCTCTGCATGCGGATCCAAAGGTGGCGGTGGTCGAGCGCGAAGTCGGGACCGTGATCCTTGAGCGACATCGGATAATCCAGCGCGGCTTCCTGCACGATCTCGATCTGCTTCACGCCGACTTCATATCCGCCGGGGATGCCGGGCGCGCGCTTGTCTTCGCGCACCGGACCCGTGATGATGACAGATGATTCCTGCGACAGGCGCATGACCCGGTCGAACACTTCGGGTTCCAGGTCGCCTTTGAAGGCCACGCACTGCACGAAGCCTGAGCCATCGCGTACGAGCAAAAAGACCAGCTTGCCCTTGTCCGTCCGGTTGTAGACCCAGCCTTTGATCGTCACTTCCTGTCCGACATACTTAGAGATTTGTGAAACGCTGATGTTTTCAGCCATGAGAAGTCCTTTTGTTGATTGATTAAATCAATTATAGCAGAAGGTACTTTGCGTTATACTCCTGGCAGTAATTTATCTATCCAATCCAAAGAAGGAAATTCCATGACCACCCGTTACAAAATACGTCAAAACCTGATCTCCATCGGAGACGATTTCTGGATCGAAAATGGGGAAGGCCAAAGGGTCTTCAAGGTGGATGGCAAGGTCCTGCGTCTCCGCGAAACCCTGGTCTTCGAGGATATGAACGGCAAGCCGTTGTGCACGATCAAAGAGCGTCTGCTGGCCATCCGCGACACGATGACGGTGGAGGGGCCCGACGGCGAACAGCTGGCCGTCATCAAAAAGGCGCTTCTCACACCTCTGCGCGACCGCTGGACGGTCAAGGTCAGGAATGGACCCGACCTGACGGTGCAGGGTAACATCTTCGACTATGAATACTCCATCAAACAGGGCTGGAGCAAGGTGGCTGAAATCTCCAGAAAGTGGTTCCGGCTGACCGATACCTACGGTGTGGAGATCGACGAGGGGCAGAATGACATCCTTATTCTCGCAGTCGCGATTGCCATCGATATGATGGCGCACGATGAGGATGATAAAAAAGGAAAACGAAAAGATAAGAAAGAGAAGTGATCAGCCACGGATTGCACGGACAAGCACGGATTTTGAATTAATTTGTCAGAGTTTTGTCCAGGAGAACAGAAAATCAGCCGACCCTCCATGTTGGGCTGGCTGATTCTGTGTCAATCAGTGAAATCCGTGGCTGGAACTTTGGAAGACTATCTTCTTCTTTCTTCCAACAACTTTACCAGTAACTCCCTCGCTACGGTCGGATCTGCCTTGCCTTTCGTGGCACGCGCAACCTGTCCCATGAACCACTGCAGGAGCGTCTCTTTGCCGGCCAGATATTGCTCGACCTCCCTGGGGTTGTCGCTTAATACTTTGGCAATCGCCTCTTGAATGAATCCTTCATCCGAAACCTGGGCCAGGTTTCTGGCCTTGACGATCTCCTCCGGCTTGCCGCCGTTCCTGAACATTTCGCCGAGGACAACCTTCCCCGAGTTTCCGCTCAGCGATTTGTCAGTAACCATGTCGATTAGTCTGGCAAAGTCTTCGGCCGGAAAAGGGATCTTCGTGACGTCGAGGCTGAGGTCGTTCAGGTAGCGCATGAACTCGCCGGCGATCCATGAACTGACTGTTTTGGCAGGACTCTTCGACTTCGAAGCCACGTCTTCGAAGTAATCCGCCAGTGCCTTCTCCGAAGTGAGCAAACGCGCTTCCTGCGGTTTCAACTCGTATTTTTCGATAAAACGACGCGCCTTTGCTTCGGGTAGTTCGGGCAGGGACTCCCGAATCGTGTCGATCCAGCTTTGCTCGAGCACGAGAGGGGGCAGGTCGGGTTCGGGGAAGTAGCGGTAGTCGTGGGCGCTTTCCTTGCCGCGCTGGGAATAGGTTTTCCCGGTCGCATCGTTGAAGCCCAGCGTTTCCTGTTCAACCGTCCCGCCGCGCTCATAGATTTCACTCTGGCGTTTGATCTCGTATTCGGTCCCGAGCGTCAGAGCGCGGAAGGAGTTCAGGTTCTTGATCTCGGTGCGGGTGTTGAGCTGGTCACTGCCGGCTGCGCGCACCGAGACGTTCGCCTCGAAGCGGATCACGCCCTTTTCCATGTCCCCGGAGTTGACCTCCAGATATCTCAGAATGGCATGCAGCCTCGTCGCATAGGCTTTGACCTCTTCAGGCGAGCGCATGTCGGGCTCGGTGACAATTTCCAGCAGCGGAACCCCGCTGCGGTTGTAGTCGATGAACGAGTACCCGTCCGCGTGCGACAGCTTGCCCGTGTCCTCTTCCAGATGGACGCGGCGAATCCGCACCTCCTTTGGGCCGGCTTCCGTTTCGATTTGGATTTTCCCATCAGTGGCAAGCGGCTGGTCGTACTGCGAGATCTGGTAGCCCTTGGGAAGATCGGGATAGAAATAATTCTTGCGCGCGAAGATGCTCTCGGTATGAATCTCACAGCCGAGCGCCAGTCCCACCCGAACCGCCAGCTCGACAGCTTTCCTGTTGAGCACCGGCAGTGACCCGGGCTGACCCGTGCAAACAGGGCAGATGGTCCGGTTCGGCTGCGCGGTGATCGAATCGACGACTTCACATCCGCAAAACATCTTTGATTTCGTGAGCAGCTCGGCGTGGACTTCGAGTCCGATGACAGGTTCGTATTTCATAGTTAATCGTTCCAGCAGGGCGGACGTTTGGTGTGCCAGTCCGTCTGATTTTGGTACACATAACCTATGCGCAATAGCATTTCTTCCGAGAGATGCGGGCCCATGATCTGCATGCCGATGGGCAGTCCGTTCGAGAACCCGCAGGGAACCGACAGGGCAGGGATACCTGCCAGGTTCACCGCGACCACGAACACATCCGAAAGGTACATGTCGAGCGGATTGGTGACCTTCTCACCGATGCGGAATGCCGTGGTTGGCGCGACGGGCGTGATCAGCGCGTCGCAGGCTTGGAACACCTTCTCGAAATCCTGCCGGATCAATGTGCGGACCTTCTGGGCCTTCAGATAGTAGGCATCGTAGTACCCGGCGGACAAGGCAAACGTTCCAAGCATGATGCGGCGCTTGGTCTCTGCACCAAAGCCGGCTTCGCGCGTCTTCAGGTAGACATCCAGCAGGCCTTCACCGTCCCGCTCCGACAACCCGAAGCGGACACCGTCATACTTTGCAAGGTTGGAACTGGCTTCTGCGAACAGGATCAGATAATAGACAGGGATGGCATATTGCGTGTGCGGCAGCGAGACTTCCACGGCGTGTGCGCCAAGACTTTCAAGCTGCCTGATTGCCGCGCGCAGGGATGCATCCATCTCCGGGTCGAGCCCTGCGACGAAGTATTCCTTTGGAATGCCGATGCGCAGTCCGCGCAGATTTTCGGTTTTCTTCAAAATCTCAGAGTAAGGCTGGATCGCTTCCATTCGTGACGTGCTGTCTTTCGGATCATGTCCGGCAATCGCTTCCAGCACCAGGGCAACATCGTAGGCGCTGCGCGCCATCGGACCGATGGTGTCGAAAGATGAAACCAATGGAAGGAGTCCATAGCGCGAGACGCGTCCATAGGTGGTCTTGAGTCCGGTCACGCCGCAGAATGAGGCGGGCATGCGGACCGAGCCGCCCGTGTCTTCACCGAGCGTGAAGGGCGCGAGTCCGGCCGCGACCGCCGCGGCGGATCCGCCGCTCGAGCCGCCAGGCACGTGATCAGGGTTCCAGGGATTGCGCGTAGTGAAGAAGCCGGAGTTTTCGGTGGACGACCCCATGCCGAACTCGTCCATGTTGTTCTTGCCGAGCAGCACCGCGCCGGTTGACTTCAATTTCCGGATGGCAGTGCAATCATAGAAGGGCTTATAGTTTTCAAGGATTTTCGACGAGCAGGTCGTTCGGAGGCCGCGCGTCGAAAGGGAATCCTTTGCAGCGTAGGGAATGCCGGTGAGCGGGGTCAGGCCCTCGCCGGTCTTGAGCCGCCGATCCGCATCCCGCGCCTGCTCCAATGCGAGTTCTTCCGACACGGTGACATAGGACTTGATCTGTGGATCAAGCTTCTGAATGCGTTCCAGGTAAGCTCGCGTGAGTTCCTCGGATGAGACTTTGCGGCTCGCGAGCAGTTCGTGTGTTTCCTGAACACCTAATTCAAACGTTTCCATGCTGACCTACTGCTCGATGAGGACGCGCGGGATGACGACGTAGTCATCCTTCGCCTGCGGCGCGTTGGCGAGAAATTCCCGGGTCGGCACCGACTCTTCGATCCGGTCCTCGCGCGTGACGCTTTTGTTCGCGGAGGATAAATACGCCGGCGGGACATTTTCCGTATCGAGTTCGTTGAGGATGCTGAAGTCTTTCAGGATATCCTGAAACTGCGGGACGAATGTCTTCGTCTCCTCGTCCGTCAAATCCAGGCGGGCCAGGGAGGCGATCTCCCTGACCAGCTTCTCGTCAACCTTGACTTCTTCTTTTGCGCTCATAAGAATTTCCTGCCATGTCATTCTGAGCGACCAGCGGGAGCGAAGAATCCCGCCGCCTTGCGGCGGAGACCCTTCGCTGCGCTCAGGGTGACATAATGCCAGCTAAGCAATCTTGATGTGCAGCTCTTTCAACTGCTTCTGCGGCACCTCGGACGGCGCATCGGCCATCACGTCGCGCCCGGTCTGGTTCTTGGGGAACGCGATCACTTCGCGGATGTTCGGTTCGTCCGCCAGCAGCATGACCAGGCGGTCGATGCCGGGGGCCAGTCCGCCGTGGGGCGGCGCGCCATATTCAAAAGCTTCCAGCATGTGACCGAATTTCTGCTCGATCTCCTCGCCGCTCAGGCCCAGCAGCTGGAAAACCTTCAGTTGGATATCGCTGCGATGAATGCGGATCGAACCGGATGCCATCTCGTACCCGTTGCAAACCATGTCGTACGCGTCCGAGCGGATCTCGCCCGGGTTCGTTTCGAACTTCGACAGGTCGTCGAGCTGCGGCATCGTGAACGGGTGGTGCTCCGCGTCCCACTTCTGTTCCTCTTCGTTCCAGGCGAACATCGGGAAATCCACCACCCAGATGAATGCCATCATATCCGGGTCGGCGAGTTCCAGCTTGTCGCGGAAGATCAGGCGCAGTCCACCAAGCACCTTGTTGACGATCGCACGTTCATCGGCCGCGAACAGGATGAGATCTCCTTCCTGCGCACCGACTTTGGATTTGACCGCCTCGGACTCTTCGGGCTTGACGAACTTCGCGGCGGTCCCTTTCAGGCCTTCGGCTGTTACCGCCAGAGTGGCCAGCCCCTTCGCCCCAAGCCCCTTCGCGGACTCGGTCAGGGCGTCGACTTCCTTGCGAGAGTAGTCCGCGCAGCCGGGCGCGACGATGCACTTGATCACGCCGCCGGCCTCGATCGCAGACTGGAAG
>Ga0105104_10002857_pt1 | contig 12446 bp, 14 predicted proteins | sample PPLLaktember2015_3_FD_87034 | JGI IMG/M metagenome (GOLD analysis project Ga0105104, IMG submission 87034) | Freshwater sediment microbial communities from Prairie Pothole Lake near Jamestown, North Dakota, USA - PPLs Lake P7 Core (6) Depth... | ecosystem: Environmental > Aquatic > Freshwater >...
GGTCGGCGGCGGAGTCTTTAACCAGGCCGGACAGCAAGAGCGCTTTTTGATAAGGTGTAAGTTCCGGTAATTCGTTATCCCAAATGCGTACGGCTTTATCCGCACCCACGGCAAGGGCATCTCTTAAATAGTTTTCAACTCTCTCCTCCCCGATGGATACGGCGGTTATTTCCACGCCGGAATCGGCGGATTTCAGCGCCAGCGCCAGGGAAAGCGCAGCCGCATCCGGGGGGTTAAGGCGGTGGGGCAACCCCTCGCTAAAGACAACGCCGTTGCTTAGGCCGATGTCCAGGCTAAGCGCGGGGTCAACTATTTCTTTAAGGCAAACAATGATTTTCATATTTATTTACGTCAATCTATAATTCACGCCATAGCCGCCGCGGGGGTAGGCCCAGTCCAGCGCTTTTTTATCACAGATAACATGGCAGGTACCGCATTCCAGGCAGTTTTCATAGACCACGCTCAAAAGTTTGGTTGCTTCATCAAAGGAGTAGCAATTGGCGGGGCAGACCTGAACGCAAACGCGGTTATCACAGACCCGGCATATCTCTTTGTTAATGATAATATGCGGTTGGTCATCGATGATGAACTGGGTCAACTGGGTCAAATTCTCGATATTCATAATAAAGACCTGCCGATCTTGAAGCCGTCGGAAATCAGGTTAGCCAGCCCGACCTCTTTCAGGGCTTCTTTACGGAATAGCTTGAGCAGGCGGGGGCGGGGTTTACCTTCAACCTTGTAAAGCTTTTCCATGATATTCGAGAATACCCGCGGATAAGACCGGTAAAGGCGGTCAAGGTGCATCATGCCGGCGCTGTTCTTAAAGGTTTTCATGTCCTTCAGTACAAAGCTCGAATCCAGTTTGGTTTTATAGGCAGAAAGCGTTTGGGCGCTGTAGTCCTTGGCGTTGATGGCTTCTATGGCGGTTTGGGCCGCTAAAACGCCGGAGGTCATGGCAAGATTGATGCCCTCGAGGTTGATGCCGTTGGTATAGCAAAGCCCGGCGGCGTCCCCGGCTACTAAAAGGCCGTCAGTATAAAGCGGGGGCACGGCTTTATAGCCGCCCTCGGGGATAAGGTGGGCGGAGTATTCAAGAGGCACCGCGCCCTTAACGAGGCGGCTTACGTGGGGGTGCTGTAAAAATTCATTTAACACATCATAAGGCGCTTTACCGGAGACTTTTAGCGATTCCAGGTGCATGACCAGGCCGACCGAGATTGCGGCATGATTGGTATAAAGAAAACCGCCGCCCCGGATATCGCCCGCCGCCCCGAGAAAGCTGATATCAGCGCCCTGGTCGCGGACAAGATGAAAACGTTCATTGATCGTTTCTTCCGGCAAGCCCAGGAGCAGTTTTATGCCCACCCCCATATCGGCAGATTTCAAATCGTTACGGATACCGGCTTTGCGGGCAACAAAAGACAGCACGCCGTCCGCCGCGATAACGACATTGCTCCTTAATTCGCCGGCACGGCCCTTTATGGTAACGCCCGCGATGCGGCCTTCCTCATGAATGACATCCTCAACCGTACAATCGCAGAGCAAAAGGGCCCCGGCACTAACCGCCTGCTGTGCCAGCCAGTTATCAAAGACCGGGCGGAAAACGGTGGCGCCGTTGTAGGGCGGTTGATCAAAGCTTTCGTTATCAAAAGTCATGGAGACGGCGGAATCCGGAGTCATGAAAGAAAGCACTTTTTTGTAAACGTGTCTCTCAAGCGGGGCGGCCTGCCAGAAATCCGGGAACATCTCATTAAGCACGGGGGTATTGTGCAGCAGCCCGCCGAACATGTTCTTGGAGCCTGGCAATTTACCGCGTTCCAGCAGGCAAACGGAAAAACTTTCCCGCGCCAATTTGAGCGCCGCCATAGAGCCGGCGGGGCCCGCGCCAACTACAATTACGTCAAACTTTTTGACGGCATCAAAGGATTTCGCCATCTACTTTTGCCTTTTTAATCCTCTCGATTAGTTTGGGGAGTACTTCTTTTAAGTCCGCCACCGCGCCCTCGTCGGCGTTTTTAAAGATGCCTGCCCGGGGGTCTTTATTTACCGCGACAATCTTTTTAGATTCCTGGATACCGCCGGTATGATGGGTGGCGCCGGAGATGCCCAGCGCGAGGTAAAAATCCGGGCTGACAGTCTTGCCGGTCTGCCCGATCAAACGATCGCGGGAGACCTTGCCGCTATCGATGACCGGGCGGGTCGCGCCGATAGAACCTTCGACTAAAGATGCCAGTTCCGCCACGAGCGGATAAAGCTCATCGGAGACAGCGCCCATGCCGGCCGCGATAACGGTATCCGCCTCGGTGATATCCACGGTCTGGAAATCAGCCGGGAGGTACTCGACATGTTCGATTTTAATCATGTCCGCCGGGAACGCGGATTGAATCACCATCGTTTTAGGAGTGCCGGTTTCCACCGGCGGCAGAACAGTCAGGGTTTTAGCATCCAAAGTAACGATGACGGTATTGTCTGTGCTGCAGGTAATTTCCCGGTAAAGCTGGCCGCCATAGACGGGGCGGGAAAAAACGGGCTGGACGGGGTTAGAAAAATCCGTTTTGACGCAATCCGTAACGATTTCTGTTTCTAAAAACGCCGCGAGGTGGGGGGCAAGCTCTCTGCCCACAGCAGAATTACCCATTAAGAAAAGCCAGGGCTTTGCCTGCCGGAGGCGGGGCAAAAGGGCGGCGGCACAGGCTTCCCTGGAGAAGCTTTTGAAAATGGGGTCATAAAATAAAAGCACACGGGATACACTGTATTGCGTCAGTACGGCAGGCATCGGGAAATCCCTATCGGCGAAAACGACGGCAATTATCTCGCCGCCGGTCTTTTCCGCGATAGAGCGCGCCTCGGAAAGCAGCCCGAGCGTCATTTTAGACGGTTCGCCGCCTTCGGGCGAAATTTCCGGCAGGACCCAGATATTCAGATTATCTAACATTGTTTATTTATCATTCTTTTTCAGGTCAGGTTCATTATATTTTACTTTTTAAGTATAATTAGTAAGTAAGAAAGGTGAAAGGGAAAACTCTAAATCCTAAACAAATTCAAAGCACTAAACTCAAAACTATCCCACCCTTTTCCCCTCTTACGTCATTCCTGCGCAGGCAGGAATCCACCACGAAAAAGCCAAGACCGACTGGGCTCATTGTTGGATTCCCGACTAGATCGGGAATGACGTGGTGGGCTATTGGTTTATTGGTAGTATTGGTAGGTATTTGTAGTATTCCCCCCTTTCCTTCTTCCTTAAATCTCCCTCCCCACCTTATCCCCCTCCAGTATCGCCATATCTATCCGGCGCGGGGCAACGCAATCGCCGGCGCGGTAAAGCTCTTTCACTTTGCCTTTGAGGGCTTTGTAAAGCGTGTCTTCCACGACACTGCCCTGCGCGTAAATAACAGTATCGTTATCCGCAAAGGTCATCCATTCGTTATTGTAATAGTTCAAGCCTTTAACCGTGGTACCGCCCTGAATTTCCGTCACCGCAAAGTCCGGCGTAAAGGTAACGCCTTTCTGCGCCAGGCGCTGGTGGGCAAGATATGAATCCTGGGAAGGCCCGAGCTCCGACCCGAGGGTCGAGGCGTTAGTAACAACATGGACCTTGCTGCCGCGGTCAACCAGGAATTCGATGGTGGCGGTGGCGGCATGGTGGCCGTCATTATCGATAAAGAGGACTTTTTTACCGGCTTTAGCCTCCCCGGTGAGTATCTGCCAGACGTTAAAGATATTGGGGCCGTTAGCGCCGTAAACGGTGCAGGGCTTGGGTAAAGCGCCGGTGGCAACGATTACCACATCCGGAGATTGCGCGATAACGTAATCCACCTTAACATCCTGATTCAGGAGGATTTTCACCGGCAGGAGTTTGAGCTGGTTCTCCAAATTGCGGATAACCGATTTTAACTCCTCCCTGCCTACGCCCAAGGCGGCAATGTTCACCTGGCCTCCCAATTTACCCGCTTTCTCAAAAAGCGTAACGAGATGGCCGCGGCGGGCAGCAGCTTCCGCGGCGCGTAAACCGGCGGGGCCTCCCCCGATGATGAAAACCTTTTTCTTGATGGACGCAGGTTTGATGGCGCCGCATTCTTTTTCACAGCCGATGTCCGGGTTCTGGATACAGCCGATGGGCTTGTTGAGTCCCACCCTACCATAACAGCCCTGGTTATCCGCCACACAATAACGTATCTCCTCCAGCCGCCCTTCTTTAGCCTTGTTGGCAATATGAGGATCGCAGATCTGGGCGCGCACCATGCCGATCATGTCCGCCTGGCCGTCCGCCAATACCTTTTCCGCCATGACAGGATCGTTAATGCGGCCGGTGCAGAAAACGGGCAGGCTGACCACGCTTTTAATCCCTGCGGCAAGGGGGATAGTATAGCCGAGGGGCGTGTGCATGGAAGCGCCGACTAAATACAGGTTATAAAAAGTGGCTAATGTTAAATCTATGAAATCGAGATTCTTGGAAGCGTCAAAACGCCGGGCGATCTCTTTAACATCGTCTAAAGTCAGGCCGCCCTGGACCATCTCGTCCGCGCAGAGTCGGATACCGAGGGTGTAGTCATTGCCAATCGTCCCTCTTACAGCGGCAATGACTTCCAGGGGGAAGCGCAGGCGGTTTTCCAGGCTGCCGCCGTAATCATCCTTGCGCAGGTTGGTGAGGGGAGACAAGAACTGCCGCATTAATGAGCTGTGCCCTAACTGCAGTTCGATGCCGTCAAAACCGCCATCGCGGATGTTTACCGCGGACTTCCGGAAAGCGTTGGTAACGTCCTTGATGTCCTCGAGTTCCATTTCCTTGGGCACTTCACGGAACATAAAATCAGGGACGGGGGAGGGTGCTAAAAGCGGCAGGCGCGAAAAAGAGCCGTCGCCCTGGGCGCCGTTATGATTAAGCTGGGCAAATATTTTAGTTTCAAATTCGTGAATAGCACGGGTAACTTTGCGGTAGCCGGGCACGGCCTCCGGTTTATAGGCGTCAATCAGCTTTTCATAGGCGTGGTCGGTGGGGTGGACGGACTGCTCCTCGGTAATGATTAAGCCCGCTCCGCCCTTGGCGCGCTCCGCCAGGTAGTACAGCCAGCGCTCCGAGGGGAGGTTATGGTCCGACAGGTTGGTTAAATGCGCGGAAAAGGAAATGCGGTTGGGTACCGTGATCTTACCGATGCGGAGGGGAGAGAATAAAAACTTAAATTGACCGTACATAAGTTACCTCTTTGGGGGAATTATACCGCAAACGATAGGGTTACAGAAAATTATTCTAGTCCGTAAGCGTTTTTGATTTGTTTATCGATAAATTTCCAGACAAAAACACAACATCCACCAGTTTTCTGATTCGGTTCTGAAATAATACCGGTGCGTTTGATTCTCTCAAATTGTTCTTTATTACGAGGTTCCTCTATAAGGAATTGCATTGGATAAAACTTGTAGGCTTTCATGACTTTCAACTTTTTGATTTTTTTGGCTTTTGGAATTGTTTCACTAACCCAATCAAGAAATTCACAAACGGCAGTTTTACCACCATGGTCAATATGATGGCCGATGACACGCCATAAAACCCATCTTTTCGAAGCTAACTGGAACCAATAATTTCACCTATTTCCCAGGTGTTAGCAGCAACAAATCTTTTAGGGACCTTTTTAACGGACGGCTGTTGTGATAGTATTTGTTCCTTTAATTGCTGTAAAACCGATTCGCGTTTCTTACGTAACCTAGGATCATCCCAGCGCTTCAAATCTTGGCCGTTATCAATAATTGTTAAAGCGCGTTGTTTGGTTCTGTCATCCAATCTCCCAAGTCTCCACTGAATTGCAGAAAGCGCAAGCCAAAAAACGGGCTCAATGTCGGGATCACCTTCAGGAGAATATTCGATAACAAGTTTATCCACGGAGTCTGTTGTTGATAAACCTTCGCTAACTAAATCGCGAAAATCTTCTCGTAAATCAGCTGCAGTATCATCTGAAAATAATGCAACCCCCCAGGTTCCCATTACAACCTCCGAATGAAACTAACTAAAAGATATTGTTGTACACGATAAGTCATTATACGGGTTTTATTCCACCAAAGGAAACCTCTTTACTCCAATTTACCAAACATTCCGGGTCAGAGGCTACAAAAATCCCCCTTGTCTCCCCCTTTGACAAGGGGTGACAATCCATCCATCTATACATAAAAATTGAATGTAAAAGAGGCACACATCGTCGATTATCCGAAAAGCCGTGAGAATTTTGGGGTAATAAACACTGGTTTTTCAAAGATGGGAAATACTTCGTTCTCCCTGTCAAGGGAGAAGCAGAAGAGGATTCGGTCCGCTTCTAAAAGCTAACAGCTATCAGCTATTTACCCCCCTGCTCCAATTAACCAGGCATTCCGGGTCAGAGGCATTGAGGTCTTTAGTGAGGAAGTAAGCCACCGCCGGGCAGCCGCCCCGGCAGTTTTCAAAGCGTGGGCAGGCAATACAGGCGGAGGGCTCAAGATTGCGGAAGCGTTTAAAAACCGGGGAGTTATCCCAGATATCTTTGATTGTTTTTTCCCTTAAATTACCCCCGCAGAAGGGCAAATCCTGCAAAAAAGCACAGGGGAAGACGTTGCCTATGGGGTCGATACAGCAGGTCATCTTGCAGGCGCCGCACATATCCAGCCCCATTTTCCTCCGCCCGTCCTGGGAGATGGAAAAGAACGAATCTCCCGTGAGGATGGATAGATCGCTTTCCAGCCAGGCGGCTATCTCTTTAAGCTGGGCGGGGTTGAGTTTAAGCGCGTCCCAGCTCTGGCGGGCGCGGCCGGAGGGGCGGAACCTGGAAACGCGCAGGTTGGCTTTATAAGATTTTGCCAGTGCTTTAAGCGCGTCCAGTTGCCCGTAGTTCAAAGCCGTAACGACGGTATTGATGGAGAGCGGAATATCCCTGCCGGAAAGAAGTTCTATTCCGGAAATAATCTTCCGGTATGTATCTTTTCCGCGAATGCGGTCGTTGACTTCCGGCGTAGCGCCGTCAAGGCTGACCTGGACATTAACGAGCGGATTTCCGGTAAATAGTTCCATCGCCTCAACATTATGGATGGTGCCGTTGGTGCTGATGCAGGTGACAATACCTTTAGTGTGAATATAGCGTAAAAGGGGAAGAAAATGGTCTTTAAGCAGCGGCTCTCCGCCCCCGAAGTTGATTTCAAAGACTTTGAGCGCGTCCAACTGGTCGACAATGCCTTTACATTCACTAAAATTCAGCTCGTCCGGGGAGGCGTTACTGCTGGCGGAAAGGCAGTGGACGCAGCGCAGGTTGCACTGGTGTGTGATTTCCCAGGTGATATTGACCGGGGCGGAGAGGGGCCAGTCGGAGTATTTCATGGGAGCAACATCCGGTTGGCGGTCAGGCGCCGGGTTAGCCCGGGGAGGGTTTTTTCTATGATATCAGCCGATTTGCCGGTGCGTTGTCCGATATCCTGAACAAGTTTTTCCAGCGTCCAGCTGCCGTTAAAGTGTTCCGGCTGGAGCCAGTCCCCGCTTTTGACGAAGAGTATTTTATGGCGCGACTGGTGGTAAAAAAGCAGCCCCCAGTTTTCTTTACGGACGCGGACATTATCAGCGAGGCGGAAAGCCACCCTTTAATATACTCCGCAAACGCCGTCGATGGAGAGTTCTTCAACCACGATTTCTTCAATAATGCGGGGTTCTTCCGCAGCGATTTCATTTTTAACGGTGATGGTGTCTTGATTCATGATAAATACCTCTGTTCATATTTAACAACTAATTGTTAAGGCTTATCAAGCCCCAGCCGGATGCGCAGTTGTTTTACGTATTCCAGGCCGTTTTCTTTATAGGGTTCCGGCATCCAGGGCATCGCGGCCAGGGTATCGAGCAGCGCGGCTAGCTTGTGATAGGGCACGGAAATGATATGCAGTCCTTCCGGGAAGATATGGCGGCGGCGCATCCCGAAGCCGAGTCCGGTGGTAATATGGCTAATTTCCCCTGTTAAATAAGGGTAAACCAGGAGCCAGTCACAACCCAAGGCCGCCGTGTACTTGCTGATCCACATATCGCCCGTCCGGTAGGTGGAGGCGCGCAAGATAGTCTCCGCCTGCGTGGTATCGGCAAAGATAAGCATAACATCCGGGTTAAAAGTCAGCTTATCCAGCGGGGCAAGGGAGACATAGTTGACGTTGCCTTTATCGATCTTGTAAATATGCTGATAAAGACGGCTGCCGGCGCGGGGGGAATCATAGACACCCAGCCCGGCCCCGTATTCGCCGTTGGTGTATTGCGGCTCGACACCGGTTTGGCCGAGGACGTACGCGCCGGCGTCACAGGCGTGGTCGGCCAGTTCCGCGTAAAAGATTTTCCCGTCCTGGGCGTACTTAATCATCTCGCATAAAGTCATTTTTTCTTCAATGTGGGGAACGCCGTCCGGTTTCCGGGGGGTTAACTTAACGCCGACGGGCTGGTATTTAAATCCAAATTTTTTCAGCACGGAATGATCGACAATTTTTTCAACCATTTTTTATCCCTTTTTCCTGTTTCTACCGGCCAGGATGTATTTTTATAGCTGGCTCTTCAGGAGATTGATGCACTCATCATAGTTGTACTTGCGGGGGTTGCCCTGCGAGCAGAAATCATTGGAATAGACCTTAACGATTTTATCCAGGTCTTTTTCCTGGACGCCGAACTGCTCGGTAAGGTGTCCGGGGGTGATATCCAGGTCGTATAGCAATTCCTCGATGGCATCGAACCATACATCGGCAGCATCGCCATCGGTCATATCGCCGGTTGCCACGCCCATGGCGCGGGCTAAAGCCGCCAGCCTGCCGATAATCGCCGGGCGGTTGTATTCCTCGCCGGCGAGCATCATAACAGCGTTAATCCGGCCGTGATGGCAATCGGTCAGGGCGCTTATCTGGTGTCCCAGCCCGTGCACAATGCCGGCGCCCGCCCCGAAGCCGATAGCGATACCGCCCATCGTGGCCGCCCAGCACATTTTTTCACAGGCGTCATGGTCCATGCGGTTATACGTGAATTCGCGGATGTTTTTATAAACAAGTTCCACACAGCGCAGCAGCATCCCGTAAGCATAAGGGCCCTGCACCTTGGTAACGAACGCCTCGACGCCGTGAGCCATGGCATCGAAGCCGGACCAGGCGGCTATTTCTTTAGGCTGCAGCCTTACCAGGAGCGGGTCGATGATGGCGATGGTCGAGTGAATATTCGGCGCGCTGATCAAGATTTTATTTTTGTTCTTGGTGTTGGACAGCGCCCCGAACGAGGAAACTTCCGCGCCGGTGCCGGCAGTGGTAGCTACGGAAATCTGCGGAACAGTGCACGGTTTCATCTTGGTGAGTGTTTCAATCCAGGGCGGGTCGATAAAAACCGTGAAGTTAGTGACATCCCGGCCGCCGTTGGCCGCGACAACCCGGACGCCTTTGCCGGTATCGATGGAACTGCCGCCGCCCACCGCTACAATGCCATCGCACTTACCGTCCTTGAAAGCCTGATAGGCTTCCATGATCTGCCAGTCCTTGGGGTTGGTGGTTATTTTATCGTAGACATCAACGGCAACCCCGGCATAATTGATGACCCCCTTGATTTCATCGATGATGCCGGTACCTTTAAGACCGGAGGTAACGATAAGCGCCTTTTTCATACCGGCGGCTTTACATTCATTGCCGATGGTCTGGTAAGCGCCCCAGCCCAACGCGATCTTGGGGATTGGGTTGGTGTAAACGATGGGGAATTCATAAATTTCTTTATTAATCATGGGCTCCCTCCTTACAGTGATAGTCTATTGTAGATTAACGGCAGGTTTGAATCAAGCCAACCTGAAAGCCGTTAGCAATTAGTTGTTGGCAGTTAGCTATCATCACCAATTTTTAGCAGCACCTTAACGTTGGCTTCTTTATCGTTAATTAAAGCTTCAAAACCTTTTTTGGCGGCGTCTTTCAATGGAACGATAGAAGAAACTAACGGGGAGGGGTCAAGGCGTTTCTCCGCCATGAGCTGGATAGCCGCCTTGCCCTCATCAACGTAAATAGAACTGCCAACCACCGTTTTCTCGGTGAAAGTGATGGCGGAGAAATCAAAGGCGCTTTTTTGCTCGAAGATGCCGGTGATAACGGTAATGCCGCCCCGCCGCGTCAGCTCCACCGCCAGTTGCGGGGTTTCCGGCCGCCCGACGCATTCGATTGACGCATCGGTACCGATACCGCCGGTTAACGACTGCAGTTTTTTCACAGTGTCGCCGTCTGCGGTATAGATAACATCAGTGGCGCCGAGCTTTTGCGCTAACGCGCCGCGCCCTTGATGCTTGGCGACCATATAGACCTCGGAAGCACCGGCAGCTTTCGCGGCTAACAACCCGCATAAACCTATCGTCCCGTCCCCGAGAATAGCAACGGTATCGCCGGGTTTAACGTTAGCCTGGGCGACCGCGTGCAGCCCAACAGCTAAAGGTTCCACTAAAGCGCCCTGTTCATCAGTGACACTATCCGGGAGCGGATAGCAGGCATAAACGGGCAGGACAAAGTACTCCGCCATGCAGCCATCGCACATCAGCCCTGTAAAACCCTGATTGACGCAAAGGTTATAGCGGCCCATTTTACAGGCATAACAGTCTCCGCAATAGTAGTAACCCACCCCACTTACCCGGTCCCCAACCTTAAAGCCCCGGACGCCTTTGCCCGCCTCCGCCACCGTGCCGGAAAACTCGTGCCCCATGGTGATAGGCGCTTTGCCCGGGGGGATAAGGACAGGGCCGAAGGCGTACTCTTTTAAGTCCGTGCCGCAGATACCGGCGTACTTCGTCTTGATTTTTAACATGCCTGGGCCGGGAGACGGCTCCGGGACATCAACATAACGGACATCCTGACGGGCGTACCAGCGTAAGGCTTTCATGGTGGTTATATTATGGAGAAGTTAAAACGCAAAAGTCAAAGGTCAAAACCGACTTTTTCCTTGTCTCCCTCTTCGTATACAAAGAGGGACAATACATTGGGTCATGATGAAGAATCATTGGGAAAAGGCAAGCTTCTATTCATTTTTTATTGAGAGAATAAGCGGGATTTCTATTCACCATACCGATACATTCGCTTCGCTCAGTATAAACTCCAGTCGGTCAAGTTATTAACATTTAGCTGGATTTAAAGGACAAATCGAGCAAAGCATTAATCACTGGATCCCGTTTTTCAACGGGATGGTTGTGGATGCAACGAGCCAACCACTTAAACTCCCCCATCATCCCCTCCGCCCCTCCCCTTTGTGGGTTTCGAGATGTATTGACAAATTACTATTTTAGTAATATAGTATTGTTGTATTTTAGTAATTGAGGCTATGAATTGCAGATTGCCTATACCGCAAGATTCAAAAAAGCGTGGAAAGAATTAGGTGAAATTGAGAAGATTCTGGCTGTCAAAGCGCTGGAGAACCTTGTCCGCAACATACGGCATCCGGCTCTTGGTGTAAAAAAGATTCAAGGTGTAAAAGGTATTTGGGAAGCGAGAGTTAGTCAGTCCATCAGGATGACTTTTCAAATAATTGACGATACCGTTGTATTAAGAAACATCGGCAAACATGATGAAACACTAAAGAAGCCTTAAAGAGGAAATTATATGACAGTATATAGCAAAGTAACGAGAAACGGCCAGATAACCCTTCCGGCAAAAGTACGAGAAGAACTCGGGATTGAAGAAGGCGACCTGTTAGAAATTTCAGTAGTCAATGAAAAAGCCATGTTGGTTCCGAAGAAACTCATCGATAAGAGCCAGGCATATTTCTGGACAAAAAAGTGGCAGGATGCGGAAAAAGAAGCTGACGCCGATATTAAAGCCGGACGCGTTAAGAAACTTGAGTCCGTCAAGGATTTATTGAAAGACCTTAACAGTTAGCGTTTGGGTTGGGCGGAGCGGTATTGGATTATTTGACATTGGTAGTATTAGTACTTATTGGTATTTATTTCCCCCGCCCCCCTCTACTCAAACTCCTTCATCAGCCACTCTGCCGCCCTGGGGTTTATGGGCCGGCGGAATAACGGCCCGGCTTTGAGCTGGGGCAAGGTATCCTCGTAAAGCGGGCGGGCCTGCTGATAAATAATGCCAATCGGGATGCGGTCGCCCCATTCTTGCGCCCGAAGCATGGCGGAGGCTTTATCGGCAGGGTTATGGCCTTCCGCTTCTACTTTGTACACCCTCTTTTTATACCAGGCAAAGGTATTCACGCGGTTGAAAGATACGCAGTTCTGCAGAATATCTATCAGGGCAAAGCCTTTGTGCCGGATACCGGCTTTGATCAGTCCCGCCAGGTGGTCGGGGTCGCCGGAGAAGCCGCGCGCCAAAAAGGAAACGTCAGAAGCCAGGGCGAGCATCAGGGGGTTAAGCGGCTCTATCGCGCCGAGAGGAGTCGTCTTCGTAACTGTTCCTGCGTCACTCGTAGGTGACGCCTGCCCCTTGGTGAGACCGTAAACCTGGTTATTATGCAC
>Ga0105104_10002859_pt1 | contig 12436 bp, 9 predicted proteins | sample PPLLaktember2015_3_FD_87034 | JGI IMG/M metagenome (GOLD analysis project Ga0105104, IMG submission 87034) | Freshwater sediment microbial communities from Prairie Pothole Lake near Jamestown, North Dakota, USA - PPLs Lake P7 Core (6) Depth... | ecosystem: Environmental > Aquatic > Freshwater >...
TCCTTGGAGGCGCTGCCCGCTTGGTCTTGAAGCATGGAGATCCCCCATGACACCAGAGGGATTGGATGAAACGAACGGGTGATCAGGACAATCCGGCGGATATAAAGCGTTTCGCGCCTTCCGGCTTCTTCGTCTGGCGCACACCGCTGTTGGCCTTTGACGAATTGCTGGCTTGGAGCGACGGACTCGCTGCCCCGGCTGCGGTCGACGATTCGTCACGCCTCGTCGAGGCGGTCGACCGGGACCGTGTCCAGTTGCGGGCTCGCCTCCACGCAATTGTGTGCCGTCCCGAGGTGAGGGAAGCGTTGTTCGTCGCCGCGCCCGATCTCGAGGAGCTCATCGACCTGTGGGCAAGCGAGCCTGAGAGTGAGCGGGGCCAGCGGATCGAGCTCGCTTTCACGCGCTATTTCGTGCGGATGGCGGGACGAGCCACTCCCTTCGGCCTTTTCGCCGGTTGCTCGCTGGGGACCATCGGCGACGAGACGCGACTGGTGGTGAAAGACCGGGCGCAAGGCCGACGACACACGCGGCTCGACATGGATTATCTTTTTGCGCTGGTTGAGTCGCTCCGGCTCGAACCTCCCTTGAGAAACTGTCTGGTCTACTACCCGAACACGAGCCTTTACCGCGCCGCCGGCCGCGTCCGTTATGTCGAGTGGCGGCTGGACGGCAAGCGCCGGACCTATCATCTGGTCACCGTCGATGACACCGAGTATCTTTCCGCCACGCTTGCCCGGGCAACGGCAGGCGCTACTCCGGCCCAGCTTGCATCTGTGCTGGTGAGCGAGGACATCACACAGGCTGAGGCCGAGGCTTATGTAGCCGAGTTGGTCGACAATCAGATACTCGTCCCGAGCCTGGCCCTTCCCGTGACGGGCACCGAACCGATTCACGCCCTCATCGAGCAGCTCAGCCAGAACCCGGCCACTGCGCAGATGGCCGAGTGCCTCGCCAATACTCGATCGGGTCTTGCCGCTCTGGATGCCTCCGGACTGGGGGTCGAGCCAGGGCGCTATCGGGCCCTCGCTCACGCGCTCGAGCAACTGCCTTCCCGGGTCAGTTTGGCCCGGCTCTTTCAGGCTGACCTGGTGAAGGCTGCATCCGAGGCGACACTTGGTAGGGTCGTGCTTGAGGAAATCGGCCGGGGAATCGAGATCCTTCATCGTTTGTTTGGTGGTTCTCGTTCTGATGATCTGGCCCGCTTCTGCGAGGCGTTCACGGCACGGTATGAGGAGCAGGAAGTGCCTCTGCCCGAGGCATTGGACGAAGAGATCGGCATTGGTTTCCCGCCACGAGACGGGTGGACCGAAGGGGCGACGCCCCTCTTGAGAGACCTTGCGCTTCCTGCCCCGCCTGTCGAGACTGCTCACTGGAGTGCGCGTGACGTTTTGCTGCTGCGCAAGCTCTGTGAGGCTTTGGGACATCAGGACTTCCTAATCGTCCTTCAACCGCAGGACCTCGAGGCGATTAGTTCCAAAGGGCACTTACCGCTTCCCGATGCTTTTGCCGTCATGGCTTCCGTGGCTGCGGCGGATGAAACCGCGCTGTCAAAGGGCGATTTCCATGTGCTCCTCCAGGGACTTTCCGGGCCTTCAGGCGCCCGGCTTCTCGGACGGTTTTGCCATGCCGACCCAGCCCTGCGACGGCATGTGCGACGCCACATCGAGTCCGAGGAAGCGCTCCAACCCGCCGCCGTTTTCGCGGAGGTGGTGCATCTGCCGGAAGGGCGGCTAGGCAACATCTTGCAGCGTCCTCTGTTGCGCGACTACGAGATCGACTATCTGGGGTGCTCGGGGGCGCCGGAAGAACGCCGAATTCCCATAACCGACCTTGTGGTCTCGGTGCGGGACGGGCGGGTGAGGCTGCGCTCCGAGCGGCTCGGGCACGAGGTGATCCCCCGGCTGACCACCGCGCACGCCTTCCATCACTCGACCCTTGGCATCTATCGATTCCTGGCTTCGCTTCAAGGCCAGGGGACCGCATCCGGACTCAGCTGGGATTGGGGAGTGCTGGCGGCGGCGCCGTTTCTGCCGCGCGTTGTGGCAGGGCGGCTGGTGCTGTCGCTGGCCCGCTGGCGGGTCAGCAGGGAGGAGATCCGGCGCCTCGGTTCAGTTGACGGGGCGGCCCGATTCGAGGCGGTCCAGCGATGGCGCGCAGAGCGGCGACTCCCCCGCTGGGTCGCCCTCGCCGACGGGGACCAACTGCTCCCGGTGGATCTGGACAACACGCTCAGCGTCGAGACCCTGGTTCACCTCATGAAACCTCGCGATGAGTCGGTGATGGTGGAGCTGTTCCAAGGCCCTGGGCAACTCTGTGCACACGGCCCCGAGGGTCGGTTCGTCCACGAGTTAGTCATCCCGTACATCCGTCAGAGCCGCGTCACACGCAGCGCTTTTCAGCGGAGTAAGCGGGTTCCAGAGCCGCGCGCGAAGCACGCGGCTGCGAGCGCAGGGCCGGTTCGTCGCTTCACACCCGGCTCGCGGTGGCTCTACGCGAAACTGTATACCGGTCCCGCGATCGCTGACCAGGTGCTGCGGGACGTCATCAGCCCCCTTACACGGGCTGTTTCCGAATCCGGCGCCGCAAGTCATTGGTTCTTCGTTCGCTACGCGGACCCCGGATTCCACCTGCGTGTGCGGTTTCATGGCATTCCCGAGAGGCTGCAGGGCGAGGTTCTGCCAACCTTGCAGGCGGCGATCGCTCCGCTCCTGGATGACGGCCGCCTGTGGCGCGTGCAGCTTGACACTTACGAGCGCGAAATCGAGCGCTATGGAGGCCCTCAAGGCATTGAGCTTGCCGAGCGGATGTTTCACGCGGACAGCGAAGCGGTGCTGCGGATCATTGAGCTGCTCGAGCCGGGAGACGAGGGACTCGACGAGCGCTGGCGCCTCGCGGCGCGAGGAATCGATAGCCTGCTCGAGGACTTCGGTTTTGATTTCGAAGGCAAGCGTAAGGTGATCGAAAAGGTCCGCAGTAGCTTCGCCAGGGAATTTCGAGTTGACAAGCGGGTTATCGACCAGTTGTCCAGCCGATTCCGGAAAGAGCGGAAGTCGCTCGAGGCATTACTCGATCCGGCTCGGGACCAGGCGAACCCGCTTTGGCCAGGCATCGAGATACTCGGGGACCGCTCACGCCGGTGGGCTGACTCCGTGGCTCAAATCCGCTCGCTCGCGCAGGCCGGCCGCCTGTCGGCCTCACTGGGCGCGCTGGTCGCAAGCCACATCCACATGTATGCCAACCGGCTGCTGCGGTCGGCTCAGCGAGCGCAGGAAATGGTGATTTACGACTTTCTGGCCCGCTCATATGAATCTCAACTTGCACGTGCGGCCACGCGCGACGAACCGCTCGCGCTGGTGAAGTGAGCATGAAGCGCTATGAACACGACTGAGATCAAGGGACTGCTCAAAGAAACCTACGTTTTTGCGCCGCTATCCGAAGAAGAACTGGAGCAATTCGCAAAAAAGGTAGAGCTCGTCCACTACACGTTGGGTCAACCCATCTGCCGGGCGGGCGAGCAAATCGCAGATTTCTTCATTGTCTACTCCGGCCGCGCCCGAGTGGTCTCCGAGAGCGCAGATAACCAGGAGATCACTCTTGCCACACTGACCCGAGGCAACTTTTTCGGTGAACAGGGGCTGTTCTCGGATGCGTCGAGCGACTACACCATTCGCGCGGCGGGTGACCTGGTGCTGTTGCGACTGGGCAAACGGGAGGTCACGCGGCTGCTCGCCGCGTATCCCTACCTGCGCGGATACATCGAGTATTACACGAGCGAGACATCGATCCGCTACTTCCTTCGTCGCTGTACCATCTTCTCCCCGCTCTCCGGCGAGGAGATCCGGGGTCTGCTGGCCTGCCTGGAGGAGCGGTCATATCCTCCCGGCGAGGTCATCTTCCGGGTGGGCGAGACGGCGGACGCCTTGTACATCCTGCGCAGCGGCAGCGTGAGGGTGACCCAGGAAGGGCCGCGGGGAAAAGTCATCAGCCATCTCCAGCCCGGGGATGCCTTCGGGATCACCGCCCTGTTCACCGGGCGACCACGCACGACCGGTGCCGTGACCAAAGAGACGTCCCAAGTCTTTCGGATTCCGAAGGCCGACTTCGACAGGCTGATCGCCGAATCGCCGGCCTTCAAAGACGCCCTCGTCACCCTCCTTTCCGGTTACAGCGAAGCGTCCATGGTTCAGACCAGCTCTTCGGGTTCGGTTAGTGACCCCTTGTCGCACCCGGCGGAGCTATCGGTCTACACGCCCTCGGCGCCACAGACGCCCGTGCCCTTGAAACCGGAAGTCAACGGTCACCGTCGCCACGCGCGCCGCTACCCCGCCCTGCTCCAGTTAAGCGAGACGGACTGCGGGGCAGCATGCCTGGCCATGGTCTTGCGCTACTACCGCAAGAACGTCTCGATCAACCGGCTGCGCGACCTGGCCAATGTCAGTCGCGACGGCGCCTCGCTGCACAGCATCAGCGAAGCCGCCGAGGTACTGGGCTTCCAGACTCGCGGGATACAGGCTTCTTTTGAACATCTGAAGAAAGTGGGATTGCCGGCCATCGCGCATTGGGAAGGCTTCCATTTCGTGGTGCTTTACGAGGTGGGCCCAGACCGTGTGGTGATCGCGGACCCCGCCACGGGTCTCAGAAAGCTTACGCGGGAAGAGTTCAACAAGGGCTGGACCGGGTACCTGCTGCTGCTCTCGCCCACTGCGAAGATCGAAGGCGTCGAGGAATCGAGGACAACCTTCAAGCGCTTCCTGCCGCTCCTCAAACCGTACCGCAAGTTCCTCATGGAGATCTTCCTGGCCTCGCTTGTCCTCCAGGTCTTCGGTCTCGCCTCGCCGATCTTCACCCAGGTGATCGTGGACAAGGTCCTGGTTCACAAGAACGTGCCGATGCTCAACCTGATGCTCTTCGGCATGTTGATCATTGCGGTCTTTCAGACGGCTACGGTGGCCCTGCGGCATTACCTGCTGGTGCACACGACCCGACGGATCGACATGCAGATGGTGGTGGACTTCTATCGCCATGTGCTCAGCCTGCCCTTGCGGTACTTCGAGGAGCGCAAAGTCGGCGACATCCTGAAGCGGTTCAACGAGAATGCCCGCATCCGGGAGTTCCTGACCGGACGTTCGCTCGGTGTGGTTCTGGACTGCCTGATGATCTTCGTCTATCTCGGCCTGATGTTCTACTACAACTCTCAGCTCACCATGGTCGCGCTCCTTTTCATGCCGGGATACGTCGTTCTGACCCTGGTGGCGACACCAATCCTGAAGCGGCAGAACCGCGAGGTTTTCGAGAGGAGCGCGGAGGCCGATTCGCACATGGTGGAATCGGTGACAGGCGTCGGTACCGTCAAGGCGACCGCAACCGAGCGGCGGATTCGCTGGAAGCTGGAAGGGCTGATCGTGAAGGCCCTGAACATCGAATTCCGAAACGCGCTCAGCGGGATGGTGGTCAGTTCGCTTGGAAACGTCCTGCAAACCCTCAATACGGTGGTTCTCCTCTGGTATGGGGCGCGGCTGGTCATCGACGGCGGGATGTCGGTGGGTCAACTGGTGGCGTTCAACCTGCTCGTCGCGAACGTGACCCGTCCGATTCTGAATGTGATCGACCTGTGGCGCGAGTTCCAGGAGATCAACGTGGCGCTCGAAAGGCTGAATGACGTGTTCGACGCAAAACCGGAAGAGGATTCCACCCGGTCGGCCTTCGTCCACATCCCGTCGGTGCGCGGCCACATCAGATTCGAGCAGGTTACGTTCCGTTATCCGACGCGCGGGGACCGGAACGCGCTGGAGAACGTCAATCTCGAAATCTCCGCCGGTCAGACGGTAGCGCTCGTCGGCCGCAGCGGCGCCGGCAAATCCACGTTCGCGAATCTCCTGCTGCGGCTCCACCATCCAAATGCCGGAAGGATCTTCATCGATGGTTATGACCTGCGACAGGTGTCCATCACGAGCCTGCGCTCGCAAATAGGCGTGGTCCCCCAGGAGGTCTTTCTGTTCAGCGGCACGATCCGCGAGAACATCGCTTTTGGTGAGCCTGACGCGCGGTTGCAGGAGGTGGTCGGCGCAGCGATGCTGGCCGGCGCTCACGAGTTCATCAGTGAGCTGCCCCTCGGTTACGAGACCCGGATCGGCGAGCGCGGGCAAAGCCTCTCGGGCGGTCAGAAGCAACGCATTGCCATCGCCCGGGCCCTGTTCATCAAACCACGCATCTTGATTTTCGACGAAGCCACGAGCGCTCTCGACACGGAAAGCGAACGCGCCATCCAGCAGAACCTGAACGCGATACTCAAGGATCGCACAACCTTCATCATCGCGCATCGGCTGAGCACCGTGCGCAACGCCGACCTCATCGTGGTGATGGATCGGGGGACCATCTCCGAGACGGGGAGCCATTCCAAGCTGATAGCGCAAAAAGGACTGTACTACTACCTGAACAGCCAGCAGCTGGCAAGTTAGCCGATTGGGGTTTGCGACATTTTCAGAACCGCAAACGAAGCGTTTTCTGCGGAGTGCGCGGATTGTCACCGCATGCAACACGCCGCCAGTCAGCAAAAGGAGAAGGACATGGTCACGAAGAATACGAAGACCGAGGGCGAGAAGAAGGGACGTGTCAAGGTCGACAAGTTGAAGGTCAACAAGGAGACGGTCAAGGACCTCTCCGACAAGGATGTCAAGGACGTCAAGGGAGGAGGCTTTATTATGCGCGACACGGTTATCGTCCGGCCCCCCGGGCGATAGAGGGAGCGACTCAACCCTACAGAACAAAACGAAGCAAGAGAGGAACCAATCATGCCAATGAAGACCACGAAGACTGAACAAGGGAAGAAGGGACGTGTCAAGGTCGACAAGTTGAAGGTCAACAAGGAAGCGCCGAAGGACCTGTCGGACTCGGCTGCAAAGGAGGTTAAGGGAGGCCTCATGGGGAGGAGGAGACTCACGGGGACCGAACAGAACTGATTGCCCGTAACTCAGCCGGTTCCGGGTCGGCATTCCGCCCGCCCGGCACCTGTTTTCAAAGAAAGGAACAGACCATGGCTAGCAAATCGGAAAAGATCCAAGAAGCGAAAAAGGGACGTATTAAAGTCGATAAGTTGCAGAACAGGGGAGCGGTGAAGGACCTGTCCGACTCGGCTGCAAAGGAAGTCAAAGGAGGCAGGCTCCGGAGAAAAATCACAGCCCTGGACCCTTACAGTATCGACACCGAGGAAAAGTAGTGCGTGAGGCCCGACCGGTTCCGGGTCGGGCCCTTCGCCCGCCCGGTGCCGGTCTTTCCAGGATGGGAGCCCAAAGAGTTGCAACGCATCCGCCGTCTAACGTTCCATAGAGGAGACTCATGAGCTCAACAGCGGAAGTACGAACACGAGACACCCGATCAGTCGAGCCAGGCCCTCAACCGCTTGACCTGGCCGCGCTCGGGCAAACCTGGACGCCGCCGCAAGTCGTGGACACAACGCCCGAAGTTGCAGATGTTCTGAGCGAGATGCCCTGGTGGGCGGCGCGTGGCCTGCTCTACATCATCGCCGGATTCCTGGTGACGGCCCTTGTCTGGGCCCACCTCAGCCAAGTGGATGTGGTCGTCGAGTCCCGAGGGACCTTGGTTCCGGAAGGCTACACGCGGCCTGTCCAGGCGGCCAGCGGCGGCGAAGTGCAGTACGTCTTCGTCCGCAAGGGCGAGACCGTCGAGCGTGGGCAGCCGCTCCTGCAACTGGACGCCACCGAGCCGCATGCGCGCCTCAGCAGACTGCGTGATGAGCTGGCGACGACTCAGGAACAGATGAGGCAGCTTCGTGCCCTGAAGGGTCCTGTAGCGGAGACCCTCGAGCAAGAGAATCGGCTTGCCCGCCTGCAGAGCGACATCGCCGCCGCGGAGTTAAACCTCAAGCATACAATCCTGACCTCGCCGGTGGCTGGCCGCGTGACCACCCTCGACGTACGAGGAGGGGGCACGGTCTTGCAGGCGGGTCAAACCGTCGCCACGATTGTGCCAACCGGCGCTCGACTCCTGGTTGAGACGCTGGTACCAAACAAAGACATGGCCTTGGTTGAACGGGGATTGCCGGCCAAGCTGAAATTCGATGCCTTCCCGTTTCACGACTATGGCGCCGTGCCCGGCACCATCGTGGACGTCGCTCCCGACGCGGAGACGAGCCGAGAGACCGGCTCGTTCTACAAGGTGCTGATTGCCCCGGCAACCGACCGCATCGTCGCCAAGGGTAAAACCGTGGCGTTGCGCCCCGGGCTGACCTTGACGGCGGAGGTCGTCACGGAGCGCAGAAGCGTTCTCAGCTTGATACTCGAGCCCTTCCGGAAACTGAAAAGCGGGCTCACAAGCACGTGAAGGAGGTCGGATGACGAGTCTGGACCAGTTTGTGGCCGTTAAGGTCAATGGGGAACAAATCAGCCTGGCTGAGGCACTCCGGTTGGCGGGGTGGCACGGCCAGCTGCACTTCATCAAGAGGGCCGCAGATGTCGCGCTGATCAGGCAAGAAGCCGCGGAGTTAGGCGTCGAAGCGTCGGACGACGAACTGCAAGAATCGGCGGACGACTTCCGCTTGTCGAAAGGCCTGAGTGAACCGGCAGCCGTCGAGGAATGGTTAACCGCCAATCATCTCAGCTTCCCCGACTGGGAGCGCCTTCTGGAGAATGACATCCTCACTCGCAAGTTGCGGGACGCGGTCACCGATCCTAAGGTGGAGCAATACTTCGCCGAGAACAGGCTGTCCTTCGACGCCGCAACAATCTCCCAGATCGTCGTCGGCAGCGAGGAGATAGCCAGGGAGTTGATCATCCAGATCTCCGAGGAGGGCGCCGATTTTCACAAGCTGGCGCGACGGTATTCGATGGATGACGCTACACGGCCGGCCGGCGGTTACGTGGGCGCAATCGCCCGTAAGGATCTCGATGCCAGTGCCGCGGCTGCCGTTTTCAGCGCCCGGGCCGGTTACATCGTCGGTCCTCTGAAGACCGAGCAGGGTTGGGTCCTCATCCGCGTCCACGGTCTTCAGGCGGCAACCCTGGACGGTCCGACTCGTGAACGTATCAAGTCGCTTCTCTTCGAGGAGTGGCTGAGCCGGCAACGCAGCAAAGCGCAAGTCGTGGAAACGTTGTTGGAGGGATTACTGGAAGCAGACGATGAGGCATATCCAAAGGTGGAGGCCTGACCGGGGAACCGGAGAAAATTTACGAACGAGGTGACGAATGCGAGATGGAAACGAAACGGTATTCGGCCTGCTGGTCCTGACCCTTCCGATGGTGATCGCTTTCGCCGCATGCGGCGCCGGCGACACGACGGTCAACGCCGGCAGTCCGGTCAACGGGGGCTCTCCCTCCGTCTCGACTCCTCGCACCCCGGTAGATGTGGAAATATTTGAAATCAAGGGTCAGACGAAACAGGAGAGGCTCGTCCCAGCGGTACTCTCAACCGAGGCAACAGCCACGGTACTCGCGCCGCGCGACGGGATCGTCCTGGACCTGCGAGCCCGAGAGGGTGCCGCCGTGGAAAAGGGGGAGGCACTCGCGCAGCTGAGCACTGAAGACTTGAACGCTCAGCTGGAACAGGCCCAACTCGAGGTCAATCGTTTGTCCATCGAAGAGCGGCAGTACGAGGCGATGGTCCAGGCGAATCAGAGCGAACGTGACCAAGAGGCAGAGTTGCTGAAAGACGGGTTGATCAGCAGGCGCCAATTTGACCGAAGGCAGTACGAGCTGGATGCCTCGATTCAGGAACTCGAGAAGGCGCGGCTGGCGACCGAAACCGCCCGGTCACGAATCAAGACTGTTCAGATGGATATCGAAAAATGCACCATCCGGGCGCCTATGACCGGGATTGTGACGCAGTGCAACGCCAAGTTGGGGACGAGTATCATCCGAAACGAGAGACTCTTCGAGGTCGCAAGACTTACCCCCCTCGAGGTCAAGTTCCGGTTGCCGCTGTCCGACCATGCCCGGATCGGTCCCGGGCGGGTCCTGGGCCTTTCGCTCGCCGGAAGTGACCGGCTGGCGGCCCAGGCGCGCATCCGCAGACTTGACCCGGTGGCCGAGGTGTCGAGCAATAGTCGAGGCTACTGGGCGGATGTCATCGGCGGTGCCGGGCTGATTCCAGGTATGGCGGTTACGGTCCACCTTCCCCGGGAAAATGCGGCATCGACTGTATCAGTCCCGCGCGTGGCGTTTCCAAACAGAGCGGATCTGGGTCTCGGCGCCTCAAACGCGCTTTTCGTACTTCAGGCCGACCACGCCCGAGTGCGCGCTGTTTCGCTCGACGCAGTCGATAGCGACCAGGTGCAGATCTCTTCCGGGCTTGCGGTGGGAGACCGTGTGATCCTGGCGCCGCCGGCAGGGCTTACCGACGGCGATCGCGTTCGTGTTGTCCGGGACAGCGGGATTCTCGCTGTGGCGCCCAATCGCGGAGAAACGATTCCGGCGTTGGGGAAGTGAGAACGTCAGCATGACCGCGCGCAAGCAGCAGTCGGGTGAGTTCATTTCTTCCCGGCTGCCTCTCGCGCACGATCCAGCACCCGCCTGACCGCGCGGTTAGGCTGCAGGATCTCCGCCGCCGAGCGGATGGTGATTGTCGGGATGGCCTGGTGCTCCTCGTGGATCCGCATTCGCAATTCCTCCGCCTCGTCGCGGCCCGAAAGCCCCGAGTAACCGATGGTGCGGCACAGCCGTCCGAAGAGGAACTCGCCAAGCTGGCATCCGCCGGTCCGCTCGAGTCCCTCCGCGTTGGTCTGCCAGCTTTTGAAGAGGTGTGCCTGCGCAAAGGTCTGTCCCTGCATCGTGATCTCGTTGAGACCCTCTCCCCCGACGACCAATCCCTGTCTCAGGCCTGCGACGTGGTCGATCAGCTTGTGCATGCCCTCGGTCGAAGTCATGCCTTCGACGAGCGAGTTGTGGAGGTTGTATGTCGTGAGCGTAACGTCGATAAACACGGTATCCAGGGCCAGATCCACCGCCGCCTTGGCGATGTTGTCCCCCAGTATTGATCGCCACATGCTCAGCCCCGGGTGGACCTTCACCATGACCTTTTTGTCACGGTGCCCGATCCGGTTGTTGTTCGACTCGGGGACGCCGATCACCCGCCGCTCGAACCAGCTCCAGCCGAGGACTCGCCTGGTTTCGATATCCCGGTACTGGAAGTCCCTCAGAAAGTTGTAAGCCGGGTGGCTCGGGTCCATGTCGATGGAGTTGAAGTGAGGCATGACGCGGAATCCCATCTGACGGCCCTTTGCGACAAATTCGCGGCCTCCTTCGCTCGCCACATAGGTCGGGTAGTTCTCATCGTACTGATCGGTTCTCCAGTTAGGCAGGTGGAGCAACACGCGCCCCGGCGCAACGACGCCCGCAAGCGCGTCAAGCACGTCGAGCTGGGTCGGGCACCAGGAAACAGCGAGCGAGACGTCGCGCATCCAGGCCGGACGGCGCTGCTCCCTTTCGTCGAGGCCGTACACGCGCCACAGCCAGTCGCGGTAGGCGGCCGCAGGGACCTTCCAATCGCCCCTGAAACAGTTGATGCGCCAGGTAAGCCCGCCGGCGCTCAGGTTCTGATCCACCGGCCCGTATGCTTCTGTGTCGAATCCGAGCGAGTACGGCTCCTCGTCCGAGCCGACGTGAAGCGCCTTGTACCGATAGCGGGTGTCCTCGGTCCGCACCCAGAAGCCTCCGCCGGCCCCGGCGAGCACGGCAAAACCGGCCTCCCAGGATGACGGCCACGGCCAGTGGGAATTCTTCAGCAACGCGTCGGACATCGGAAGCCTGGTGCCTTGAAAGAACGGGGCGACCAACTGGAGGTCCTCCGAAAGCCCGCGAACATTCCAGCGGCAAGCGCGGACGCCCGGCCGGGAGGAGTAGGCGGATGGCTCCACGAGGAGGTCGCCCGAAACTGGGTCAGCCGAAATGGCGACGACTCCATCGCCGTCCCAGCTCTGGAGAATGAACTCGGCGCGGGTGTCGGAAACCTGCCGCGTGATGATGCTGCCGAACTTGCTCTCGTCTATCCGGGCCTGTTCGCGCGGAATGAAGACCAGCTCCAGTGCGGCACGGGAACTTACGTCAAACGGCCGGATGTATCGGGTCCCGTCGGCCCGGCTCTCGAGTTCGGTCAGGAAGCCTTTCCGCAGGACCGCTTTTTGCGTGGCGGTTTCGACGTGTATGGCGTCGTCCCGGACGCGAACGCTCGCGCCCTGCGGCTGGCCTGCCTGGACCGAGGCCAAAGACGCAGGGCTGCTGGACAGAGAAACGCCGGCGGCGCCGGCAACCTTCAGGAACGATCGACGATCGAGTGCCATGGGCTTTCCTCCAGTTTCGGGTAGTGTCGGGAGTGTCGGGGACATAAAACAAAGGAATTAAGTTTTGTGTCCCCGAAACTCCTGTCCCCGAAACGCCCGAAAAGCGGAAAAAGCCGATTACGATCACGATCACGAGCGCGATTACGA